>ERZ1292632.2370-Hain-H43-01um-R2-2370-length-15861-cov-9_pt1 | contig 15861 bp, 10 predicted proteins | sample MGYA00564407_ERZ1292632 | MGnify/ENA primary metagenome ERZ1292632 (study PRJEB36523, sample SAMEA6512637) | groundwater metagenome | collected 2019-01-08 | study: AquaDiva: Metagenomics assemblies of 32 groundwater samples | reverse complement strand
CGATGTTCACATCGTTGACGGAGAACTCAAACGTTGCCCCAGTAGGCACGTTGAGGTGCAGTTGGTTTGTGGCGTCAGCATCGCGGCCTACAGAGTAGCTGGCAGCCACCATCGCTACACCAGTGTCAAACCGCAAGGCGTTGTTCAACTCCAGAATACCCGCTGCAATGTCCACCAGGGTGGCTGTTCCCCCGATGGTAAGGGTATTGCCGTCAGTCTCGGTGATGGTGACTTCGCCGTTGGCCCAGTTGATTACCCCACCGGTAGCCAAGAATAGGTCTGACCACTCCCCCGTAGTAACCTTCCCTAGCGCTGCCAGGTCGTTAGATAGCGGTACTACACTGGTAACGCCACCAAACATGGTCTGCGTCTCAGTAAACGAGATGGATTCAGTGCGGCTTCCGCCACTAGTGAGCGTGTAGATGGAGGCAACATCATCAGCTGAGTGGCTCAGGCTGATGTAGGAGTCCTTGTCCAGGTCAACCAGAGCGAACTCAGGCTGAGTCATGCCATTGAACCACGTCAGGTCAGTCCTAACTATGTCTATGCCAACTACGATTACAGGTACATCTACCAGGCCGCCAGCGGGCAGGTCAATGACCATGCAGTTGGCGTTGGGGTCAGAGACTGACCAGAACGGAATGGCTGGAGCCACACCTACTCCAAGCCCGATTGGATAACCGCTGATTCTAGGCATTTTTCCTACCTCCTATCGGTAGTATGCTACGCTAACCGATGCATTGACTCCACCCATGCGAATGGCACTCCACTTGGACAATACGAACTCGTAGTCTGCATCCAGGTATTCAACGGTTTCGCCAGAGTAGGCTGGCAGGCCGTTGGAAGAAGTGGGCGTGGAGCCGTCTTCGGTGAAGATGATGTCCTCGGAGATGACACGAATGACTGCCCCTTTGGAACCTGCAGGGACAGTCAAAGACACTGCAGTCGCAGTGATAGCCAGGTCTTTCTGGTAGCCTTTGGATATTCGTCCTATCATCGTCCCTCCTTATGGAAGTTTTGGCGATGACCTTCGGCTGGAGGCAGTATGTGGGGGGCAACACACTGCCTCTAGCCTAGCAGGAGGTCACCGGTCGAGGGTAAGCCAGACGATACAGTACTCAGCGTCAGCCACACCGGGGGTCATGGGATAGCCGATTCGGACTTCGGTGGTTACATCTACACCAGCGTTGGCCTTGGCAGCCGTTGTACCCACAATCGCCACAGTGCCGAGGTTGATGGCAGCCTGTACCACTACAGCAGCGGGGCCACGGGTTTGAGCCCAGAAGAAGTAGGCAGCAGTCACGGCTCTGGGGGCGACGCCGATGACCATGCCGGAGACCACAGCAGCAGTGGCGATGACTCTGTAGTAGGGAGAGCGGATGAGGCCCACCTGGCTGGCAACGGTGAGCGCAATGGTCAGAGCATCGTAGAGAACAAAGGTCGCAAGGTCAGTGCCGGAGAACCCCTCATTGGACTTGATTTGGTGGCACTGGCCCTCGCCGGCTTCATCGTTGACTACCAGAAAGCCGTCAGCGAAGTCGTCAGTGTCATCGTTTGGGTCGTTGTCCAGGTTGGCAGTGGAAGTTAGGTCTACACTGGTAGCACCGATGGCGGCAGCTGCGCCAGTCACGATGTCGTCGTCCTGCTCGGCGTGGACGGCTGCGGCCTGCTGGATTGGAACGCCTATGGCGATGTTAGATGCACCAGCCTTACAATACACCCACGAGCGAGACCCACGGCGTATCTTCGTGCCGAGGGGGAACTGCTTGGTTGCAGACTGCGCATTGTGGTCAACGGTGGCCAGGGTCAGCAAGTCAGCCGGCGCTGCCACATTGGGGAACTCGATGATGTAACCGTTTTTGTACATCACCGGAGCGGATAGTAAAGCTTCGGTCATTGGTTTCCTCCTTTAGAACTATGTGCAGGGGTCAGACTGTGACTGCCACGTCTTCGATGTCGCAGATGCGCCCGAGAACGTGTTTGGTGGACATCAGCATGGCGATGAAGCTGGTCATGCGAAAGCCTTGGGCGATGAAGTTCTCCAGCTTCTCGAAGAAGTCCAAGGAGTAGAAGTCGCCCAGACCATCCGTGCCGCCAAAAGCCAGGCAGACTCCAGGCTGCCTCTCCATGACGTTGCCGTACTTAACGGCGAAGATGGAGTACTGCTTGTCGCCTGAGGAGTGTTTCGCACGGAGGTCAGTACCGGTCAGTCCCACGTTGGCTTGCTCGGCTACCAGGTAGTCAGTGCGGATGATGGGTGTACCGTCCCAGTACAGCACTCGCTTGCCTAACTCGTTGATGCCACGAGTGACGAAGCCCAAGTTGCCGGCAGTGCCTGTAGCCAGGCCAACGAATCCCTTCTCCTCGTAGGCTGCGTCAAGCCATCGGATAATCTGGTATGGAGCCAGAATCTCATCCACGCCGTGAGGCATGGCGTCAAGGAGCTTGCGGAGGTTAGCCAGAGACAGTCCAGCCTCCGCGTTGTCTATGTTGAGGTCAGAGCCGGAGCCGACAGCAGCATTCAGGGCGTGAAGGCCGTTGAACTGAAGGGCAGTGCCATAGGTAGCGTCATCGTACACCATAGCATCGCCAATCTTGCGCTTGATGGCCTTCTCCATCTCCAGGAGCACCTGCGCCCGGTAGTTGTTGATGTTACCGTACATGACCTGGTTGTACCTGTCCAGCTTGCGCTGGATGTACTTGGCCTTCAGGGTCTCTTCAACCTGGGTGTAGGTTACGTCCTCAGACCACACAGTCTGCTGACCCTGATTGGCATTGACTACGGCTGCCTCAGCAGTAGTGGCCTCTCGGTTCCAGAGGATAGACTTACCGGAGTTAGCAGCCTGAGCCACTGGGAACCGGTCCAGGGGGTTGTTGCGCTTGATGTCGGTCTCAAACACACCTGGAATGAGAGAAGACATAGTGAGCTTCTGGGCTTCAGCCAGGGTAGACCAGTGTCCACCAGAGTCGGCCATGTGTTACCTCCTTAATAGAGTCAGGGGATTACTTGATGCCAGCCTTTTCCAGAATACGCTGAGCCCTTTCCATGTCAGTTTGGGGGGCAGGAGCGTTATTGCCACTGCTACCCTTGATGTCAAAGCCGGGCGCAGTGGGCTTGGCGGCAGGAGGCTTGACGTCAGGCAGAGTAGCCTCCAACAGGTCAATGGCAGTGGCGTCGAGGTTGGCTACCTTGTCAGCAGGGATGCCAAACTTCGCGGTTAGGCCGCTGCGTCGAGAAGCTAGCACAGTGGTCTGAAGCTTGCCATGAGTATCAGCCAGCACAGTATGCTTGCCAGTGAGGTCAGTATGAGCAGCATCCAAGGTTTTGTGCCTGGTTGAGAGGTCGTTGAACTGACCAGTCATAGCAGCCAGAGACTTGTCCTTCTCGGCTATGCCGGCCTTGGCAGCGTCCAGGGCTTGAGTGAGACTGGTTATCTGAGCCTGCAGTTCGGTAGTGGTTAGGTCTGACATAGCATCCTCCTATTGATTCAATTCTGACGCACCCGGATAGGTGTGTCAACTATGTATGATGAGGGATATGGCCTGTCAGTGGGTGATTTTATTGATTCCGCCCACTGCTGAATCCACGGTCGGATAGCAGCTGACCGTGTAATTGTCTTCCAGCCTCTGATGCAGGAGCGCTCACCTCACCCCAGAACAGCAGCCTGGCATCCACACCAGGGTCAAGAACACGCAATCTGCGCCTCAGCTCAGCCCTCTCGGATTCATAAGCAGAGATAACCTGTCGGCCTGTGGAGCTGACCCTGGCTCGGAGCTCAGCCCTGCGGTCAGTCATACCCTGGTCTAGCGCCCGGTACTCCTTAACCACATCGGCCTCTTCGGGGGGTAAGCCCTCCAGTACAGCCTCGCCAACAGCTTTGTAGGGCTTGATGAACTGGTCGTAATCCTGGCGACGGAGCTTCTGCAGTGGAGTGAGATTCCTGCTCAACCATTCGTCCCACTCCTGCCGATAGCGTTCTGGGACAGCATACTCAATCCTGGCCAGCCACGCATAGTAGCCAGTCCAGTCTGTTCTCACCCTACCCTCTTCAGGGTCATAGACTTGGAACTCTGGGTCATCGGGGTTCTTAAAGAAGAATAGCTGCTTAATCTCCTCCAGCTCACTCAGAATTATGGGTGAGACAGAGTGTGTTTTGGCAAACTCCACCCGCTCATCAAGAGTCATCAACGCATTGAAGTATTTGGAGTCAGGAGAGTTAAGCCCTTCCAAGGTGTGACTGAACTCGGTGGACAGGTCTCTGGACTGTGCCTCCCACTGGTTCAGGTTTATCTTATCTTCTCCAGGGTCTCCACGGACGAACCTGGCCCATTGAGAGTCTAGGTCAAGCTGCTTCTTCTGGCGGTCGGCTCTGAGCTCATCTACCCTACGCCAAGCTTCCCTGGTTAAGGAGTACCTGTAGGCAGTCTCAGACTCACCAAGACTTTGCCCAAGTCCTCGCCACTGAACTATCTTATCAATAGCACCCAAGGCTTCGAGTTCGGCAGGCTGGGCCGGCAGCCAATCTTCCAGATTATACCCAATTCGGTGAGCCTGCTCCTGCACTTCTACGGGTATGCCACGATACTCCTGGATAAGTAGTTTGGCTAGAATGTCCATCTCCTTACGCTCTTTGGGAGAGTATTTGAACACATTGAATGCGTCCATAGCAGTGCCCATGCCAGCCATTGTCCTGGATGCAGTATCCCACTGAGCCTGCTCTTCGGGGGTGTAGGCTAGGCCAGCAACCTTCTTATCCAGCAGACGGTTGCCAGGCTGACCGTGAGCGTTGAGCCATTGAGACTGCTGGTAGTCATCATACCTGGACGGGATGATGTACTCCTTGAGTATGTGAGCAACTGTGCTGTCAGGCTTAAGTGCGATAACGGCTGACATCAGAGCCTTTGGAACTGGAGGGGCAACCTCGCCAAACTGACTCCTGCCCATCTTGTTGGCCCAAGGGGCAGCTAGAAAGGTTTGGAAGAATGGGCCAGCATAGAATCCCATACGAGTAGCAGTGTCTACGGCTCCGGACACTCCTGGGTAATTGTCGGAGAATTCAGGGAAGTCACCCATAGCCAGTCGTGGCATACCGCCCATGAATATCATGCCACGAAGCCAGTTGATTTCCAGGTCCGTCCCAGGGATGGTCATATAGCCTTTGTCAGTGGAGTCCATGTATCTACCCCAGTTAGTATACAGTCCTGGGTGCCTGAGAGCTTGTCTGCCTAGCCACCACCATCTGTGAGAGGCATAAGACCAGAATGGGAATATCGCCCTGGCCATTGAGTTGAAGGCATTCTGGTGCTGGTAGTCAGGGATGCTCAGCTCGAACTTGGCTACGGCTTTGTCCCAGGACTCTTGGCGCATATCAAGCCAAGGCTTGCCAGGCCCCTCGGTTGCCACTATGGGATGGTCTGCCGCACGGAAGGTTAGCCCATCGCTGGACACTGATACGGGGTAGAGGCCGGTCTTGGGACTGGCTGAGTATCTACCCATGTCACCAGTACCTACACCGAATGACTCTTGGGAGGAGATGCTGCCAAGGTTCTTTTCCAGGGGCGTTGTGACTGCACCTGTGGGTATGTCAGCCGGGGCTGGAAACGTTGAAGGAACTCCCTGAGCCCAGGTCACTACAGGCTTAACCCCGGCAGACAAGTCATCCAACATCTGGTCTATCATCCGGCGCTCTTTGGGGAAGTCGAGTATCCTGGCTTCCGGTTCGGTCTGAAACTCTGGAGAGTGCATACGCTGGGTGTGCGCCTGGAGTGCAGAGTCAATCTTCGCCGTTGACCGCTTCAGTGTGGCAATCCTGCGGATAACGTCATCATAGGCTGCACCCTCACCAGGGTTCTCCAGCAACATTGTGCGTAGGTCGAACAACTCCCGGCGCATATCAGCCAGCTCAGTGGTAGCGGTCAGCAGGTCTTCTGGCCGCTTGTAGCCTTTGGGAATGCTGCCAGAAACCTTGGGCTGCAACTTGGCTGCTAGTGCTGACTCCTCCTTCTGCATACCGTCACTGATGCGGCTCAGCCTGTCCAGGATGTCTTGAGTTGCAGAGTCAAACTGTGTCACAGCTTTGGGTGCACTGGCTTTGTACTCAGACATTCCACGTATGACTGCAGGCTCAGTGCCCACACGCACCCTGGCTACATTAGCTGGCGCGGTGGGAACAAAGCTACTTGACGTTGGCAGGTCTTCCCTCACTCCAAGCACCGTGCCATCAGGCTGCATCCGGACTCTGGTAGTCCCAGCACCGGCTTGCTTCTCTCCAACGGCTAGCTTAATCCTATCCAATGTGGCTTTGTCTACATAGTAGGTCTTACCACCCTTAACATCCAAGGGCTGTATCTTGCCAGACTTGCTGGCCAGGCCCTCGGACACATAGAACTTCTCACCATCCTCCAGGGTAAACTTGCCCTGGTAAACCTTGCCGAACAGTGGAGCCATCTCGGGGTCGTTGGACATCCTGGCCAGTAGACCACTTGGGCCATTAACCGCCTCTTCGATAGTAGACTTCCACTCCGGGTGAACAATGTAGTTTCTCCTGGTGTTAAGCTCGACCAGTTCCTGCCTCAGTGACTCCCACTCGGCAAGCCTTGGGTGAGCTACACTCTGGAGCATCTCCGAATTTGCCCTCATGTTCTTGAGTAGCTGGTCATAGACCAAACCAATAGTATCAGCAGTGTAGCCCATTTCTAGGGCAGTAGTCTTGCCACCACTGGCTACTCGGTCAGCCCTGGCTAGTATGCGTTTGACAAACTCCTTCTTGGTTCTCAGAACACCCAGCTCAGGAATTATCACATTTCGGCCAACAGCGTCAGGGCTGACAGAGAACAGCCGGGCTATCTCCAGCGGTGTAGGAATGGAGCCGGCTATTCTGGCTGCAGGTGGCAGTGGCCCGTTCATAAACTTCAGGGTCAATCCGTCAAGCTTGCTGACTACATCTGTCTCCTGCTCCAACATCTTGCTCCACAAAGCTTGTCGCTCTGCATACCACTTATCCCACCAGGCTCGAATATCTGGGTGGCTCTGGTCAACGTCCTCTTTCCTGGCCTTCAGCCGCTTCACCACCTCCTCATAATCATCAAGCATCCCAGTCTCCAGTATGTGCTGCTCCATTCGCACCTGGCGCAGAGCCTCACTGTGCTGCATATGCAGGTCAATCATGTTCTGGAGTTCAAACCGTTGCGCCGGGGTAAACTCAAACCCGCCAGTGGCTAGCGAATCTGAGACGCTTTGGGCAAGGAGCTTGCTCTGTTCACTGGCAGCGTCTAGTGCTGGCCTCCTACTCCCCGCCCAATCAGACTCATAGAAGTGCTTCTTCTTGTCTCGGTTAAGGATTGTTGCGCCTTTGGCTTGAGTGGCTTGGGAGTGGGTAGTTAGGGCAGAGGCTAGGGTGTCTCCAATCTCATTCAGGTGCATGACTTGTTGGAGGAGTTCGTTGGCAGTCCTGGGCTTGGATTCCAGCACTGTGGCTACCAGGCTGGGCAGTCTCGCTGTCAGCTTATCCAATCCGCCCAATAAGTCATCCCAGATGGAGTCTTCAACCAGTGGGCCAATCTCCTTCAAGGCATCAAGGGTTAGCCGTCCGCTCAACTCCCTATTGACCATCATGTTAATCATCTCAATGGAAACCCAGGAGTATTTACTGGCAAGCTCCTGAATCTTCGCAGCTATAATAGGATTGGGGGAGAACTCAATCGGCATCCTGGTCAGTGAGTCAGCTCCGGTTATAGCTCTGCGTAGAAGCTCTCCACGGAGTGATTCAGCCACTTCAGACTCCATCACACTACCAAGCTTCATAGTAGCCTGGTCAATGTAGCGTATGATGGATTGAGTAAGAACTGGAAAATCCTCCATAATCTGGCGCTTGGCCAACTCCACCATCGCATAGTCAGCCATTGCCAGAGTAGCACGGCCACCAGTCTTCACCAGATACTCATCCGGTAAGTCAATCATGAGCTTCTGGATGATGTTCCTCCGATGGTCATCCATGACACGCCTGTACATCCCCGGCTTGACTATATCGGTTCTGGAAGCTCGGCTCAGGCGGGCCAGAGCCTCTGTATTAGACGCCCGCTCGCCAGTCATAGTAATGAAGGTGTCTGTGCCGGACATGAACATCTCTGGCATATTCCTGGTCAAGCCCTGATGCCAGTCAAATGACCTGAAGTTGCCGCTAGGTGACGTGTACTTCCACGCCCCCCAAGGGTCAAGCTTCATCTCAGCCAGCTTCAAACCCATCTCTATCATGTTGGCGGGAGTGTATGTCAGGGAGAATAGATACATCCTGGACAAGCCATAGTTAGCTCTCTGAGCCACAGCTAGGCCCCAAAGGGCCTTACTCATTCCTGGCACTCTGGACATCATGGCAGCAGCCCTGGCCAACACTGCCCTGCGGCCTGCTATCAATGACACGTCCTTGGCACTCTCAATCGCTATCGTGTTCTGCACCAAGTTGCGATGTATCTTGGCCCAGGAGTCTTCCTGTATCAAGCTATCCACATTGTTGAGAATCTTGCGCCTGTAGAGTTCCAGAAGCTCCTTCACTGACGCTTTGTTGGCTACAGTCTTATCGGCAGCAAAGGCATTCAGTACTGCGTCGGCGGTCTCATCCATAGTCAGGCCAGAGGCACCTGGAGATAGTCTGGAAGTCCTCAACAAGTCATCGAGGTCGGTCATAATGTCTATGTCAGTGAAGTCAATATGTCCGGCGTGGAGGCCCTTGAGCCAGTCCAGGTCCACACCCAGCTTCTCTGCCCACTCAGCCATCATTTCTCTGGTCACCGGAGGCGCGTCAGTGATAACCCTGGCTGCATCAGCTATGTAATCCTGGGCGTTGGGATGAGCCTGCAGGTACTCCACTGACTGCTGAAGCAGCTGGGCTGCGCGGTCTGAGGCAATCTCAGATATAGGTCTGCCAGTCTTCCTGGTCAGGTAGCCCATGACTACTTCGCTGCCTGCCAGACCTTTGGCCCAGCTCTCCTGCCCAGGCATCTTTGGCACAAGCTTGAATATCCCGTTCTTAAGGGCAGAGAAGCCCAAATCCACTGCTTCCTGATAGCCTTTCTCCAGCCCATACAGCCTACCCAGCAGGGGTAGTTTCTTCAATGGTGCAGTCACGCCGAAGCCGATATAGGTTGAAGGGTCGGCAGCAGCATCAACAATGAACTTGGCAAACCCATTGGCGTTCCATGACTGCCTAACCTGGCCAAGTGCCGGCCACACACCAAGACCTGACTCTCTAGCTGCTGAATATGCCCACTCCAGTTCAGTGTCCTCTGGGTCCTGGCCAAACAGCAGCGCCCGCTTGATTGCGACCTGAGTCATCAGGAAAGCACCAGCCAACGGTTGTCCTACCTTCTTGTACCACCACTCAAACGGGACTCCCAAAGCCAAAGCTGGTCTAGTCCACATAGCTGGAATCATGGCAGATTGAATCTCAGCTTTGAGGTCGTCCAACTCCATTGATGCAAACGATGACTTCAAGACATCTATTCTGGCTCTAGCCTCAGCCAGCCCCCTGGCATACACCCTCAATGGATTGTCGTACTTATCCATTAGGGCTTGAGCCTGCTCACCCGGCACACCAACTTCCGTCAGTGCATCCTTCACATCCTGTATGGTATCCTGGGGTCGCAGTCGAGGCTGTCTGACTTCCATCAAGGTCTCCAGCAAGTCTCTGCTGGAGCCTGCAATCACTCCATGAATGGTAATGCTTCGATTCTGGCCGACAGCTTGGAGCATCGCTGCTCGCTCTTCTGGAGTCACCTCTACACGCTCTGCCTGGCCCGCCTTATCCACCGAGTCAGCATACAGGCGCAGGAACTCTTTCTCCATCTGGTTATCTGTCTGGTTACCTTCCTCCTCGAACACCTGCATGATATCTGGCAGGCTCATGCCGTGAGCCACTCCGTAGTCAACTGCTGCCGGCAATTCTATCATAATGAGGGTACGCTCGTTCTCGTATGCCTGGTCAGTCAGATAAGCCAACCTGGCCTGAAGGTCAACCATTGCAGCCTCAGCCGCTGGGTCAATGGTGCGGGTGAGCCACCTAGCCATTCCAGCGGGGCCTTGGATTGCAGAGGTAGCTGCTCTGGCAATCCACAAAGGGCCGAAGCTGCCACCCTTTCGACTCTCTTCAAACCTGGGAGTCAGATGCTTAATAGCTTCTCTGACATTCTCCAAGTCCAGCAGAAGTGTAGACTGGTAGCCCTCCAAATCAGCTCTGGGAGCTCCTGGTGCCGGCACCGGAGGCATAGGCTGGCGGACAGGTGATGGAGGAGCCATCGGTTGAGGAGTCGGCCTCGGAGTCGGCCTCGGTGTAGGAGCAACCGGAGGCAGAGGCTGGCGTGCAGGTAGAGTTATTGGGCCACGGTTCTGCATATTATGTCTCCCTCAAGATTGCTTGCAGGTCAGGAGGCAGAGTATCTAATGAACCTGGAGGCAAAGTATCCAGGGGTTGTCCTGCTGGCGGTGGAGGCTGAGTAGCTTGTTGAGCTTGAGCCTCTATCTGGTTAGCAGCAGTCTCCAATGTCTTGGCATACAGCCTGTCACCCGATTGGCGAGCAGCTTGGGCAGCCGCTCTCAGCTCTGCTACTGTGATAGCCAGCTTCAGCATCGGGTTGTCCAGTGAGTCTTCAGTGTTCAACCTGGAGCGCTCAGCTACCGAGGACTTGACTTCTGGGAACAACACTTCTAGCAGGGTAGACTGACTGAGCCTGAATGCGGGGTTGAGCATCCTGGCACTCGTAGCTCGGTTCACAAAGTCACCTGGTATTGTGATGTCGTACTTCCACGAGATTCTCTTTTTCTCCATCCACTCCGGCACAACCCTTCCTCCAACCTTATGACCTAGTCTTCTGGCTTCTCTGACATTCCATGTGGCTACTTCGCCCCAAGCATTCTGTACTCCGTTGTGGAAGGGGGAAAGGGTCTGCTGAGAGGCTGCTGTCACACTGGACATCAGGTAAGCAGTCATCTGCTGAGTTACCCCTCCGTAGCTAATGTCTGAAAAAGTACCACGCTGAATCATGCTCCGCAGGTCGTATTGGTGGGTTCTGGCGTCGGCTGGTATGCTGGGAGTTTGAATGGGATAGATTTTCTCACCCGGAGCTGGTCTGAATATCACTCCACGGCTATAGAGCTTCTCAGCAGTCACCACTTTCTGTGCACTCTCATCTACCCACCTAGCGCTGCTGGTATCCCGGATGAGTTGCTGGATGTAAGTCAGGAGCTTATTGTACTCCTTCATCACGTCAGCCACAGCTCCCAGGATGCTCTGCCCAATGTCTGCTCTCCATGCATCTTTGCTGTCTGACAGCAGACCCGTGTCCGGCAGCCCACCTACTGGGCCGGTGAATATGGGAGGACGGCTATAGGGGAGCGGCGTCACAGGTACAGCAAGATGATTTCCTCCCAGTGCACACTCAAACGTAACTTCACCAGTGTTCTGAGTATTAAACAACTGATACACTGTCACAGCAGCAGGAGTTCTGGGGGTGAAGGGAGCCCAGTGTTCCTCTATGGATTTCCTGGCAGCTTCACCAGCCGATATGGTATATTTCCTAGCCACAGTGGTAAGCTGGCCGGCTGAGTCATACTCCGGGAACACAGTGGCTGGATGCAACGCTCTGACTGTCCAGCCGTCTTCTCCTGGCACTGACATCAGAGCGTACCAGCCAGTGCTGAGAACCATTTTGATGAAGTGCTCTACCACGTCACCGAGCATAGTTCCACGAGTTTGGTCTCGCTGCTCCTGGAGCTGCATATCACAGTAGTCCTGAATCCTCAAGGCGTCAGCCACCTGGGTTTGGGTTAGTCTGGCGTGGTCGAACACAAAGCTAGATACCTTGGGAGTCACCAGCCACAAAGCCATATTCCAAGCCGTTCTAGGGTCAGAGCTGATGACTGACTCCATGTTAGGCTGTGCTAGGTCATTGGTCAGTCTGACCAGCTTATACCAACTCTTCATCGCAGTCAGGCGACCTTGCCATGCGCTCTCAAGCTGGTTCACTTCCCGGATTATGTCCTGGACAGTTCTAGCCATCTTTGGGCTCCTTACGTTTGTAGGTATATTCGCAGTCGGGTAGCGGACAGGTGAAGCATGACTCGTTGTGGACGCAGCCATCTGGCACAACAGGCAGATTGTCACCAATAATATAGGCACGGTGTCGTTTTGGAGAGCCACTCCGAGGGGGAGCTATTACCAGGGCAGCCCCATGAGCTATCCGCCTGAAGTACACGAAATCGCCCGCGCCTTCACGGGAGAAACTTACCATACTACCACTTCCAACCAGTAGATTCAATATCACCCTGCACCGAGGGCAACCCAATCCCACCCAGCGCAACCACAGCCAGACATCCTGACATATGTATGTCATTGGTTGTGTGGGCAACTACCTTACCGTCCTTCTCGCTTATGTCACCTATTTGGCTGATAAACTCTGCGTCCCAGGAATCTATCTTCGGCAAAGCTCTTTGGAGTTCTTGCATCATATAGTTCTTGGTTGACTGAGTAGTCATCCAGCCAATCTCCACACTGACCTTTCCAGAGATTACATCCCGACGCCTGTATAGTCTGGGATAGTTCTTGATGTGGGAGAGCAGACCCCAGCCAAGGCTGTTAGCCTCTGGGTTAATCAGTGCGATGTTGTACCGCAAGCCCAGCTGAGAACACTTCTGAGCCATCAGTTCTGGCTCAATCAATCCAGATAGTCTGGCTACCTCGGTTAGTTTGTCTGGGATGTCCCACCGCCAGACAGTAGCTGCAGAAAGGGAGTTCCTGCTCTGCCCAGGGTCTATACCCATAACATACTGCCCTTCGGGTACTGGCTCTTCCCACACTGCAGCTCCATCAAAAGCGAAGGGAGCAGGCCTGGCAGCCAGGCTCAATCGCCTGACCTCTTCCGGCTTGTAATAGGGCACTCCCACAGCCAAGAAGCATGAGTCCAGGTCCTCTATGTGCTCCTGCCAGAACATCGCACCCATCTCACGAATTTTGTACCTTCGCCACCTAACCTGGTCTTCTGACAACTCGTGGAGCTCCACGAGCAGCTTCTCTTCACCTGTGTACTCTAGCTGGCCACGAAGCTCCGGCAAGTCATCCAGCAGTGGGTGATTGGTGGTGAGTGTGTTTGTGCGCTCCTGCCACCAGTACACTACAGTCAGAGTGAAGTTGGACTTGCCAGCCAGCACTTTCTGCACTTCTTCAAAAACAAAAGGGTCTCGGCCATTGCACGTGGACTCTACAACCACCGTGCCGCCCAGCGGAACACTCTGCAGGGCCGGAATGATTATCTTCTCCAGCGCTCCGCCCACATAGAATGCAGCCTCACTCAACAGCAGATTATGTATAGGCTCACCACGGCCAGCTACTTGACTTCTCGCCGTCCCAATATACACCACAGAGTTGATGTCTGGGAATCTCAACTCATACGAACTCTGGTGGTCAATTCTCGGCCTGAGCTCTTCGGGGGTGGAGTTGTATAAGAACCTGGCCCGGTTGAGTAGCCTTTGAGTGATGAACTCCTCATGGGCCATAATTACCGATGTGGTATTAGGAGTGGTCATGGCACGTTTGGTGTATATGCCGGTGACCAGGCTGGTAGCCATCACCTGCCTGCTCTTGAGCCAGAAGTTCCTCTTCCGTAGCTTCTGGTACAGGATAGCTTGCAGAGGAGTCAGCACAAACGAGACAGTGATGCCGTCCTTGTCTGGAATCTTGAAGCACGTCTCGATGAACTTGCGGTCGTCTGAGACCAAGTCGGCCAGTGCTGTGCGCTGAGCTCTGGTAATCATCTACCCACCCACTTTGTCACTGCGAGGCATTCAGCGTCTCCTGGGAGCATACTTCACTCCACGCCTGGCTGCTTTCCCTGCGCTGGCCTTCCTAGCATTCTTCACACTTGCCTGCCGAGTTGCTGGGCTGGTCGTTCTTGGCATCTACTCTTCTCCCTCATCACCGGTGATGTCCTCCATCTCTCCATCTACAGTGTTACCAGATGGTAGCTGTGGCGCTGGTGTAGGGCCAGAGGCTTCCAGCATTACCTTCATTGTCCCTCCGCTCTGAGCCATGCTGACCAGGAACTGGTCGAATGAGAACTTCTTGCCCCCAGTCTGCATCAAATCCTCAACAGCGGCCATCTGCTGGGGGTTGTAGTGGGTGCGGGCAGCGAGTAGGTACTTCAGGTCGGCTGCATCCAAAGGTTTGGCAACAGTAACCTTTCCGCCATCACCATCGTCTATCTCCATCTGCTCCAAACCCAAGGCACGCTGGAACACTTCAAAGTCCTTCATCAGCACCAAGTGGAAGTTCCTGACGAAGAGCATATGGATAAGCTCTTTGCGCTTGACTGCAGCATCCTTGCCAGTAGCAGCAATCTCTGCCTGTGCAAACTGCTTATCGCCCCTGCGCCAGCGGTCTACACTGCCTGGGTGTATGGCGGACAGGCGGGCAGCCTCATGCTTGTTGAACCCGGTGTACCTGTAGGCTAGATATTGGCGCTTATGCTCGTCAAACTCACTCAACCCAATGAGGGAGTCAGCTGCTCCAAGAGTCTCACTCTGGGCTGAGTCAGCCGTGTCAGGGACTTCCATAGCGACTCCTTGAGGTGTGGTTGCAGGGGTGGGAATTGAACCCACTATCTCCAGCTTATGAGGCTGGCGACTTGCCGGTTGTCCTCCCTGCCCTTATAGAATAGCATGAGAAGTGCTGGAGGTCAATAGGGGTTGACAGGGGGTTATGGGGGTGATAGAATGATAATAATGATTGGTCAACGTATAGATAGGGTCACAAATGAATCTACGATTATGTAAAGGTAGATACGAAACCGGGGGTGATTTTAATGTAAGAGCCAGACAATATATACCCCCACTGTCACATCACACAAACACATTCAAATACACCCAAATACACAGCCAACTAAGGCCACCCCGACAAGGACGCAGGAGTGGCCGCATAGGGGTCAAAACGTGTGTTTTAGGGCCTATCACCGCCCAAGTCGCAAATATACGGGGGTTGAATCTAGTACCCGCATTAGCCTCTATATCACATCCACAGCCCCCAGAGCAGATACAGTAACATAAGATTACCAGATTACCAGAAGGAGACATCAGATGCATATCAATGTAGCTTGGTCAGGGCGTAGGGGGAAGTGCTCTCTCCACTGCTCTGAACCCATCCTGAAATACACCAAGGTAGTTCGAGGGACTGGATTATCCAGTGCCGGCTACCGGTATAGATTGCAGTGGCACTTCGACTGCTGGGTGAAGCAAGCCTTGGAATACCTGGATGAGCATAAGCCAGAGCCGAGAGCTGGAGGCCCTGGCAGGAAAGAGCTGGGCCTGGATGCTGACACCCGCCGCCAGCGCCACAATCTCATCGTCATGGCATACAGGCTCAAGCTGCGCAGAACAGCCGCTATTGAATCGAGCCAGCTGTGGAAGCTAGATGAGCTGGATAAGAAGCTGGAGGGAGTCAAGGCAGAGCTTGAACTGGTCGGAGGGAAGCCATCTCATTGGGTTTGACGGACGCAGGGCTACATGACGTAATAAGTGGAGTGGAAAGCCGTCGCATTGGAAGTAGACCCACCTGGCTGTCTGGGTGACACCGGGGCAGACAAGCGCAGGTGTGAAAAGCAACTCCACTCTTTGTCTGCGGGGGTACATTAAAAGCAATGAGTGGAACATCATGCAAATGAATGTGATACGATGGTAGTATATTGTCTGGCTCTTACATTAAAGTAACAGGCGTGGTTATGTCAACTACAGATACGAAATTTGGGCCTGTTTGGTGATAACAATGATTCCTTAATAAAGGCTTTTTGTGTCTCACCCCCAACTGTGAAACCCATCACAAT
>ERZ1292632.2368-Hain-H43-01um-R2-2368-length-15864-cov-16_pt1 | contig 15864 bp, 20 predicted proteins | sample MGYA00564407_ERZ1292632 | MGnify/ENA primary metagenome ERZ1292632 (study PRJEB36523, sample SAMEA6512637) | groundwater metagenome | collected 2019-01-08 | study: AquaDiva: Metagenomics assemblies of 32 groundwater samples | reverse complement strand
TGATAATTTGAAGCTCAGTCAAGCTTTTCGAGCTGCTGAGCTTGGTCGTTAGAAAAATAATAATCCAATAAATCTTCATGTTGAAGGAGACAGTCTTTGTCTACAGAAGATTTACCAAATAAGTGTAATTCATGTGCTTTAAGGTATCCATGCCCACCCAATTTTAAAGATGTTCTTCTCAATGAAGTAGAAATCTTATTTAAAAAAAGAATCATACCCAAAAAATATCCTATGTCCGTAACTTTTGATTGCAAGACAGATAAAGCAACAGAAGATTTATGCTTGTTAGATCGCCCAGCATGGGCAGACAAGAACATGAAATGCAATGACTGGCAACTACGCTTCGACCAATCAACATCTGAAAGCATGTCTCTCCACTTAGCAAACAAAATGGACAAAATGACAAATCATATAAAGATAATGACTATAATCATGGCCATTCTTGCACTAATATCCACAATAACCACAGGTATTACTACTTACAACAAATTTCGCAAAACGGCAAACGAATCATCGGGCCACACAATACCAAAAACACAAACAACTCAACCAAATAAACCACAAATGAAGTACATAATAAAAAAGTTAAAATAACAGCAAATACCTTACTTGCTAATGATTCGAAAGAAGGAAGACACCAGGTGGCATCAGCTAACTTTTCAATCGTTCTTCTTACAAAACCCATAGAATCCTCCTAACCAATCATTCCAGCGGACGGCGAGGACGCCGCCGCTGACCTCTACGTTAGTTTTATTTACTAAATCGGGTCAGTTCTTATCCCGTACAAAGAGTATATCCTAAATATAAAAAATTTTTGACAAAAATATTCCTCATCTAGACAAAAAAGCTCCCCCCAACCCAATGATAAGTGCCGCCAAGTTGTCCTGGTATTGCTCCTTCTCAGATTGTCGTACCTCATCATCAACAAACTCAGCAACCCCCATACTTTTCTTTGCATCTCTTTTCTTAACCTCTTTCATAGCCCCATCTACCAACAAAGAAAATTCATCATTTCCTATAACTTTTTTAGAAACAGAAGATTGCATAACTTTTCCAATTTTAAAACCACAAAAGGGACAAAATTTAGGATTTGCATAAACTAATTTCTCTCCGCACTCAGGACAAATCTTTATATCTGCCATTTTTAATCAACCCTCCCACTAATTACCCGTCTGACCACGCTCTTCATGACGCCTAGACTGGTTATCAACAGCAAAATCCAGCTTTTTGCTGATTCCATCCAGACTCTTTTCAAACATGACAAACATTCGATCTTCATACTCTTTACGGGTTAAACAGACCCCCAAAGACACACAGTTTTTTAAGGCATTTGAAAAAACCTCTCCCCTATTCTCCACATCAACACGAACCTCCTTTAACTGATGGGATAGACCACGCAGATCAGATTCATATAATTGACGTATAGAGACTACTCTCTCCATAAATGCCTTATCCAAAGAAATAAGTTTCTCATTGAACAAAGCTTCTGTGGCCTCAAACCGCTTGTTCATATTAGTTTCCAGGGCATTAAAGCGATATGAAATCATCCCCCAAATTGCTCCCAGAATCAAAACGAACTGTGCTATAATCAGGGCTACTCCTTGATACAGGTCCATGCCTTGCATTTTTACTCCTCGAAGACTTTTTCAACAAAAACTATCTAAGTTGCAAAAAAATCTCTGCTAACCTTAGATCAAAAAGTTCATCAACATTAATTGATCTTTCCTCCGGCATAACATACCCTCTGCAATCTTTTCCCAAACCAAAATCCTTTCCACCCCAATTCTCAAGCAAAATGGGTTTCCGAATAAAAAAACTTCCATTGTAAGCATAACATGGCGGAAGATCTCGCCTATCAAAAACTCTTTCATCGTAACTATCAGAAAAAGGGAAAAGTCTGTCTTTCACAAGTTTCATGACCCTAAAAGGATGGTTATGAGACACTTTGTACACAGAGACAACCGAGTCTGCATTTGTTCCAAAAAACTTACAAATTGCTCCATCTAAATCATCGGCAGTAACTAAAGGAGAAGTAGGTTGAAGAGAAATAACAGCCCCATACTTCTTGGTTTGATTTTTTAAATGATAAGCAGCTACAGATATAATTGATACTTCATCTGTTGCCAACTCCCCTGGCCTATCCTCAACATCAACCCCTAGCGATACAGCAACTTCCCGTATTCCTGAATGATCTGTAGACACAACTATCTTATCAATTAACTGTGATTTTTTTGCTGCTTCTATGACATAACTAATAAGAGGTTTACCATTCAAATTATATAAATTTTTTAAAGGAATTCCCTTAGAACCCCCCCTGGCCGGAATAACACATAAAACCTTCCCCTTACCACTTTCTATTACTTTTCTGGAATAAAGAATTAAATCCAAAGAACAAGACGACATATTAGAAGAATGTTTTCTGTAATGGTATAAAGGAAGGGCAACATGTTTAACATCAAACTTTTGTGTAAATCTTTTCATAAGATCATAAGAAACCTGCCTAAACAACCTTTCATCATACCCTCCAATTTCAATAAGTTTCTCTTTATTATACACAACCCCTGCATCTAAAGGGTTAAATTCAAAAGAAACCTCCGGGCTTCCATAACCCACAACCTGTCCTTTTTCATCAATTTCTAAAAAATCAGGGTACACAGCACCATAAGATTTTTTGCCTTGTTCCAAATGATTCATTGCAACCATAAGAAGATTTTCATCAAATCTATCATCTGGATCTATTCTAACAACATATTTACCTTTAGCTTGGGCAATCCCAAAATTACTTCCTTGAGAAACAGAAAAATTCTCTGATTCTGGGTAAACAAAAACCTTATAGTTCCAATACTCTCTATCTTTGGAAGGCATTTCTAAAGGAAAAAAAGAATGAAATTTGTTTACTACCAGAAAACTTTCTGAGACAATTACAATAAGTTCAAAATCCCGGAAGTTTTGTCTATAAAGGCTGTTTAGACAGTCTTGTAAGAAAGGGTTTTCTTGACTATGAATAAGTAAAATAACCGTCACCAAAGACATAATTTTCTGCTTCCTTTTTCTTGCTCAAATTTATCCGCTCCCGGATTCTTTACCGGAACCAAAAGGTAGAAATCAGTTACTCAATAGTTCCATGAAGAATGATAGGAACTCCTTTGGGTGGATAGGTGATGTATTCGCACCGACTCTGCCAATGCAATTCGGCTGATTTCTTTGCCGGTTCCATAGCACCGTTGTCAAAAGATCCCGCCATATCAAAAGTGTTTATCATCCATCCACTAGTGGCATGTTTAAATTCCCATCCACAGTTCATGCAACTGAATATATCAAAAGGCGAATCCAGCTCATCCTCTGATGGCCACATTGTGGAACCCGAGATCCAAAGAAAATTAAGTCCCAACCAGTCTTTATCAAGTATATCGCCACGCATGATAATTAGTCCTTTTCTTTAAATTTTGAAAGATGATTAAAAGAAGGTAGATTTAAGCAAATATTAAATTTTTCTCCGAAAAAAAACGCGGCGGCGAAAACTCACTCCCGATTTCGCCCGAAGGGCGGTTAAGGTAAAGGTAAACCTAATTCCTAATTATTATATACTAAAATAAAATAAAAATCTAAAAAATTTTAATTGAATATATTTCTAGGGAAAACCGCGATAGCGGTTCCTAGAAATATTACCCCCTCCCGCTTTGGGGAGGGGGTTTAATTTCATTGTAAAATTTTAAATAAATTTTGCATATTCTTATATCTTAAGTTCTTATATCTTACGCGCGTACACGCGTCATGCGCGCGCGCGCGTGAGTATCTCTAAAACGCCTCTGGGCAAGGGTTTAAAGCCTGTGGAAAAGCTGTTAATAAACCTGTGGAAAAGTTATAAATAAAATTCATAGAAAAAGTTATCCACAGGTTTATTAACAGATGTTATGTTCAAAATCACCGTATCCACAGGTTTTCCACAGGTTTATTAACACCTCCTCATTTATAGTTAAATGTTTATCCATAAATAAAACCTATCGTTCAAAATTCCCTAATCTTTTGTGATTTAATTGCCTGAATAATATCTGATGAACTGCGTTCTTGCCAAGAAGAACGTTGAGGAAAAGAAGGAGGAAAAGAAGAATAATCTACCGAAATGAGCTGATTCAAAGTTTTAATACCCCTTGTAATTAAAGCGTGATGATTAGGGCATAAAAAATAAGTTTGTCCATATTCATGGTGAATATCAATAGTCTCATTAAAACCACAAACAACACAGAAATCCCTTGTTTCTCCCGGTTGATCTTTTCTTATTTGATGCACCAAAGAAGTTTCTTTTTGTGATAATTTTCTACATTCTTTGCTGCAAATATGTTGACGAGATCTTCTTGTTGAAAAAGGTATTCTACAAACACTACAATCTCGGTAATATTCTTTAGTCGTCATTACTTGCCCCCTTTAAAAAATAAAAAAAGCAATCTCAAAGCTTCTTCTTTTCTGAAAACTTTAAGATTGCTTTTTAGGGTAATCACAGCCATCTACTAAAATACCTTATTAAACCCCTCTAATCCTTTAAATTTTGAAAGATAATTGAAAGAAGGTAGTTTGATACCTTCCTACAAATTATCATTAAGATTTTAATGAAAAACTACTTTGATAGTCTTGTACTTTTTTAATTTCTTCTATTTTTTCATCTACAATTCTATCAAAGATCTTGCTATCCCAATCAAAAAAGTATCTAAGTTCACAAAGATTTTTTCTTACAATGTCTTCCCTTACTCTTGATCTCCTCAATTGAGGATATATCTTACTCAGTTTTTCTCTTGTTTCTCCGAGGTCTTGTGCTGTTAAACCATTTACACCATAAAAGGGGGTATTTCTTGAATACCAAAATTCATTTTTTTCAAAATTGTCTGGATATAACCCCCCATAATTCTCAATTTTAATTTTCTCTGACAAAATAGTACCTGGGTAAACATCCAGTGTATGAAAAGCAACACCATCTAAATCAAGAGATTGAACAAAAGATACTGTTTTTTGAATAGATTCTTCTGTTTCAAAAGGGAGACCAAGAACAAAAGATGCCCTGACCCGGATACCAACCCGCCTGATATTTGCAACAGTCTTTTCTATCATTTTCACAGTTTGACCAGGTTTATTATATTTTAGAACTTTTTCATCCCCACTCTCGATTCCAAGAAAGATAAGTTCACAACCAGCAGCACGTAGTTTATATAGAATTCTTTCATTCTCAAAATTAGCTCTGGTTTGTATTCTAAAACTCAACCTTCCATTACGCTTATAATAAATTTCTTCTCTTATTAAATCACAAATCTCTTCTGCCCTACCAACATCATACAAAAAGTTTGGGTCCACAAAATAAAAAAATCTTGCATTGTGTACCTCCCAATCATAGATTATTTCTTCAATAACAGATTGAGGAGATCTCATTCGAATATTCTTTGATAAGTAGGAGCCCAGGCAAAATTGGCAGCCAAACACACAACTCCGACTGGTAGAAATAGGAAATAAAAATTCCATCATTCTATACTTATAACTATAGGCACGAGCATACCTTTGTTTATACTGAACAATATTCCAATCTGGGAAGGGAATACTATCTAAATCCTCAATAGGTTGTCGTGGAACAAAAGAGGAATGTCTGGTGTATAACCCATCTATACTACGCTTAAATCCATATTTCTCCTGAGAATCAGGATCATCTTTTGTTTCTATTAACTCTTCTAAAACCTTTTCTCCTTCTCCAACAACCACACCATCAATCTCAGGACAGTAATCAAGAACTTCTTTGGGGACAGCAGAAGGGTGGGGACCCCCCATAATTATAAATGCTTTGGGAAGGATTGACCGAACTTCTTTTGCGGTTTTACAAGCAGATAAAAAATTGTAAGAATAAGATTGAATACCAACTAATTCTGGGGATTCTTCTTTTAAAAATAAATGAAGATAGGTTCCAACCTGTGAGTTGAAATTACTCCTTTGATTTTGCTGATCTATAACCTTTACAGATATTTCAGGAAAACATTTTTTTAAATAAGTAGCAATCGAAACCAAACCCAGACTAGGTGTTTGTTTTGCTAAAACCCCACACCCTTTTTCTGAGAAATCTTCCCCTGGTTCTATGAGTAGAACTGTATACCTCTTATTTTCATTTGACAAAATCATCAAAATTTACCCCTAATTCACAGACAATTAAACCATAAAAAGTTCAAGTTATGGGTTTGTATAAATTCAAAATTAACTTTTCTGTGGGTGTAAAAAATTCTTCTGGGCTCATGGTTTTTTTAGTATACTGGTACGCTCCAATTTTCTCCGAGAGCATATCTTCGCTACCTATCTCATTATAAAGTCGGTTGGATGCCATTTTAACAGCAAGTTGAAGTGAGTCGGGGATAATTTCGTGTCCACCCCAATAACTCACCTCAACGGTTTGGTAGCCTTTTGTAAAGAAATGGTCACGCCGATAGTACTGCGAAATGTACGTCCGCTCTTTCAGCGCAATTACTCCCTCTCGTTTGTAAATTTTATATTTTGAAGAGGCAATTAAATTTCCGTCATCAGTTAAACCTACTACAGAAACTATAGGAAAATTTCGCACTTTTACCACATCTATATCATAATCCCATATATCAAAAGATTCATCATAGGCATTAAATTCAAAATCTCTATGAGTATATCTTGATACTAGATCAGATACTCCCTCAATAATGGCAGTAATTCTTCCATCTTCTGAAGAGATTGTTGCCCCTGAGTAAACTCTAAAAGATTCTAATGTTACCAGACAGCTCATCAAATATATTTCCCATAAGAATAATATTATTCTGAAGAAAAAATCAACTTTTTATTTCTTCGAAGAGCAATTTTCTCTTTTTCAATCTCACCTTCATCTTTTTGAGATTCAGAAATCTCTATGTATCCACGATTTAATAAATGTTCACGAGAAACAAGATGTTCACATTCTACAAACCCGTTCATGACCACAAGAGTTTCATAATAAGTAGGTTCAGTGATTTCTTCAAAACCTATATAATTTCCCATATCGTCATATTGTTGAGGATCACCAACTTTAAATCGAAACATTTTTCTACCCCTTACCCTACCCCCCCTTACACCCCTTGCCTTCCATTTATCTCCCAAAATATTGCAAATTAGACGGCAATTAGAGGGGATTTAGTTCCTATTATTAATCACATTAAACAAAAAGCCCATATCTTTTTAAACAATCTACTTTATAAAATATATTTCCAATAAATTCCATTTTTTCTTGTTGTTTTCTAAGTTTCCCCAAAACAGCTAATTCTATGTGTTCAGGAGAATTTTTTCTACCTATCATCTTTTGCCTGGTTTTCTCTATGGCTTCGGGAGAACGAACCTGACCTATGTGAGCCTGACGATTTGCTTCTACATGAGCAGAAGATTGCTTTTTGCCCTTTTTGGACTGAGAAATCTTATCTTTGGCTTCTTGAGTATGTTTAATTGTTTTATGAGTTTCATAATATTCTTGTTTTGCTTTGGATATTCTATCGCAGGTTTCTTGAGAACGCTTCTTCCCTTTCTGCGCTTCAGATTGCTTTTCCTTGGCTTCTGGATGTAACTCATAATATTGTTTTCTTGCTTCCGACATCCTTGCTTTGGTTTCAGGAGATCTTTTCAAACCCCTTTGACCCAAAGTACGCTTTTCTATATGCTCAGGAGAAAGCGGAACTCCCAAGTGAGAAAGGACATTGCCTGCACCGATCTTATCTTTGGCTTCTTGAGAATGTGTTTGTCCTGTTCTATGAAGAGAAGCATGTTGTTCTTTAGTCATCAATTCGAGATTCTCTGGAGCATCATCAGTTCTATCTCCATTGATATGGTGGACAACATATCCTTCTGGAATTTCTTTTCCATTAAGAACAAAATTTTTATAGACTATATTAGCCCAATAAAAAGTTCCTTTCTTTGAAACAACTACCCAACGACCCTGTGACTTATCAAACCATAACCCCTTCATGAAAACTCCTCACTGAATAATTTATATAGAATAAGAAAAAAGATGAGAGAAATTAGCAAATTTCTTATAACAAGTTCTTGCTTGTTCTCTCTTTCTTCTTTCCACCATTATCCTTATACGAATTACCCCGTAAGCCCTATAATCTTGGCGTTGCCGAGGTAATTTCTTACAACTAATGCTTCGTCTTCGAACAAATCGAATTCGTCGAACTGGCTGGTTGTCTTAGCCAAAGGCATAATAGAAACCTCGGTTAACACTCCAACCCAAGTCTGCTCAGTATCAACAACGTACAACGAACTCATACTTCCTCCTGTTTCCGCAGTAACAGTAAACCCATCAAAGGTCTGGGTATCTACACAATTGGTACTTGTGTAGATAGGAATGTCATTGTACGCCATAACTTTAAAACCACCCTTAACCTCAACCTTGTCAATAAACCGCTGATTGGCCTGAAGAAGGGCATTAAGGCTTCTTCGAATCTTTCTTGACGTTATAATCATGTCAGGACCATAAATAGCCTTATCTACTACCTGGTCCATTTTGCTAAGAGTTAAAGCTCCTCCAGCAGAAACCCCAGAACCCCCACCAAAAATAGTTTGGGATACTGGAATTAAAACTTTAAGACCATCAAATTGCTTGGCATTGGAAGTGGCATTTCCAATAATAATACCCAAATCCTCAGTGTTTTTGAAATCAATAGCTTGGGCCTCAATTTCATCAGCGAGGATATTTGCATACGACCGTCCAACAGCCTGAAGTTTCCGAGTAACTTTTCCTTTAGCACCCAAAGTTTTGTAGGTAAAACTAACTTGGGTGTACTTACCTTGGTCCTCATTAATGGTATCCGTGTCCAGAATCCACTGAGCCCCAGTTTCTCCTACAGCACGACGGTTGATAATCCAAGCAGAACCTTCTCCGGTCTTTCTAACAAGATTTTGTCGAAGAGGATTCTTGTAATCAACCAACTGACCAATAATTACATCAATCTCTGGCTGCTTCAGAATATCACCAGCTTGAAGAGAGCCATCAATAGAAGTCATTCCCAAAGCTTTATAAATATCAACCATTTTCTTTCCTCTCATTGTTTTGTGTGCTTCTCAATAGAAGCAATATCTTCCGTTTTTATTATATTCCAGATTCAACAAAATGCTGAGTTAGCATCAAAAGCCTTTTAGCAGGAGAGGCTTCTTGATAACCCTTAGATTTTTTCGTTTTTTCCAATGACGAACTTTCAGTACCATCAGAAGCCTCAGAAATAGGAGACTCTTTACCAGAAGGACCAAAACCTTTCCTTACTGGGACCTCAGATTTATCAGCTTTCTTCTCAATTTCTTGAGAAATCTGGTCAATTTTCTGAGTCACAGCTCCCATAGCTTTCTCTAAATTCTCCGTAGAAATGACATTCGTAGAAATTACTGTCCCTACCATATCTTGCATAATACGCTTAATAAGCTCTTCTTCTACAAACTTTTTAAGAGTTTTTAAATCTTCTCCAAAAGAAACGACAGATTTAGCAATTTCTTCAACCTGTTTTTCCACAACAACATTATCTACCTTCTGCTTTTCTACTGTTTCAACAGATTCCTGTGCAAAGGCCAAAAGTGGACTAACTCTTTCCATCCCTTCAATTTCAGTCAGGTCATTAATAGCCTTAGATAATAACTCTTTTACCTCAGAAATTGTTCCCTCTTTCTGTGCATACTCTTCAAGAGTAGATTTGACCTTAGCTACTTTAGAATTTACAGAGATAACAGAATCAACAAACTCCTTCTCAACCTCTTCTAACGTCTTGATTATGAACTGTTCATCTTTCTCCAATTTCTTCTCCCCCAAGTTTTTGAATAAATAAAAAGTCTCAACAATAGCAGGATTATCCACTATCGCAACCCCTCTGACTTTCAAATTTTTAAGACGATAATGTTTACATGGGCCCTCAACCTTATCTTTCACGGTTCTATTTCCTTGTTTTAATCCAAGCTTCTTCTAAGAAAATTTCTACTCTGCAATTCTTTGAGATTGTCCTTCAATGCTAAATCCTGTTATATGACCAGACTTCACTTCCTCCCACAAAATATCTGAAATGATGTGCATACCCATAACCCAAGTTCCCTCTTTAATTTTCCTATTCCCAAGCTGAAAATCAATTGGAGCCAAATAAGTTTCTCGAATCTTAATTTTATCAGAAAAAGTTATAGGTTTCTCCAAAACATTTTTAATCCCAGAAACTAAAGGATCACCACTCACCCCATTTATAAGTTCATCTAAAGTATACCCTTCTTGGACAGCTCGTTCAACTTGATGCCTTATTCCTTCAACAGTTAGCCCTGTTGTGTGCATAAACGAGGTTGTTCCAGAATCCTCCATAAAATCCCAAGCTGCTTTTTGAATTTCTTCTGCAGACACTATATCTCTTTGTGCATCAACTTCGTCAGGAATCAAAACTGGTCCATAAACAAATCTCTTTTCTGTGTCTACTTTGGATATATAATAACTTTTAAGAGTTTTTAAAACAAGGTCTTCTTCTTTAAAATCAATTTCTTCCTCTGCTTTTTCTATCTGAATATCATTCCCTGACTCAAAAAACCACTTTTCCAAAGAAAAACTTGGATCTTCTAAAGAAAAAATATACTTTGAGTCTATTTCTTTTACAACACCTTTTGCTAAAATACTCCCTTGTATTTCTGTATCTTCTTTGTAAGGACGAAAATAACAAGGAGTATGAACAAAAACCTCTTCTTTTTGAAAACCTTTTTCTAAGAAAAAAGGAAACTGAATAATTACTGACGGAGTTTTTTCTTTCCAAACAGAATACTCATTATTTCTCTTTATCTTAATAATCTTATAACTTTTACCTGGTATTACCAGTTCTTTAAGATCAAAAGAAGACGTTTTAGGAAAACTGTTGTCAAAAATATCTTTCAGGTTCAGTTCTTTTTCTTTTACTTCCTTTCTTATTTCTTCAACTGATTTCTTTAAAAACCCTAATTCATAATCCTCCCAGATTTTTCTTAATTTTTCTTTTTTTAGTCCTCTACAAGATATCAGAAATTCAGCAAGTTCTTCCTTAAGAAGTTCTCTGGATTCTTTGATAAGGATATTCTCTCTTTTTTCTAGTATAATACACGGAAAAGAAAGATTCTCTTTACCTTTTTCTTTAAGAATTTTATCTTCTCTTTTCAATTTTATGTCCTAAACCAACTAGTCCAAAAGCTGTACCTGTGGCTAACAGTAAATCAGCAATTTCTAGATAACCAAAATAGCGTGACAGGGCTGAAATTATCACAATTAAAGCCCCAGACCAAGTCTTCCAACCCATCATCATTTTCTAATTCTAACCCCATATTCTCTTACTTATTAATCTTTTACAGATTCTTAAATATTTTAGTTTATTTTTTATTTTTCCACAAACTTTTTCAGTTTCTGATCTATTAAACTAAAAAATTCATCTGTCTGCTTCATAACTTTTTTATCTTTCCTCCACTGGCTATAACAAACTGCAACCCTTTTTTCGTGGTCAGGAAACTCCTGAACCATTTTCGCATTTCCCATTCACCGGGAAACAAAATCATTCTCTTTTTCGTCTTTCATTGGCATAATTAAAGGCATAGTTAAAAATTCCTATTTTTCTCTCACACTCATTACCAATTCTTCTTCAAGAATATCACCCGTGTTCAAAATAACAGTAAATGTAATTTTGTACTTCTTATTTTTTACCCCTCCTTTAACCGTCACGGTGACCTTATTCCCCTCGCTATTAATTATACCTGTGGTAGATACTAAAATAGCACCAGAAACAAGGTTATTGTTAGCCAGGTCCTCTGCCTTCACCGTAGCAGAAGAAATAACTGTTCCAGCAGGTTTACTGGATGACCCAAAAGTTAAAGATATAGGGTATTGTTCTGAAGGCTGTTTTTCAAAAGATAACATTTTAACTAGTTCCTAGTTTCTAGGAGAGCGATAAATCCAAATCCCCGATTGCGAACGAAGCAATATCTCCGCTAGAGATTGTCTTGGCAACAGTCAAAACACCATAACCCAAAATATTATTGCTTCCTCCTGTGTCTGAATCGGCAATAAAGAAATCAGTACAGGTTCCCCAAGAACCAGTTGCGGTAGGAAAAGTAATTGCTGTACCATTAGACTTCGCCCCACCAGAAGAAGCAGGAAAATTTGTCGCATTATTTGTGACAGAAACTCTGGAATAACTACCACCTACAGGCTGAGTTATATTTCCTCCAGCATCAGTAATAGTAGTTGTAGAAAGGCCTACCCAAAGAGTAACAGGGGCAGTATAAGCAGCAGCACCAAAAACATGATCCAAAACTTCATCTTCTAAAAAATCTGTAAAACTACCCATAATTAGCCACCCCTACACTCAATTTTCAAATGTGAATGTCCGTTTATCAGCCTGAAATCCAAAATCTTTATCTGAAGAAGAAAACTCAAAAGATCTGTTATTGGCTTGAAAATTAAATTTTGATTTAATATTGGATTTGGTAATTGTCAGCTCACCAAGCCAATCAGATAGACTTTCAATAAGTCCAGACAAACTTCTTTGTACAGGAAAAGAACCGTCAAAAGCTGAAAAACTTTCAATCAGTCCAGATAAGTTTCTTGTTGTAGGCAGGCTACCTGTTAAATTAGAGACAGAATCAATAGAACTAACTAAGTTTTTTGCTGTAGGTAAACTACCTGTTAATGTAGAGACAGAATCAATAGAACTTATTAAGCTTTTTGCTATAGGCAAATTACCTGTCAGAGAAGATGAACTATCAATAGAACTTATTAAGTTTTTTGCTGTAGGTAAATTACCTGTTAAGGTAGAGACAGAATCAATAGAACTTATTAAGTTTCTTGCTGTAGGTAAATTACCTGTTAAGGTAGAGACAGAATCAATAGTTGCAACCATAAAAGTTTCTCTCTGAAGTGCAGCAGAGATGGATGAAGAAGAATCAACAGCACCAGCAATGTTAATTACCTGAAATGATGCTTCGTCAAGAAGAGTTTGAACCCCATGTACAAAAGGATTCTTACCAGTTATTTCAAGAAAAAGAGAGATTGCTCCCCCATCCATATATCTATCAATAATAGGAGATTCATCCATCAATTTGGCGAATGAATGAACTACCGGCATTTTACCTCTCTTCTCCTACTAATTGGCTCTCTTAGGAGAGCAAGGCATGAGAGGCTTTTGGTCTTTATCAACTACAGGAACAAACATTTTAGGATTACTCCTCAAGTAATTACAACCCTTCGACACTGACTATCAGAGGGAAAGAGGACTAGGGTGGTATCCTCAATATCTTTTGAACTGCCACGTTCAGATAGTTCAGTCAGCTTTGTCTAGTCAACTGTTTAATCCTGAGCTTTCAGAGTTGGCTTCTCTTACTTGAACAAGTCTCTTTCTTTAGAGAGAGATAGTTGACCCATCAATGCTTGAAAAACATGAACCGCCACTTTACTTTTCTTCCCCCACAATCAAGTAACACCTAACCTATTCTACAATATCTCTATTTTGTATAGTATAAATCCAACCTATCAAATCTCACGAGAAAACCCCTTCCTTTAGGGAGGGGATGAATCGCGTTTCCGACTTGACAAGCATGAGATATTAAGCTAAAATATCTCCCATGCTTAAAACATTTAAGTACCGACTCAAACCAACCAAGAAACAGAAGACTCTGATGCAGGACACTCTTGATGAGTGCCGCTGGCTTTACAACTATCTTCTGGAGCAGCGAAAGATTGCCTGGGAGGAGAGAGAAGAATCTCTCAATTATTACTCTCAAGCAAATACCCTTCCTGGCTTGAAAACTGAGCGCCCTTCTCTTGCTAATGTCCATTCGCAAGTCCTCCAGAACGTAGCCGTCCGACTTGACCTGGCTTTCAAAGCATTCTTCCGCCGAGTGAAGGCCGGGGAGAAACCCGGTTATCCTCGGTTCAAGGGATACGACCGCTATGACTCCTTCACTTACCCTCAAGCTGGTGTCGGATGGAAGCTCGAAGGTAACGTGCTCAAGTTCTCCAAGATAGGGAAGGTCCGAGTTGTCCTCCACCGCCCTATCGAAGGCGTTCAAAAGACCTGCACGATCAAGAGAAGCTCTACCGGCAAGTGGTTCGTTTGCTTCTCCTGTGAGGTGAAAGCTTCTCCCTTGCCCTATTCGGATGAAGTTGTCGGCATTGACATGGGCCTGATCTCTTTTGCTGTGTTTTCTACTGGAGAAGCCATTCTTGCTCCCAAGTTTTTCAGGAGAGACGAGAAAGATCTGGGTAGAAAGCAACGTAAGCTCTCTGATGCCGAGAAAGGCACCCCAGAAAGGAAAAAGGCTCGCAAGGTTGTTTCGAAGATCCACGAGCGAATCACCAACCGAAGAAGAAACTTCACTCACCAGCAGAGCAAGAAGATCGTCAACCGCTTCGGAATGATCGCCATCGAGGACCTTGAAGTCAACCGAATGGTTCATAATCACTGTCTTGCTAAAAGTATTGTTGATGCTGCGTGGTCTCAGTTTGCTCAATTTCTCTCCTACAAAGCGGTAGATGCTGGCAGGAGACTGATTCGAGTTAACCCGGCATACACTTCTCAGGACTGTAGTACATGTGGACATCGGCAAAAGATGCCCTTGTCTGACCGGGTATATACTTGTCCTTGCTGTGGGCTTGAGATTGATCGAGATCATAACGCCTCATTGAACATTCTTCGTCTGGGACTACAGACGATAGGTGAAAATCCTTAGAAGCTCCCGTCTTTAGGCGAGGGAATAGTCACTGCTCTGAAAAAGATAAAAAGCATCTACATCTACCACTACATTGAGTCCCTTGCCCAGGAAGAAACTTCATTGTTTCCCTTGAAACATAAGGAGAACCGGCTCCCATTCCTCTACAATCCCCACATTCTTTGTTATCTCTTCTATTCATCCAGTGAATTAATGCTTTTTCTTGTTTAAAAATTCCAGTTACGAACCCCTCATGGGCTACTCCATTTAAAGCGCCAGCGTAGCCTTCCAAACGAAAAACCAAAGAGTCCAAAGCTTTCTCTACCTGAGTTACATAGGATTGACCTTCAACTTCTTCTGCAAATTTTTTCTTGAGGTCTTTTATAAGATTATTTTTTAGAAAACCCTGGTTTTCTTTGTAAGCTTTACCCAAAATGGTTTGTTGCTCATTATTTGTAACTAGAGAAGAAATACCTGTTACATCTATACTTGCCTTAACGCCCAGAGCTAAGGCTTTAGGATAAAATTTCTTTGAAGCATTCTTTAACCGCAAAAATAACAAATTAGAAATCAACAACAAAGCCTTCTTGGATGGTTTTTCTTCTTCTTTAGTCTTATCAACTAAATCCTTCTTGGCATCTTCCCAATACTTTTGCATTTGAACATGGTAAGAATCAATAAGCTCATCTAACTCTTCTAAAGGAATATGTTTTATTAACGCTTTAGTTATAACAGGTTCTGGTACAGAAGATTTTTCTTCGGTAAGTAAAGAAACCTCTTTTTTTCCATTTTCAGGAGAAATAACAGGGTTTGCAACCTCTGTAACAAGGGGTCCTATTGGTGTTTTACCCAGAGGGATGAACTGATTATCTTGAATTAAATAAATATGAGAGCCTAGATCATCTGGTAAGGGTCCCATACCTAAATATTTATGTCTGGCCTCATCCCTGGTCATAATACCAGAGTCTATATATAATTTAGCTGATCTGGCTTTGGGTTCTTCTCCTTCTACATCCTCTAAAACAAGAGAAAACTCTACATCATTAAACCCAAAACCTTGTTGAATGATGTCTTGGTTTATATGGAAGTTTAAAAGGTTTACCAGAGGAGCAACCATTTTTGAACGGGAAATCTCAAGTTGTACCTCTGCCGATGCCCTGGGAACCT
>ERZ1292632.2366-Hain-H43-01um-R2-2366-length-15866-cov-8_pt1 | contig 15866 bp, 25 predicted proteins | sample MGYA00564407_ERZ1292632 | MGnify/ENA primary metagenome ERZ1292632 (study PRJEB36523, sample SAMEA6512637) | groundwater metagenome | collected 2019-01-08 | study: AquaDiva: Metagenomics assemblies of 32 groundwater samples | reverse complement strand
ATGAGCCGGATTAAAATGACTTAACAAACAAATAATTTTTCCACCTTTTTTAGCATACTCTTTCAAGCTTCCATACTTCATCACCTCTGACTGAACTATCACATAATCGGCCTCCAGATATTTATTAATAGACACCAATTCTGCATCATGTCCGTGCCACCTCAATGCTCGAGCAATATTATCCAACCAAACAGTACCACCATTTATGCCGCCATGAGTTTGCATAGCAGTAGAGTAGTCTTGGTCCGGTGCTACAAGTTGGAATTTCATTTCAAGGGCCAAGCCTTACTTCGTCTAAAGTGAAACATAAAAACCTCAACCCACTGACCATTATGATCTATATCCTGAAATAGTTTTCCGTTTTCAAGTTTCAATATAGGATTATTATCATACGGATTACCCTGCCAGAAAGTATATTTATAGGGGAAACCGCTTCTTTCTAATTGCCTAGAAAAAGGACCTTCAATCCAACCATTAGGTTCGGGTGATCCCGCCATATACTTCCTCCAGTCAGTGCCAAGGAATAATCTGTTTATCTCATTTTTGTTTCGATATAAACTCCAACAACCATTAACATAGGAAATATGATTAGAATGCACATCCAGCTTAGAAAGAAATTCATCTGTTACCCATTTATTTACATTGCCGTAAACACAATCAAAATCAGTATGCCCCCACCAACCATAATGTTCGATCTCTTTTTCATACAAGAATCCCAACGCTCCACGATAATCCCAAACCTTTCCGGTCCCCGGTAAGCCTGGGTACTCAATTCCGAGTTTATCTTTTACTCTTTTTTTAAAGCCTTCAAAGTCCGTATCTAATAACCAGTCATATCCTTTCGGACGCAAAATTTCCTCGAAATGAGCTTTATATTTATCCATCCATTCAGGAAACTCACCGAAATAAGGCGTAATAAAAATCTTTTTTAAATTAGCCATTCAGATTTTCCCAAAACCGCTTCAAAATGCGGAGCTGTTGAAGGTAACTTTATTTGAGATTGATAACACCAAAGCATTTTTTCTTTAAGTTCTATTTCTTCTTGAGTAGGCACAACTTCAATACTGCCCGGGGTCCATAATTCAGTTTTAGTATAAGTAGTATATTGGACCAACTTATCTCCAAAAACCTGCACTGCCATGTTGCCGATCATATCATGCTGCGGATTGCCGCCTTGAATTGCTGGCGCATACACTTTCTCAAAGCCTTCGAAATTACAAAATAAATTTATTAAATCCATATTGTCCACCATGTCATCCCGGATCCCAGCAAAATAAACCGGGCAGCCGGCAAGCTTCATGGCCTTCGATGTTTCCTCGCGGCGCTCCCGGGCAGAACAGCCGATCTCACCTCTGTTCGGTTGAATGTATGAATCAGTTACTACCACAACCAAAGGCTTCTCGCGCATTGCAGTATAACAACAGTATAATTCAAGATCGTCATTATGCGGAGAAATTATTAATGAGTTCATATTATAAATAACCAGTATTAAACCTAGCTAAACCCAACTTATATTTATCATTAATAATTCTTGCGCATTCCATAGTTCTGTTTGTAGAAATACCTTCTCTAGGTTCAGTAGTAAATATCAGGTCGTTGCAATAAGCTCCTCTTTTTTTATGGTTAATTAGTAAGTTTAAAAACAAATCCCAATCCTGATAACCCTTTAAACTTTCATCAAACCCACCAGACAGTCTGAAGTCTTCAGATCGTATCAAACTCATTGTTGAAATATAATTGGCGCAACAAAGCAGCACCGGATCAAACATTTGATGGCTCCAAATGTTGTTTCCTAATTTAAACCGACCATAAGCGTAAGAAGCTCGCGGAAAATGCCTCAAAGTTTCTAACATAACTTCCAGGGCATTCGGCTTAAAAAAAATATCATCATCAGCAAATAAAACAAACTCTGTATCACATTGCTTAAACCCTCTATTTCGAGCATAGTTAGCTCCTCGATTCTCATCAGGAACTATCACGATCTTAAAATTCTGATATGTCTGCAACTTTAAACTCTCGGTCGTAATATGAGTATCTTGGTTATCTTGCCGTGTAGGTATTACAATAGTAATTTTATTTTTTTGATTTAACTCCATAAGTGTCTGTTTTTTTATGACATTCTAAACAAAGTGTTCTTCCATTGTCTATAGCAAATCTTAACTCTGGATAAAGAGCAAAGGGTTTTATGTGATCTGCTTGCAGTTTCTTATTACTACTACACCAAATACACTTAAAACCATCCCTAATATAAACTGACTTTCGCCACAACCTCATTTCTAAAGAATTTCTAATCTTCATATTCTCTGAAGTAACTCCGCCCCTCCATGCCCAATGATTCTTTCCTAAACTAGCCCTTAATGTATTTGGATGTAGTTTCTTATCTTTCCAATATCGTATCGGGTTTTTAAATTTAGCTTCTGATAATTTTCTCCTATGTTCTGCGGACAAAATCTTACCTTTATGTTTTAAAGATATTTTATTCTTAACTTCAGCAGTTCTTGGAACACCAATCCTAAAAGCTTGAGCTTTTTTTAACTTTAATCTTTGTATCTCTGACAATTTAACCCCCTTCCGAGAGGGAGGTATTAATTTTGTACCATCTTTTTTATATCCTGTCGGCATAAAATCCCTAATCCGTTACAGTGCGGATAGTTAAAAAAATCAACATTATGTTTTATTGAAAGGTCGGTTACTGCCAGCATGACATCGGGAAAGGATTGCGTATCGTGAAAAATCACAAAATTTGAATGTTGCAGCGCCCAATCACCGGAGGCAAAAGTATCTTCATAAGTATGTACTATATCAATATGAACCAAATCATACGGCCCATTCAAAAAATTCTGTTTAATATAATCTTGATAACTCTTTTGATAAAGTTGAATTGGATAAGGACTTAATAACTTTTTAATTTCTTCAAAACTTAAATCTGAAGTACCGGCATTTTTATCGCCCTCGAATGTATCAACTCCAATAACCTTTTGAAAAAAACTGGATAAAACAACTGTGCTATATCCTTGCCAAACCCCGAACTCTAGGGCTTTTTCTCTTTTAATACCAAAATTATCAAGTATATCTTCTATAATACTTTCCAGCCCTTTCCAGGCAGAATCAACCTGAATCATATTTTTGGGCCGACTAAAATTTTTAGGAGAATAGGGAATCATAATATCGGATAGCGAATTACTTGAATTTGTTTCTTTCTGTTACAGCTCATGCAAAGTGGTTGGATGTTATCAATACTATCACTCCCTCCCTTAAACAATGGCACAACATGGTCTAACGTAAGTTTTATAGTAGGTTCTTTTTTTAGGCAAGAAGGACATGTGAAATTATATTTTAGTTTTATTTGTTGCCATTCTACTAAAGTATGTGAACCACCATTTCCTTTTTTCATCACTCTCCGATGACGATTCCACCATATTTTTCGTTCATAACCACCTTTCCAATTCCAGTTTCTCTCACCCGTATTCGCTTCCTTAATGGCTAATTTATGATTTTCTGAAATATGTTTTCCGAACTGAGGATTATTCTTACCGTCTTGCGGAATACCCTTTGCTGTGCAACTGCGAGAACAAAACTTTCTACCCACCCACTGAGCCCAACCACCCCTCACTGGTCGCCTAAATTGCTTATTACATAATTGGCATTGTTTCACATCCACCACACCCACTGGCCTGTTCTTGCCAAATCTTACCCTGCTCATCCGTGCAAACATTTCGGGCGTAGACATAGCCAAGTGAGTTCGCTCACTTATTAACTTCCTCGATTTTATTGAATGTGGCTTGTTGTGCATCTTCCTTAAATAAGCTGTCGTATGCTTGTTCCCATCGCCAAATGTTATCTTTAATTTGATATTTACTTAACACATATTCCCTTGCTTTCTTGCCTTGTTCTACCCTAAGTTCTTTATTAGTCAACAGAGAATCGATCTCCTCAATCCATTTTGAGTTGTCCGTAACTATCCTCATATGGACTGCATCTTCTGGGTCAGCTTGGTATGGACTCATTTTATCATGAAAACCCTGTGCAACACAAGGGATATTTAAAAGGGAAGCTTCCAAAAACTTGATATTAGATTTGCAGCGATTAAAATAATCATCAGACCTCGGGATCAAAAGCATATCTAATTTTAAATTATTCAAAGTAGAAACATAATCCTGAATAGGCACAAAAGGCTGCCATTCAACTTTATAAGATTTCCAAAAGTTAAGCTCGGGTAAATAATAATTATGTACATCTTTTGATTCCGGCGTATCTGCCGGCAGTGCAAACACCACCAACTGAACATCTTGGCGCTTTAAAAGATGGTCCAGCACATGAGTAAACCCGGCAACATCCGTATGAAGGCCAACGGATCCCACTAAGCCAATGCGTAGTTTTTCCCCTTCATTGCGTAGAATTTCATCTTCATCCGGCCAATCATCGGGATCAACACAATTCGGAAGAACCACGACATTGGAATTGAGCTTTAAGTATTCTTGTTTTAAAAATTCAGTCGAACAAGTTATCATGTCGGCAAACTTGCCGAAAGTGTCCACGCCGGCTTCAACCTCGCCAAATTTATCCGCCAGCTTGCCGAGCTTTGTTTTATCAAAACCTTTATAAGTGTCATCATTATCCATCACGATTTTTTTGCCCTGCTTACGAAGCATCTCGGCAACCTTTAAAGCCCGATCATCATTCGGCCGATGAAACACAACAACATCAGCATCCAACACAGCTTGCGCGCGAACTTCATTGCTTATTTTTTCGGTTCGCAAACTTGTCTTGTCGCCATCCCATCCGCCTTCACGCATGGGAATCAAAGCACGAACAAAATGGCAACCACCCATCAATGTATTACAAAAAAACACTTTTTTCATTTGATTGATTCTTTAAGTATCTCAACAACTCGTTCATCAACGAGTTTGGTTATACTTTCAACTTTTTTTCTGGCAAGAGCATCAATGATGTCAGTTAAACTAGCCGCGCCTGACAGCTGGCTTTCTATCGGTTTAGAAATAGTTTTCTCCTGTGCGGCGACTATCTCATTCTTAGTTGGAACATAAGGCGCATCGGATTCCACGATTTGTTTTGTCTTGGGATCTATCTCTTGTCCATTAATATCTATCCTGGCAGAAGTTTTAATTAGTTCTCTGCCTTGAGCTATAACAACTTTTCCCATAATGAGTAGTAAAATTGCCTACAAACCTACTCTTGAGCAGGCGAGTTTGTGCGCCGCTCAAGAATAAGACAATTAAACTAAAGTTTAATGTTGAAACAAGTCTAGGTGGACGACAGTACATACACACCTGAAGTATCTCTGTTCTCGATTACGCCGTATAAGATGTCTGCGGTCGTAACTGTCGAAAGGTATTCAGGAATGTAATTGGACTGAACGCGCACTCCGTACTTGCCGGTAACGCTCGGGCCGGCTGAACTAGCTCCCAACGGAGAAGTAGCCCAGTGAATCGCATCCTTGTGAGCTAAAGCATTCGCTCTACCAGTCGTACCGGAAATATACTGAATGTTCGTGCTGATAAAGACAGGAATACCATACAAGGAGGCAACCGGCGATCTGAACGACGGATTGTTGCCCGGGGAGTTCACCGCTAGGGAGAACTTATCGAGGTTCTGGATTTGCTTCCAGAATACCGCAGGGGCTACGAAGAAAGCGCAATCCTGGGTAGTATCAACTTCGGCAACAGTCAAAAAGTTGATGGCTGCTCGAATGTCCGAGTCTAAAAGAACTGCGACCGAAGTGCCTACTGTATTAGCGAAGTTGTCAAACAATTCGGCTATTGCTACTTCCAACTTCTTGGCTACCGAGAAGCCGGCACCCATAGCATACTTCTCCTGGGTGTAGTAGGATCGCTTCATTTGAGCGGCATCGCGATCTTCAACCGCGAATGAACACTCAAACCACTGGTTGACAGTAAGTGTTACCTTAGTGTCAGTCGGGCTTACCAGTGTAACGGCGGTAGCATCGGTTTTCGAAGATGCCGCCATTTCAGTCATGTTCGGGGTATATAAGATGTCCCCACCATCTGCCAGCTCTGACGAACGATCCGTGAAGAAGGAAGCCATGACGAGCTTGCTCCTGAAGAAATCGTTTATCCTTTCACCCCAGATCTCTGGAATGAAGCTGGCCAGCGTAGTAGCTGTATGTGTACTTGTCTATTTGTTACCTGCCTTTCAATAAATTATGACAAGGAAGACATAAGGTTTTTCCATTTGAAACTTCATATCTCAAATCTGGAAACTTAGACCAAGATTTAATATGATGAGCTTCTAAATAGCCTCCTTTAGCTTGACACATTTGACATGTCCAAGCATCTCTTTGAAATACACTAGAACGCCATTTCTTATATTCTATTTGCCCCATTAATCGATGTCGCTCTTTACCAATTCCACCTTTCCAGTTCCAATGTTTTTCACCTTTTCGTAACCTATTAGCTACATGATTTCTTTTAGAAATCCAAACACATTCCATTCCCTTATTCCACGCTACCATTATTCCTTTAGTGCCTTTATTCCACGCAGTAACATGTTGCAACTTCTTAGTTCTACCAATCTTTAATCTCGTAGCTTCTGAGTGATTTTTGCCTTTCCAATAAGGAACTCTTCCGTCCTTATAGGTTTTCTTAGCAGCTTGTGATCTTTTTTGATCCATACTGTAAGTGTACTAGCTCAATTACACTCAGTCAAGGTTGGCATAGTCATTTCTGCTATGCTCCCATACTTTATTTCAATTATATATGGGTTCGGACTATTACATAGTATCAAATGATACTTCCTCTCGTTTAGTCTCTCACGGTGCTTTCGCTTCCGCCTCGTTGCCCATCTCTGGGGTTTCGAGTCAATTAGAGAAGATTTTACTTTCCCACTTGTACATAGGAAAGGCCACTATTTTGAACCCAGGACTTAAGCTCTACTGGAACCTGGGGTTCAAATAGAAACTTAATTCTAGGTCAATTTACCACGGGCCTCATCAAAAGCAGCTTTATGCTCATCGCGTGTCATTCCAGAAGTTACCGGTTTTTCCGTCAACTGCTGGCCTGATCCATGTGAAGCACCAAGATGCGCATCTTCCTTTTTTTTCTTCTCCTTCAAATCATTTTGAAATAATTCGAACAGAGGAGTTTTAAGGGCCTCGGTCAAAGTTATCCCTTTTCCTTTGGCGATAACTTTGGCTTCATCGATTTCCTCATCAAAAAGACCGCGAGCAATAAGCCTTAGCTCTTCTTCTGAAAGAGTATTACCCGGTGGAGGAGGAATTTTTTCCTCCGGAGGTTTAGCGTTTTTTTTCTTCTCGGCCTCAAGGTCCTCGGCAAGTTTTACCTTGTCGGCTTCGGCCTGTTTACGCTTTGCCTCTTCGTCCGTTAAACGGCCGAATAAGGACTTGTTTTTCTCTGAATAAGCTGTCGCAACCTCCTGCGATGTCAGCTCATCGAGGTTTGAAAGGTTTCCTTCCTTGTCGAATATGGGGTCAGCCATGTTCGTAAGCTCCGAATTGGATGCTACCGGTTGTTTTAATGGAACCTCCGGCGGAAAACAATTTGAAGATTTTAACTGTTCTTCGAACAGAAAGGTGTTGTTACACCAGTTGAGTAGATATATATATATATATCTACTCAATCGGTCTAACTCATTTATTTCTACCCAAACTAACTGACAACTTACTTAATTTGCCGCCAAGCATATCGACTTTACCTTTGTGATGCTGACCAACTTCAAAATCTTTATCGGACATTTTATGACCCATTCCTATTTTCCCCTTTACACCCGTAGATACTTTGTGGCCAACAGACATCGGGCGCGCGCTTTCTTTATGATTTTTGTGCATTGACATTATCTTGATTCGTTTTTAATCTTTCTCTTTTTCGGTTTTGGACCGAATAAAGTGTCCAGATTATCAAACGCTTCATCTAAAATTATTTTAGCTTCACCAACGGCTTTTGTATCTTCGCCTTTAAACATTTTGTTAATCCCAAACTCTTTCAGAAAAGCCACCAGATAATTCTGAACTTCTTTTAACGCTTCCTTATCCCTATTATAAAGCTGTCTTAAATCCATGTCTATTGTGAGTTAAGAACAGGTGCGCCAGCCGGAATCTCTGGGGCTGGCGGATTAATCTTCAAACCAGCTTTAGCAGCTAATTGCACCTGGCCATCCGGCGGAAGATCCTTAAAGTTAATTGATTCGCTTATTTTACCGCCTGCTTCCTGGTTTTTTGCCATCTCGGCGGCCCTTGTTTGCAGGGCGGCAACAATCTTAGCCGGGCTTATTTTAGCGCCGGAAACCTCAACAATTTTCAAAAATATTTCAGTCAAAACAGGATCGGTAATAAGCTGTGGATTACCGATATAGATTTTCATTATATTAGTCAAAACTTCGGCAACCGCCTGTTTATCACCCTGCTCTCCAGTTATATTGAAAGTTATTTTAGCTTTTAAGTTTTTATAATGATTCTTAGGGATCTTCAAAAACCTGACAGCCTTAGTTAATTGCGCTCTTTCTAACGCTTGGTTTTGGAAGTTTGCGTAATCTTCAAAGGTTACAATTTCGCCGGATAACATCTTTTGTTTCGCCATATCGTTAGCAGCATGAGTAGAAAAGTTTTTATCAATTTCTCTTAATTCATCAATACTAAATTCATGCGACAAAATATGCTCGGCACTAAGTTCTTTCGCCAAATAGGGCATAATCCAATCTGTAAATATTTCCGTCAGGAAAATACCAAGATCTTCCTGGATATTCTTCATTACAGATCCGGATTGCTGGAGAACCGCAGTTTGAAGCTTTGCAGCTGTCCTGGATGACGGGGATTCGCCGCGCTGCGCGGCATAAGCGCTTGTAGCTCTTTCAAACTGCATAAACCACTGGCTAATTAACGCCGAGTATTGGCCAAGTCCGCCGGCAGGCAGAAGGGTTAGGGCCGTAATGGGTTTATTATCTTCATGCTCCAAAATAGTTCCGTCATCAACTTCGTTCAAAAGATTGCGGCCTTTCAACTTCTTGGAAGCAGTCTGGCCAACAACTTTGGTTGTAAATTCCATTGCACGAAATTGTTTCAACACAGTATCATTCGTCCACACCTGCGCTTCCTCGCCTTCCTCCGACACGCCTACGCCAAAACCCCGGCCGGACTTTTTCTTCCGTATCAGACATTTATAAATTTTGTCAGTATTATTTTCCCAATAAAGAGGAATTAACTTTTGACCGAACATCGAACTTGCTTCGACTTTATTGATGTTCGTGTGAGGAATTGCCAGATGATAGAGTTGATAGGTAAAGGTAACTTTATCTTTTGCGCTGGGTACTTTATCGTCAAGTTCTTTTATAAAAGACACAGGGAAGTAACCCCTGACTTCAAAAACAGGAACACGATGATTGTAACCACTGACTTTTAATTTTTCTAACAGGTAGCTGATGCCCTCCTGATCCCACGATTTCTTTTCAATAATATCCTTCAGAGGCATATAATGGCATTCAGCAATCGGGTTATTTATAATATCAACCTGATCGGTCAAAAGATTCTTCCACTCGGGGATCCCTATCTTCAAAACCTTTTTACCATCTTCGTCAGTTTCAAAATATTTCTTGACAAGCAAAGTTCCGTAGCGAGTATGGGTGTCGCGCATATCATTTAAAGTCTTGCTGAAGCCGGTCGTTTTCATCCATTCGTAAACATCTTTGGCCAACAGAAAACAATCAATATAACTTTGGCCGTCATCGGAGGTGGCCTGAACATCTTTCGTATCAATATCCTTCGCCGCGTTTTCAACATCGCACATCGCATTTATGATGTTGTAAAAAGGCTTCTCGCGGCCGAGTTCATCTAATTGGCCATTCAGATACTTTGAGTTCGAATAATATTCAATGGTCCGGATTAATTCTTTCTGTTTAAACAAAAGACCTTCTACAATGGTAATCGGATCATTGTAATTATCATTCAGAAGTTGAAATTCTTTGCAGATAGAATAATTATAAGGGTTTTTCATCTTGATTGATTTCTATTTTTACCCTGAACCTGCCGGTCCAGCAGTTCCAAAGGATCTGTGTCAAATCCCCTTGGATTATGATCTTCAAAATATACCGATCTTATGATGTCAAATTCTTTTGGATCCGTGAGCTTGGGATGATTATCTTTTTTATCCTCCGCCATAATGTCTTAATTATATAACAACTTGTTAGACAAGTATATTACCTTGTCAACCCGGGTTTCTGTTTCAGTCTTGCCAGCAGGCGTTCTGCTTCTTCCTCTTCCTGGGGCCTGACAGTCAATTCAAAAGAGCCTGTTATCGCATAGCGTAGGGCATCCAGGGCATCATCATGCTCTTTTATGGGATTTTCAGAAGCATATTCAACATCCCCCCGGGCAACTTTATCTTGATCATAAGAGTAGGTTTCTAATTCAAGAATCAGGTTCTTGCACTTCTTATTGATCATTATTCTGTTTTGTTTAAACAGCTCACGAACCTTGTTGATACCAGACTGCACGGACCCCTTTCCCTTCACGACTTCATACACAGGCAGACCATGATCATTCATAACCTGCACGGCGGATGGGTTTTCAGGATCGGGATATATTTTATTAAACTTGCAGGAGCTAACATATTCTGCAATTTGGATCTCGGTCCTCTTCGTCCGGACCCATTCATCCGTTACCCAATAAACTCCGTCATAGTCGCGCTTAACATGAATAACAGCCGCCGGATGGTTAAAGCCGAAGTCCACTCCGGCAATATGTTCAATAATCTTAATAGGTTCATCGCTTGTTGTGTGGCGCTCTCTGTTAAATTCTTTGTAAACAAGTCCTTCAGTCTTTCGAAAGTCCGCCATGTACTCCTGGGCGAAGGCATCTCCCGGCATTTCAATTTTTGCTTTTTCAATTTCCTCCAAAGGAATATGCGGATTATCGGAAGATACAAAATGAAAAGATTTGTAATCTTTATCTTCTGCTTCTTTATTATAAAGATCGTAAAAGTGATTAAAACCTTTTGGTGTTGAAATAAATAACACTTCACCCTTTTTATCAGTCAGTGTAGGGCGAATTACTTCATACCAGACAGACCAGAAGTTGCGCATGCTCGCGATTTCATCAATCACCACAAAATCAAATTGCTGTCCACGAAGAGTTTCTGCGGCCTCCCATCCACGAAGAAATATAATTGATTCCTTCCCATCTTTTGTAAAAACTTTCAGCTCAAGACGAGATTCGTTGATGTTGATAATTATCGGATTCAATTCTTTTTTGAGTTCTTCCCATGCAATGTCGCGAGCCTGCTGATAAGTTGGCGCTATATACACGATCCGCCTGGGGTGGAAAAGTGCCTTGCCTTTTATTTCTTCGATGGCAAGTGTCGTTTTCCCCCATCTGCGGCCGTTACAGCAGACACGGAAGCGGTGTCTATCTGCGGCTACAATATTTTGTGTAGGATGTAGGAGCATTAATTCAAGAGATCGATTTTTTTAATACCGAAAACCCCTGGGGGTTCCTCCGGTGCGGTGGGCTTTTGAATTGGATTTTAAAATTTCCGGCGTGAGTTCTTGCATAGGGTTTACGATAACTTGCATAGTGTTGGGAGTGGTTAAATATAGGGTTAAAACCATGTCGTACACTATATAATTGTACGACATGGTTTCAAATAACCAAGCAAAATAAGGGTTTTTAAGCGTTCTTCTTCGCTATTTCCTCCGAGATATTGATAATAATTGACTTTCTTTCCGTGTCGTTGCCTGATAGTAGCTGTTTGTTCTTAACCATGATGTCGGCAATGTAGGCGTTATCTCTACCGCTAGCGTTCTTAATTTTAGCCGGAGTAATTGCCTGAACATTCGCTTTGGCTTTGTCCTCTAGTTCTTGGATCAATTCGGTCGTTGCTTCTTTAACGGCCGGAGAGTTGAGGGCTTTTTCGCTTGGTAATCTTGATGTTGTCGCAGAATAACCGGCCAAAAGCATTAATTCGGCCAGCGTTTTCGTTCCACCTTGTCTGGTAAGCTCTTGTTTGAGCAGTAAAACTAATTTTTGTTGCTTTGGAGTAAGGTTTTGTTTCATGTTTTTATTATATCATAATTTACACGCACACAGTATCACACTGTCAACAGGCAAGAAAATTCAATCAAAACAAATACCAATCAAAATAGTTATCCACAGAAAAACTTGCAAACAGACTACCTAATATGATACAATCGTTATATCTCACGCTTCTATGAAGCGATAGTATATACGAATGTATCATTAGGAGTCGTCTATCGCTGAAAAAAAAATGCGCAGAAAAGACTATCTAACAATTATTAATACTCTTAAAGAATCACAACCTGATTTTTTAAATTTATATCCTGATACCTCATCGGACGCATTAAAAGAGCTAGAAAAATATCACAAATCTTTTATAGATACCTTACTTCGTAACATAAAAAAAGATAATCTCGATTTTCGGCAAGACAAATTTGATGAAGCATTAGAAAGATAAGTCCAGTTAAAACAACACGGCCAACCAGAAGGTCGTTTTTGTTTATATATTAAGCCATTTCTCAATGTGGTTCAACTTCTATGGAACACCCACTTATCAACAACCCATTTGACACACCCCTACTACATCTGATAAGCTTACATACGATAGAGCAAAACTGTTGATAACTATTCTGCCCTATGGTCGTAACAATCAATTAAAAACCACACAAAAAAACAACATGCACAAATCATTTTCAATCGTAATTCTCCCCTGTTCTGCCGGCCATCGTTTCGGCTACATCGCAAAATGGGGCCGTTATCAGTTTTGGGCCCAAACCCGAATGGAAGTTATTCGGCAAATGCTAGACAAAGTTTTTACTTACAACTAACATGCAAAACTACAACCCACAAAAAAAATACCTAGACGATTGGCAATTAGAAAACTGGATCACCAAGCACAAAGCATTTTTACGCTTTGCCTTAGTAGCCGGCATCATCAGCTTCATAATCTCCGGCCTTGCCTAGTTTGTGGCCTCTTGCGCCTTGTAGGGCGCTTGGGGGCGTAAATTACGCCGTAATACAGAGTGTTGCAGGCACTTTGACAATTAGTAATGATAAAGAAAAACCACAAAAATTCTCATTGGATAGATGCGCAACAAGTAGCGAGTAATTATCATGCTTTTTATTCTGTTTTATACGCTCACGATCATTTGTTGGCGTTAAATAATACTAGAGATATAATAAAAGGCGTTAAAGAAACGAAACAGCAATGGGAGGAATATAAAACCATAACTGCGGAGATTATAGAATTAATGGATAGATTAAATGCTTTATATCCAAAACTAGGCGGTAAAGAGGAGCCGATACAATGCACGCATCATCAATGCAACAACGAAGCCGTAAAAAACACGGATGCTTGCGAAGATCACACATTTTGCGACTGCCCTAAAGTTTCCGGCAAATACCACGCGCATTATAAGCCGGAGTGTCCAAAGAAAGGAGGGAATAAATAATGACCTTCCAAAAATTTATAAACGAAATTCATGAATACGAAAGTGATACATTTTCTGCTCATGGTAGCCGTATTACTTGGTCGGAAGCCAATAAGGTGGCACAAGAAATTTTAGCCAACTGGTTTGATAAGCACATTGATGGAGTTACTATTGATGTGTTTCTTGATAAGGTCCGTGGCTTATAACATGGACTACTCAAAACTAACCCTAGGCCAACTGTTAAGCTCCGATGACATCACAATTAAGCGCAATGCAATCTCAATCCTCAAGGTCTGTCAGAAGTGTGATCATAAGTTTGAAGCCGGCGAGTGCATTTATTGTTTTACTTCAAATATATGTTTGCACAAAATTACGCATGTTGATGCGGATGCGCCAGGATGCCCAGAAGTATGCTATGACTGTGGCAATGAGATATAAAAAATAACCGCTTTTCTACCTTAGCGCTAACACGCTAACATCAAAGAGCCAACACCTGCAATGTTGGTTTTTTGTTTATCAAAAGGTCGAAACAAAAAATCAGGAGAATCCTAAAGCCATGCAAGGAAAGCGAACCGCGTTTAACTTGTATGGCAAAAATAAATTATGGACAAGAAAAATATGTATTATCTTGGAGGTTGGTGTGTGGTTACATCATTTCTCCTATTAACCTCGCCAGCCACAAGTTCGGCCTGGATCATTATGTTTATGTTCGGGGCCGGGGTTATTACTGGCGCAAGCGCAAAGCAATGACAGAAAATAAACTAACAATCGCCGACCTTGCCCGGCACATTGGTAAGAAAGCCGTTTGGACATCCGAGAACGGCATGAAGTTCGAGGTCGAGATCTTAAATGTGGAAATATTTTACGGATCGGCTCATTTTACTATTCGCCCGGTGGCCGGAGAAGGCCAGGCGAGAGTGAGAGATGCGCTGGAGATAAAAAACATCGTGCCGATGCACGAGTGTAATTAAAATGGCGAGGGGCAAGATCTAAGATCTTGTGGCCAGGTCTTGACCCAGCCCTCGAATCCCCTCATTATTAATTATATATGATTAGCACGAAGCTGTTAAAAGACATGCCGGAAGCGGATCATCTTATTTTTAATAAAGTCCAAAACTTAAAAAACGAGGGGCACAACTCCAGAGAAGTTGCTCGGATGATGAATTTATCTCTTGAGCGCGTGAATGATATGTGGACGAGTTGCGAACATTGCCAACATGCTACTACAAAAGTTATAATTAAAAAGTAGCAGAAGCGCGCGCTATCCTGTTACAATTTTTTACGCCCTGCCGGCATTTCTCTCCTCCCCGACCAAAAAACCCCTGAAAATATGGGGTTTTTGGTTATTTAGACCTAGATCTAGGCCCTACAATCGTTTCTAACGCGAGCAAATTGGTTAAGTAGGGGTATTATACCTTTTCTAGCCCTTACTCATTGACCGGCGCTGGTTCTGCATCAACGGCAGGGGTTTGCACCTCATCAGAAGGAGCCTGTTCGCCGGTGCTTGAGGGTCCGGCAACTCCACCTTCTGTGCCTGTTGGATTCAATGTTTCTGCTGACATGTTTAGTTTACAACTAAAAATAATTTAGTTGACAATTAGTTTACAACTTAATTCGACCAACATCTACTGATGCCCTTCCTGCCCAGCCTCGGTTAAAAATCGAACGAGAGCCTAGGTCGGGCAAAACAATCTGCTTGAGTCCCCTGTTTTTAATTAACCAGATTAACTATTGGCAGTCTGTCAGTTAGCCTCACTGACTTATGGGCTTACACTGCCAAAACCCCAATAATTAACCTAGTATATTGATTGACTAATGCCGAGGGGGAAGGACTACTTCCCTTCATTTCATGCACGGCTGACACTATGGGTTAGTGATACCCCACGGAAACAGCCAACCAATAGATTGTTAATTAAATTTGTTCACAATGATAACCGTGCCAATTTGTGCCTTTTTCGCCCAATGGATTTTCTTTGGCTTTAACGATAGTCCATTCAAATTTACAAACATCAATAGCTTTCGTGTATCTCCAATCTCTCCAAGGACAAGCATTTTCATCGTTTCTTTTAATATCCCAACATTTCCAACTTACCTTGCCTTCTTCCGATTCCTTAAATCCTTCTTCATAACCAGCTTCACGGCCAAAATTATATATATGCTTTGTGTAAAATAATAATTGCCATGTTCCCAGAACCGCAATTACTGAAAATATAATTACTAATCTAAGTTTTTTCATATTCTTTTAATTAAGGGTTAGGGGGTTAAGATATTTGATTCCCACCAAACAGTAAATACTTGATTAAAATAAGTTATGGTTGCATTTTTTCTATCTAGGTCTTTACCCGAAACTATTTCGGCATATAAAGCGTATGCCTCTGAATAATCTCTAAAATTTTTGCTGTAAACCTGACACATATTCTTTTAATCTAAGTTAT
>ERZ1292632.2364-Hain-H43-01um-R2-2364-length-15881-cov-8_pt1 | contig 15881 bp, 21 predicted proteins | sample MGYA00564407_ERZ1292632 | MGnify/ENA primary metagenome ERZ1292632 (study PRJEB36523, sample SAMEA6512637) | groundwater metagenome | collected 2019-01-08 | study: AquaDiva: Metagenomics assemblies of 32 groundwater samples | reverse complement strand
GTCACCAATCTGCTCAACCCCGAGATCGGGGAAGAGTGGACCCGCGAGTTCAAGCATTTCCTCCGTAAGGAGCCGTGCTGGGTGGGAGTTGTCGAGACGGTCAAATCTGTCCTCGACACCTTCTTCTCCACTCGTCGCGGTCTCCGGGTGAGTGACGATTTCCGTCGGCTCGTTCTCGCCAAGGCCCGGCCGAGCGAAGCGGTGGAGATGGCCCACTTCAATCTCCTTCGTGACATGACCGACGCCGAGATCGAGAAGAAGCTCGGCGAGAATCGCATCTGGGAGGAGAGTGCACTCTGCGCCACCCTCAAGAAGTACATCAGGGCGCAGTGGAATGGAAAGAGTGGCAAGCTGTTGAACAACGGCTACGCTAACCTCTTCTACACCAGCTTCTGTGTCGTGAGCGTTGGCTGGAGGGCGGGCAGCCGCGAGGGGTATGTCCACACGTGGCAGCGTGGCGGCGTCGAGTGGGGTGCCGGCCGTCGGGCATTCTCTCCCGCCCGCCCGCCAACGCCTAAGCTTGGCGATGGCGGGCAGGCAACCTGAACCTATATCCGCCGATTGGCGGATCTGGAGCTAGAAACTCCAGGACCCTCGGTCCCTTTGGCACTTTGCCACTTGGGATCGGGGGTTTTCATTTGTAAATATGAGCTTTAACCTTGTTCAAGCGCAGTTTCATAATCTGTCAAAAGTGTCAAAAGCTCGGCTTTTGACACTCGTATTGTGGCATACGTTAACACAACGCTATAGCATTATTTTAACGTATCTGGTTTTTTTATAATAACTTCTTTTGTAAATTTTTTGGCACTTCTTTGCCGAGGTGCTTGTAGCCATGTGGAGTTAGGGCGCGGCCGCGGGAAGTGCGTTCAATGAGTCCGAGTTGAAGAAGGTAGGGCTCGTTGAATTCTTCAATGGTGGCTTCTTCTTCTGAAAGAGCGGCAGAAAGCGTGCCGAGACCAACCGGACCGCCAGAAAATTTTTCGGCAATAACCCCCAAAAGTTTTCTATCTGCCGGAGAAAGTCCCAAATCATCAATACCAAGCATCGCGAGGGCTTTTTCAACCGCCTCTTTATTGAAAGGATGTCCCTCAACTTGCGCATAGTCTCTGGCTCGTTTGAGAAGATAGTTTGCGGTGCGCGGGGTGAAGCGGCTGCGTTTTGCGATTTCTTTTTCAGCCCCTCCGGCAATCTCAACTCCAAGGATTTTTGCCGAACGGCGCACTATTTCTTCTATTTCTTCTTGCGAATAAAACTCAAGGCGAAAAACCCCGCCGGAGAAGCGTGAACGAAGAGGGGAGGAAATGCCGGCCACACGCGTTGTCGCCGCCAGTAAAGTAAAAGGAGGGAGTTCTAATTGAAGGGTTCGAGCCGAGGGACCTTTGCCAATGATGATATCAAGGACCCCCGATTCCATGGCTGGGTAGAGCACTTCCTCAATCGTCTTGTTAAGCCGGTGTATTTCGTCTATGAAAAGAATATCGCCTTGCGCAAGATTGGTGAGAATGGAAGCCAAGTCTCCCACCTTCTCAATCGCCGGTCCCGAGGTAATTTTGATGTTTCGACCGGTTTCTTTGGCGATAAGATGGGCGAGTGTGGTCTTGCCGAGTCCCGGTGGTCCGTAAAAAAGAACATGTTCGGGAGACACGCCTCGTTCAGTGGCGGCACGAATGAGAACATGAAGGTTGTCTTTTATCTGCTTTTGGCCAATGTAATCCTCCCAACGTGAAGGGCGGAGCTCGTTGTCAAGGAAAGGAACATAGTTTTCTTCGTTTTTTTCTTTGGTTTTCTTTTTACTCATATCCTTGACATTAAAAGTATTCTATGCTAGTCTTAGAGAAGATGGATTCCAGTTCACGAATCTCTAAGCAACGTGCCTCTATGGGTATTCGGACTTTCCTTCAAGGACGCCCTGGTTTTCTTTATTGAAATCTGTGGCCATCCTTAGAAGAATTGTTTGGTCCCGCCTTGGCGGGATGTTGCTTAGAGATTCTTGCCCTGGACTCTCACACCTAGTCTGTCTCCATTATTCATCCCGTTAGAAGCAAAGCAATATTGACTAAATATCTACCACACGGTCAAGTTCTTCAAGAGAAGTAACACCGTCTAGAACCTTTATAATTCCGTCTTCAGGGAGAGAGAGTAACAACTGTCCGCGGGCCGCTGCGCGAATATCTCTCTCGGACGGATTCATAATTACAGCTTTTTCTATATTGTTATCAACCAGAATGGCCTCAAAAACCCCCACGCGCCCTTTGTAGCCGAGCCCGCTACACTCTTTGCATCCCACAGGAGCCCAAACGGCTTCTTTCTGGACGCCGTCAAGATAACTTTTGTCTTGGATGCCCTCAAGAATTTTGTCCACCGTCTGCTGGCTTGCTCCTTCAAGCAGAACTTTTTTTGCGCAGGCGCGACAGAGCTTGCGCACCAGACGTTGAGCAATGGAGATGCTAAGCGCGGAGCTTACCACTTTAGGATTTATACCGAGGTCTAAGAGGCGCGGAAAAGCGCCGGCGGCATTATTAGTGTGAAGAGTTGAAAGCACAAGGTGCCCGGTAAGAGAAGCGTTAATGGCAACAGAAGCGGTTTCCGAGTCTCTGATTTCACCCACCATGATAACGTCTGGGTCCTGGCGTAACGCACTGCGCAAGCCTTCCGCGAAAGTGTAACCTTTTTCTGAATCAGTCTGTGTTTGGACTATGCCTTTAAGGTGATACTCAATCGGGTTTTCAATTGTTATAACCTTGATGTCCGGAGTATAGATTTTTTTCAAGAAGGCATAGAGGGTTGTTGTTTTACCTGAACCGGTCGGACCTGTGGTGAGGATCAAACCGTTTGGCTTTCTAATCTCGTTCGCGAGAATTTTCATGAGTCGCGGATGAATGCCGAGACTCTCCAATTCAACAGAAATCGTGTCTGGGTTTAACACGCGGAGAACTACTGATTCTCCATAAGGACCTGGGAGAAGAGAAGTGCGAATTTCAATTTCCGTCTCTGCAATCTTGATAGAAAAGCGTCCGTCCTGCGCTTTCTCATGAACATTAAGTTTGAGTTCCGAAACAAGTTTGATGCGCGAGAGCAAGAGTTCGTAAGTGTCTTTATCAAAATTAAGAATATCTGTCAGCACTCCGTCTAAACGATAACGCAGGCGTATTTGAAGGTCTTCCGGTTCAAGATGGATGTCGGAAGCTTTAAGGGCGATTCCGCCAGCCAGAATAATTTCCAGAATTCTTGAGATACGGTAGGAACGTTTCATTGAGAGGACGTCTTCCACAAGTTTTTTAATATCCTCAAGTGTGGTCACCTTCTTAATCATTTCAATAATTTGGTCGTTGGAAATATCAAGCGCGCCTGATTTTGTTTCAAACGAATAAGACATGTCTTTATACCTATTCCAAACGTGTTCTAAGCTCTGGTTTGAAACCATGTAAATTGTCGGAACATAATCGCGATGTTTAAGTTCTTCTATAACTGCGATAGTTTTTTCGTTTTGAGGAGCGAGAACCGCCACGTCAATGTTTTTATCGGTAGCATTAAAAACCGCTAACCCTGCCGCGCGCGCGTCAGCTTCTTTAATAATGCGAAGCGAATCTATATCTATGGGGTGAACGGAGAGGTCGAGATAGGGAACACCGTAACGACTGGAAAGCGTCTCCGCCAAATCCTCCTCCTCTTTTTTGCGAAGCCGCGCTAATTTTTCTTCTTCCTTTTCTTCGTCAAATTGAACTGTCATGTAAATATTGTACCCCAAAAAAGCCTTAAATAACGGCTTCTTTTTGTCCTTGACTTTTTAGATAATGTTGTGGTATAATACATACGGACAAACGCGCAACAGGAGGTGTCTATGCGCAAGAGAACAATCTGGGTCGCGATGATCGGGTTCGTCGCGGTCCTCGGTGGGTGCGACAGCATCGGCGACATCCTGGAAGTGGACCCGCTCTACCATGTGGACGCGCCGTTCGGGCTCTCCACTCGGAGTGGGGACGAAATCCGACTCATGGTGAACAACCAGGAAGTCGGACCAGCTGTCACAGCGGCGAAATCCGCCGCGTTCAAGGTGAACATCCCGGTTGCTCTCCCAAGAGGGGGCAATCAAACCGTTTACGATGTGGAGACATACGTGACGGTTCAGATCTTCAATCGGAGAACAAGTCTCCCTACCCCCCCGATCTCTTGTAGAGCAGGGGCGAAGATCATCACCTCGGTTTTCCACGAAGTGACAGGAACCCCCCCTTATCAGTACGAGAGGGTGGAATGTCGGTCGTCGTGGTAGTCGTCGGGTTGGGTGTCAAGGACGGGGTGGCCGCAAGGCTACTCCGCCCTTTTTTGTTCCTGAAATGTTAAAATGCCTTTTATGAAGTTCGTCTCCAAGGGATCGGAAGACACCCAAAAAATAGCTCAAAACCTCTTAAATTCTCTTAAACCCGGAGGTCTTGCCTCCGTAGTGGCGCTTCAAGGGGATTTAGGTTCGGGCAAAACCAATTTCACTCAAGTCGTCGGCTCGCTTCTCGGCATAACGGAGAACATGCAAAGCCCAACATTTGTAATAGAAAAAATTTATGAAATAAATTGGAAAGGTTTCAAAAATTTAATTCATGTGGATGCTTATCGGCTGGAAAAAGACAAAGAGCTTTTACATCTTGGTTGGGAAGAGATACTTAAGGAACCAGAAAACTTAATTTTTATAGAATGGCCAGAAAATGTGAAAAATATTATTCCCGAGTATGCAAAGAGAGTCTATTTAAAATTCATTGATGAGAATACTAGGGAAATATCTTTTGAATCATGAAGCAAGAATCACGAATCAAGAAATCTAAAAAGCTCGTATTGTTGGATGCTCATGCCATTATTCATCGCGCCTACCACGCTCTTCCAGATTTTGCTACCTCCCAAGGTGAACCGACAGGGGCGCTCTACGGTTTGGTGGCCATGCTCATCAAAATTCTTAGCGACCTTAAGCCAGACTACATCGTGGGCTGTTTTGACCTTCCCGAGCCGACCCATCGCCATGAAGCTTATGGGGCATATAAGGCCGGAAGGGCTAAGACTGACGAAAATTTAGCCATTCAACTTGAAAGAGCCAAAGATGTTTTTTCAGCCTTCAGTATTCCCATCTACTCTTCACCGGGTTTTGAAGCGGACGACATTCTTGGCACGATCGTAAAGGAAATCAAAGGTCGAACCTTTAAAAATACCCAAGGTTCGACCTTAGGAAACATTGAAATTATTATCGCGTCAGGCGACATGGACACTCTTCAGCTTGTGGAAGGAGACAAGGTTAAAATTTTTACCCTTAAGAAAGGCCTTAACGACACGATACTCTATAACGAAAAGAAAGTTGAAGAAAGATTTGGATTCAAGCCCGTTTTACTTGTAGATTTTAAAGGTTTGCGCGGTGATCCCTCGGACAATATTGTGGGAGTAAAAGGTATCGGAGAGAAAACTGCCACCTCACTGGTTATCTCTTTTGGAACAGTTGAGAAAATTTACAAAGCATTAAAAAAAGACAAGGAAGAGGTAAAGAAAAGGGCGGGTATCACGGAAAGAATTGCAAATCTGCTTCTAGAAAATGAAGAAGAGGCACTTTTCTCAAAAACTCTTACCACCATTAGAGACGATGCACCGATTAACTTTTCCCTGCCAAAACCATGGAGAGAGACATTGATACTTGAAAATGTTCTTGAACTTTTCCAGAAACTTGAATTCAGAACATTGGGGGAAAGAGTCAGAAGATTGTTAGCTCCGGCTGAGGCAAGCTCCATGGAAGCCGAGCTTCCACAGCACGAGGAAGCTCGGCTTCCTAAAGGTGACCTCTTAAAAAATAAGGAACTTTGTCTTGCGCTTTGGGTCATTGATTCCAATATCACTAATCCAGAAGTTGAAGATGTTTTTCGTTTTACAAAAACTCATGACTCAAAAGAAGCGGAAAAAATTATTGAAAATGAGCTGAATAAAAGAAAAGTTACCAATGTTTTTGAAGAAATAGAAAAACCCCTCTTGCCGGTTGTTGAAGCGATGAACAAGAGGGGAATTAAGATTGATAGAAAGTTGCTTGAAAAACTTTCAAAGGAGTACCACGAAAAACTTTCGGAACTGGAGAAGCAGATTTGGAAGGAGGCCGGTGAAGAATTCAATATTAATTCTCCTAAAGCCCTTTCAGAGATTCTTTTTAATAAGATGGAACTTGGCGAGAAAAGGCAAAAGAAAACCCCCGGCGGGGCGATTTCCACAAAAGAGTCAGAACTTACGAAACTTGAACATAAACATCCGATTATTCGCAAAATTCTTGATTATCGTGAGTTACAGAAACTTCTTTCAACTTACATAGATACCATTCCGAAACAGCTTGATAAAAATTCACGTCTCCACTCAACCTTTCTTCAAGCTGGAACAACCACGGGGCGTTTGGCGAGTGCTAATCCTAATCTTCAAAATATTCCAGTAAAAACAGAACTCGGCCGGGCAATCAGGCACGCTTTTATTGCTGAAAAAGGATTTAAGCTGGTATCGCTTGATTATTCGCAGATAGAATTACGCATTGCCGCCATTCTTTCCAAAGACCCGAAATTTATTGAAATATTTAAAAAAGGTGAAGATGTTCACGCAGGTGTAGCGGCGAGGGTTTTTGGGGTTAAACCAGAAGAAGTAAGTAAGGCCATGCGCATCAAAGCCAAAACCATTAATTTCGGTATTCTCTATGGCATGGGCGTCAACGCGCTCAAAATGAACCTCAAAACAGACCGTCAGGAAGCGCAGGAATTTTATAATAACTACTTCAAAACTTTTTCTCGTCTCGCAAGTTATCTTGACGGAGTTAAAGCTGAAACGGCGAGAAAGGGCTACACTGAAACTATGTTTGGGCGTCGACGTTACTTCTCTGGATTTAAGTCGCCCCTGCCTTATGTCCGAGCCCAGGCAGAGCGCATGGCCATTAATGCGCCAATTCAAGGCACGCAGGCAGATATTATAAAAATTGCTATGAAGAAAATTGATGGCCATATTCACAAAGAGAAGAATGAGGAAAACATGAGATTGCTTCTTCAAGTACACGATGAGCTTGTTTTTGAGGTCAAAGAAAATTTGGTGGAAGAAGCTGTAACTCATCTTAAAAATATTATGGAAACGGTTATGCCGGAGGACAAAACGCATGGTGTGCCAATTCTGGTTGATGCCCGCGTGGGAAATAACTGGGGAGAAATGGAGTGAGAATTATGAATCAAGAATCAAGAATCACAAATAACGAAGAGTTTTATCACAAAGATATTTTTGGAACAACAGTTGATATTTCTCTTGGCGAAGAGGAAGAAAGTAGTGTTGGATCAAAAGCAAAAGTAGATTTTAATATTTTTACTCTGACTGACGCGTTTGGTGCCAGAAAAAAAAGGGAAGCGTGGGTTCTTTATCGCCAGGCACTTTCCAAAGGCGTATCTCCCGAAGAAGTTTTTTGGAAGCTTGTCTGGCAAGTAAAAACTCTTCTTCTCGCCGACAGAACCAAGAACGCGGAGGAAGCGGATATGAAAACATTTCCGTACAACAAAGCCAAATCTTTTCTTAAGAATTGGAAAAAGGGAGAGCTTGAGAACCTCTCAGAAAGTTTGGTTGTCGGTTATCACCAAACCCGTCTCGGCAAGGAAGAAATGGAAACTTTTATTGAGAAAATTCTTCTGGGTTTATAGTACCCCCACCAGGAATCGAACCTGGGACCTTCTCCTTAAAAGGGAGCTGCTCTACCAGCTGAGCTATAGGGGCAATTTAAAAACTATACCGAAATTAAAGAGGAATATCAAAAGCGAAGGCGCCGGCGCCGGTAACAAGAAGCGAGAGAGAAATTGCAAAAAGGAGAAGATAAAAAATAAAATCTCTCTTTAGAATCTCTCGAGCTTTCCACTCAATGGAAAGCTCAACACCTGAAAAGATGGCGAGGACTAAGGCGGCGATCTGTGTCCAGAAGCCCGCTATTAGAAATAAACCGCCTACGATCTGGAGAAGAGCATAAACAGCAAGCATCAAATCAGCCGGATGAATGTTTAGGGCTTCAAAAGAGGCAAGCCAGCGAATTTTTTCTCCTCGGAACTTTAGAATCCCTAAATCAAGAAAAATAAGGCCCAGGACCACTCTTAAAACAAAAGGTCCAAGAAGAGAGAAAGACAAAAGTTCTGGAAACGGATTAAGCATGAAATCATGATAGCATGCTACGTAGAGCATTGAAATTCTCACGCTTAACCCAGCTTCGCTGGGCTCCGACCTGCCCGTCCGAATCCGGCAGGCGGGCGCGACTCGAATTTTCAAAGCTCTACTTCGCATGAAAATCTGCGTGTTGGTACTAGACAACATTAGAAGCGTGGAAAATACCGGTTCAATTTTTCGTACGGCGGAATGTTTTGGCGTATCAAAAATAATCTTAGTCGGGACTACTCCGGCGCCGACTGATCGTTTCGGACGGAAGAGAAAAGACTTTGCCAAAGTGGCTCTCGGGGCGGAAAAGCTGGTGAACTGGAAACACGTTGATGATCTCAAATCTCAAATCTTAAACCTCAAAAAAGAAGGATATAAAATTGTTGCTCTTGAACAGCATTCCAAATCAAAAAATTTGTCGACCTGCCAGGTTGACACCTTAGGCAAGTTGGCCTTGATTGTTGGGAATGAGGTTGAAGGTGTATCAAGGGGAGTCCTTGATATTGTAGATGAGATTGTGGAAATCCCAATGAAAGGCAAAAAAGAATCTCTTAATGTTGCCGTGGCAACAGGCATCACCCTCTTTAAATTATGTAAATAATTTCTGGTGTTTTGGACAGAAGTGGGCTCCGCGAGCCCCAATGACAATCCTTTTTAAAATTCCTTTACATCCCTTTTTCAAACACTTTTTTCCGTGTCTTTGATACGCTTGATGATATTCTTGAAACCCACCTTTTTCGCCTTTGATGTTGCGATAATCAGACATTGAATCTCCGCCTAGATTAATACCTTTCTTAAGCACTTCCTGTATGGCTTTATACATGAGAACCTTATTTTTATCAGGTATTTTTTCGGTAATAGAGAGGGGGTGTACACCTGCGCGCCAAAGAATTTCGTCAGCATAAATATTGCCGATGCCGACAATAATTTTCTGGTCCATGAGAACTTGCTTAATTTTTCCTCCCGCTCGTTTCTTTAGTTGTAAATTGAAAATTGAGAATTGAAAATTTTTGTCCAGTGGTTCTGGGCCCAAGTGGGAGAGGTGAGGAGATTTATCTAATTCTAAGGTTTTAACCAGAGTAATTTTTGCAAACTTTCTCATATCAGAAAGATAAAGATGCTTACTGTTATCAAGAGTAAAATCAAGCCGAATAAATGGAATTATTCGGTTGTAAACAAAATGACCTGTCATTTTCATATGGACGAGAATGGTTATGCCTCCACTAAGATGAAGAAGAACATTTTTCGCCCTTCTCTCCGCTCCTAAAATCTTTTTACCAACAACCGCTTTCTTAAATTTCCTAAAAAATTGCGGATTTTTGATTTCATCTTTGCCTGCGTAAAATTTACTCGCATAAGTTGAGGTTACGCCGACAATTTTTCTTCCCTTAACTGTACGATTAAGACCATCAACAGTGGTTTGAACTTCCGGTAGTTCAGGCATAACACTAATCGCTAGTTTCTAGTAGCTAGCGACTTGAGTGCTTGTTTCACTCGCTCGCTTGCGCCTTCAATTTCTTTTGGTATTTGTTTGAGCGCGTTTCTTGCGTCTCGTTCACTGTAACCCAGAGAAACAAGGGCCTCCAGCGCATCGCCTTCAGAGCGAAGGTCTGCGCGTCTATCGTCTTTGCTGACCGCTAGTTTGTCTCGGAGCTCAAGCACGATTTTTTCAGCATTTTTCTTACCAATACCGGAAACTTTTGTGAGGTAGGAAGTGTCTTCGTTAGCGACCGCTTGGCGAAGCATACTTGGACTAGCGACATTGAGAATGCCGAGGGCGGTTTTTGGTCCGATACCTGAAATGGTGATGAGCAGTTCAAAAACCTCCAACTCTTCTCTCTCTGGGAAACCAAAAAGGTCCAAAGCTGTTTCCCGGACAGAAAGGTGGGTCCAAAGGAAAACAGGTTCGCCGATGTTTCTCTCAAGAGCTGTGTCAGTAGTTACAAACACTTTATATCCCACACCAGAAACATCCACCACTAAGTGGTGAAGCCCTTTAAATCGTATTGTGCCGGAGAGACTAGCAATCATATTCCAATCATAGCATTCTTGCTTTAAAGCATAAATTAAGTTAGCATTCTGCCATGGCAATTACACGATCCGCTAAAAAAGCCTATCGCGCTTCGCTTCGTAAGCGCATTTTCAATCTAAAACGCAAGGAAGGCATTTCCAAAGCTGTTAAATCTCTTAAGAAACTCATCATCGCCGGTGATAAAAAAGGAGCAGAACAGAAAATGCGCGAAGTCCAAAAAGCCTTTGATAAGGCCGCCAAAGCCCATACTCTCAATAAAAATACAGCAGCCCGCAAGAAATCTCGCCTCTCAAAACTTGTAAAAAAACTCTAATTCTCTCTTTTCTTTTTCGTGGTATTATAGGGGCATGAAAAAAGTCGGCAAGATTACCCACTATTACGGGAAAATTGGCGTGGCGACGATGAAGCTCGCATCTTCTCTTAAGATGGGCGATAGAGTAAAATTTGAAGGACACGGGGCTGATTTTGAACAAGAAATCACCTCTATGCAAATTCAGCATGAAGGGGTGGATAAGGCAAAGAAAGGCGACGAGATTGGACTCAAAGTCAGCGAAGCAGTCAAAGAAGGAACAGACGTGCTTCTTGTCTAGTGGCACAAAAACAATTTTTACAGTTCTCTAACTGTGTGCTATTTTAACTTTGTGCCTTTTGCTCTCATCGTTCAATGGATAGGATATATCCTTGCGGAGGATACGATGTAGGTTCGATTCCTACTGGGAGCACAAGCGAGGGGAATCAAAATCCCAAATAATCAAGTACTTTTTCTACGAGAGGAAGAGAGTGGAATTCTTCAACCATGTATTTAGAAAGGATTCGGCGCAGGCGGTCTGAATCAACTTCGTCTCCAAGCGGTACGACAATGTAAGGCATAAAGAGTTTTGCCGAACGCATGATAATTTTCTTGTGAGGATGTTCAATGTCAATCCAGAAAGATTCAAGAGAAGGGTAGAGGTAGCGAATCTTGCCCCGAGTAATTCCTTTCTCGTCTATGACCACGCGAATCTCCCCAGGGTCTTGTTTCGCAAAGATGGACAGCGCGAAAGCGCAAACAATAATTAAAATACCAAAAATAACATTGCCAAGAATGACGGCGGTAAAAGCAAGGGCAAATGTGATAATGCCCACTGCCCAAAACCAGTCCGGGGAACGTTCTTTGCGCTCATATTCATGAGCAACCCACTCAAGTTTGAATGGAAGTCGTGCCATAACAGATTTTTAACGAATGTTAATGAGTATAAAAATCATTACCCAGCACTTACTTTAAGGACTCACTTATTCGACCTTTTAACTTACTGCGAGCCTGACCATAATCTTTTAACTTTCGTTCTCTAAGTCTTGCGTCGGGCTCTGCTAGATATGCTTCATAATACACCAATTGCCAGAGTGAACCATGTTCTTTTATGCGTCTTTTCAAATCACTCGTGTAACCATAGTAAAAACTTTTATCCTTCTTATTTCTCAAACAGTATACGTAATACACAAAAGTAAGTGCTGGGTTGTGTAAATTATGTTCGCTTCGCTCGCTAATTTACTACAAAATTATACCACCCTTTCTACCGCACAGTAGTTCCTGGGGGCACCTCCTCTGCAGGATGAAGCAGTATCGGCCTCTCATCGGCCGAGGCAGCTAAAATCATACCGTTACTCATCTCTCCGCGCAGTTTTCTCGGCTCCAGATTGAGAACCAAAGGCATTTCTTTGCCGACGAGAGAGCTCGGATCTTCCACATGTTCCGCAATTCCGGCCAGAATTTGCCTCGGTTCTGCTTCCCCGACATCAAAAATCAGTTTCAGGAGTTTATCCGATCCCGGAATCCTTTCAGCCGAAATAATCTTGCCGATTCTAATGTCTAACTTCTGAAAATCTTCAATATTAACCATGCGCTAATTATAATTGATAAAGCTCAAGAAAACTCGTAAGATGAGCACGGAGGCGTCGCATAGTGGTTTAGTGCACCGGTCTTGAAAACCGGAGTCTCGCAAGGGACCGTGAGTTCGAATCTCACCGCCTCCGCCCACAAGTTGCCGAGTACGGCAAGATGGAAAAACTTGCCTAGGACGACAGAAACCCCGAGAAATCGGGGTTTCTTGTTATTCTCAAGACTCTGCCGGAGTCGGCAGGAAACCTTCTCAAGTCGCACAATAATGAGTCTTCGGAGTGAGATTCGAACCCTGGCATATGATATGAAAAAAGGCGGATCGAATTACTGATCCGCCCAACTCTCTACTATGCCATCATCAATCGGGCACTGATTCCACAGTCTTCTCAGAAATCGGCGCTACGCCGAGCGGCACGGTTTTCTGCGAGAACCCTTCGTGATCACCAACCAGGGAGTGGATACTGATGATTCCTATCCCGCAGTCCACACTGACTGAGAGACCCGGGAGGAAGACCAAAGGGAACCATGCTTCTCCTGGAGTACGACCGAGTCTGACATTCACGACATCATCATGAAGATCCGGCCGCACATCCACAACCAAGTGGTCTCCTTCCCTGCCGGTGGAGATCGGAACTTCCACCCCTGTTCTGAAACCACGGGGTGGTCGTACGAAGACGCGACTATTCTGACGATCAATCTCGATAGATAGATCGTCGATGTTTACTGTGACCGGGGAGCCCATTATTCACCTCTCTTCAGGAGGAATGTACCTGTCAACTTCTGTGTTATGTAATATCACATTATTACCCCGCTGTCTAACTATCTATGATGAAATATTTCTATGCAATTCACAAATGAATCGCTGGATGAGTTTAGAACGATTTACAGACAGGTGTTTGGAGAAGAAATAACGATAGAGGAAGCCAGACAGATGGGCCTGGAGATCACACTGTTGTATAAGGAAATGAGTAAGACTCTGCCAAGAGAGCGGGTAAAGAAAAACGACCCGGAGGATATCCGAGTCGTGGAAGGCGAAGCGGGTGGAGAGGAGGTTTCGAGCACGTGTTTCTAGGACTGATCCACGTCCCTACCTTCACTCCCAGGAGAGGGCTTGCAGGGCCAACTCCCCTGTAGAATGTCCTTTGAGCTGCCGCTCTTTCTATCTCCACCAACTTCAATGGAACACCTAACAACGATACTACCAGATCAGTTTCTATTGTCAATTTAGGTAGACATGGGGACGTTGGGGACTTCTGGCGGGGTCAAGCGGTTTTGCGTTTCTTCTTCAATCCCTTCACGAGCTCCTCGATTTTCTTGATGTCTGCAACCATCGTGCTACACTCTTTACTGCGAAGAAAAGTTCTAACGTCCTCTCGCTCCCCCCGCCAACTAGTTTTCAACTACTTCTACTTTGTAGTTCTTTGATACGAAGAAATAATAGATGATTTCCAGAATGCCGAGGGTGTTAATGATAAGAAGAGCAATGAACCAATATTTCTGGCGTAAACTGGCGGCTTTCCAAAGCGCGAGACCTTTCCAAATAAGAGACCAGATTGCTAGAATCGCGATAAGCCAAGGACTAATATTGGCAAACGCGGCGAATGAATTGATTGATGTAAGCATATATTTTGATTATACTCCCAGTGTACTATATTTCTCACCATGCGTCTCATTGCTTTAGATTATGGCCATAAAAAAGTGGGGGTGGCTTCAACCGATGAATCGGGAACTTTTGCTTTGCCACGCGCTGTTTGGCCGAACGATAAACATCTTTTGGAAAAAGTTTTGGAACTTAAAGAAAAAGAAGGAGCGAAGAAAATTATCATCGGTGAGTCAAAAAACTTTGATAATAGTCCCAATCCTATCGCCGAAAAGATTGATAAATTTAAAAAAGAACTTGAATTACAAGGCGTAAAGGTAGAACTCCACCCCGAAATTTTCACAACGGTAGAAGCCCGGCGCATTCAAGGCAACAATGAAATGACAGATGCCTCCGCCGCCGCGCTTATACTCAAAAATTACATAGAGACACAAGATAACCACTAGGGCTTGCTAAGTCAATAGAGTTATGGTAATATGGATGTTATGAATAAATCAATTTTACTATTTCTTTTTATTCTCTTGCAGACAATCTTTATTGGAAATGTTTATGCGCAAACAGAAAGTACTCCAACTTCAGAAAGCATTCCAGTCTCTGTTGTTGAAACGACAACGCAAAATAAAACCCCAGTTACCCCAATGGGAGTTTCGACGCCTTTTACTGTTACTCCTACTCAACAGCCGACGACGATTAATATCCTAATTACCCAGGAAATTCCTATTATACCAACAACACAAGTTCCGATTACTCCAACTCAAGAAGTTCCGATCGCGACAGAATTAGTGATAGTGCCGGTAACGATTGAAATTACTCCTACACAGGAAATTACTATTACAAGCAATCAAATAACCGCAACCACAAGTGCTCCAATAAGCATAAGAAATAACGAACTTTTTATTGTTACCGATGGCGAGGAACAAATTATAAACATCTTACCGCATGAAGTGCCGACTATCACGGAGCAAGAATTAGGGGTTATTTCGATAGAAACAATAGAATTGAAATCTGAAGGAGAATTAGTACCTACATATGAAATTAATGTAACCCAAGATGTTCAACTATTCTTCGTTTTCCCAGTAGAGATTTCTATGCAAGTAGAAATCGATGCCTCCAACGGCAATGTCATTTCAGTTCATAAACCTTGGTGGAGTTTTCTTACTTCTCAAAAAGTAAACATAGAACGTTAGTTTTTCAGGGTGCCCAGAAGTAGATTATAAATCACTTCTGGGCTACCCCGAAGTGAACTCGTTCTACTTCGGGGTGTCCCCGGCAGGAATCGAACCCGCATCAACGCCTTAGAAGAGCGCTGTTCTATCCATTGAACTACAGGGACAGCACTTGGTTATCATATTTCACTTTATAAGTGTTATCAACAGGAGTGAATTAAAGAAGAGCTTAGCGTTATATAATTTAAAAGTCGATTATTAACCAATTGAACGACAAAAAACGAAATTATTTATGGGAAAGACAATCAAAGTTCTTGGATGGATCTTTCTAGTCCTCGGTCTTCTCGGGTTCTTTTCAAATCCGATAATCGGTGCGAGCGCTGGCACATGGTTCCATGCGGACTTTAACCACAACCTTGTTCATCTGCTCACGGGACTCATCCTTCTTTGGGTAGCATACAAAGCATCAGCCAAGACAGCTTCCACCCTTAAGACCTTCGGCTGGATTTACCTCATTCTGGCTATCCTTGGATGGATCTTGGTATCTGGCACTGGCACGCTTCTTGGTCTTGTTGAAGTGAACGGCGGAGCCAACTGGCTTCATCTTATCCTGGCCGTTGTTCTTCTGTGGGCGGGGTCTAAAGGGTCAAAAGCTTCAGCGGCTTCTTCTATGGGATAGAATCAGGGAATGTAATCACTCGGTTCAGTGTAAACAAAAACCCCACTAGAGCGGGGTTTTTGTTTACCAACCTTATTTTATGATTAGGCCGCTTTCTTCGCGCCTGGAAGGATTTTGTACATGCCCGTACCGCAGACGACGCACTTGCCTCTGGCAGCCTTGCGGCCATTTTTCATGGTAACAACTTGAGTATCTTTCATTTCGCGTCCGGCCTTGTCTCTGCACTTTACGCAGTAGCCGATTATTTTTTGATCCATAATATTTATTATTACTACCTAATGATTGTACCCCAATCTTAATTTTTTAGCTCAAGTGGGCGGTAGAGGACTCGAACCCCTGGCCTACTGTGTGTA
>ERZ1292632.2363-Hain-H43-01um-R2-2363-length-15892-cov-4_pt1 | contig 15892 bp, 20 predicted proteins | sample MGYA00564407_ERZ1292632 | MGnify/ENA primary metagenome ERZ1292632 (study PRJEB36523, sample SAMEA6512637) | groundwater metagenome | collected 2019-01-08 | study: AquaDiva: Metagenomics assemblies of 32 groundwater samples | reverse complement strand
CCAGTCCACGGTCGACGGCATCATCCGTGCCACCAACATTTTACTGGCAGGCAAGCGGGTGGTTGTGTCGGGATACGGCTGGTGCGGCCGGGGCATTGCGACCCGCATGCGCGGGATGGGAGCGCATGTCACGGTGGTAGAAGTAGATCCGGTGAAGGCGCTTGAGGCGGTGATGGACGGCTTTTCGGTGGACCAGATCGGACGAGCCAGCCGGTACGGAGACGTCTTTGTGACGGCAACCGGCGATAAGCATGTGATTACCACCAATCACATGAAGCGCATGAAGGACGGTGCGGTGCTTGCCAACTCCGGGCACTTTAACGTAGAGTTTGATTACGATGGTCTGGCAAAGCTTGCAAAAAGCAAGCGCACGCTGCGCAACAATCTTGAGGAATTCACCTTGACATCAGGCAAGCGGCTGTATGCCTTGGGTGAAGGCCGGCTGGTGAACCTGGTGGCAGCAGAAGGCCACCCGGCAGAGGTTATGGATATGAGTTTTGCCAACCAGGCCCTCGCCGCTGCATGGTTTGTGAAGCGGAAAGGAACGCTTCGGCCAAAAGTGTACGTGTTGCCTAAAGAAATTGACCAGCGTGTGGCACGGCTCAAGCTCCGTGCCATGGGGATGCGTTTCGATCGCCTGACCCCGGTTCAGCGTAAATATTTGCACAGCTGGCAGGAAGGGACCTAAATTGACGACGGAGCTGTCTTTGATCTATACTCCCCCTAGGTACCCCGAGGAACATGTACTTCAACTCTATTCTTGACCTTATCGGCAACACGCCGCTTGTCAAAATTCACAAGCTTAACCCCAATCCAAAGGTGACTCTTCTTGCTAAACTTGAATGTATGAACCCGGGTGGATCGGTGAAGGATCGGATTGGTCCGGCCATGATTGACCGCGCGGAGCGCCAGGGAAAACTCAAAAAGGGCGGGACGATTGTAGAGCCCACCAGCGGCAACACCGGCGTGGGGCTTGCCATGGTTGCGGCGCTTCGCGGGTACAAAACGATTTTTGTGATGCCGGATAAAATGAGCGATGAAAAGCGTAACTTGCTGCGCGCGTACGGCGCCAAGGTCGTCATTACGCCTACCGCCGTTCTTGCCGAAGATGAGCGGAGCTACTATAAAGTATCCGACCGATTAGCCCGGGAAATCCCCGGTGCATATAAACCGGATCAGTATCACAATCCCGCAAATCCGGAGGCGCATTACCGAACGACCGGCCCCGAGATTTGGCAACAAACCGAGGGGAACATTACGCATTTCGTCTGCGGGATGGGAACCGGCGGCACGATTACTGGAGTGGGGAAATATTTAAAAGGGGAAAATCCGGCAGTCAAGGTGATCGGAGTTGACCCCGACGGATCGGTATTCACATCCTACAAAAAGACCGGAAAATTTCCCAAGGTGATGAAAATCTACAAAGTCGAAGGCGTGGGGGAGGACTTTATCCCTTCAACGATTGACTTTCGGTATATTGACGATGTTATTCAGGTCAAAGACAAAGAGTGCTTCACGACGGCGCGCCGTCTTGCACGGGAAGAAGGCATTCTGGTTGGTGGTTCAAGCGGCATGGCACTGTACGCAGCACAGCAGGTAGTGCGGAAACTCAAACACGGTTTGGTTGTCGTGCTATTGCCCGACAGTGGAAAATCGTATCTCTCCAAAATGTACAACGATGATTGGATGCGGGATAATGGGTTTTTGGAAAACGAAGGGACCACGCCGGTATCGGCAATTTTGAAGCGCAAAACCATACCCCCCATTGTCGGCGTCAGTCCAAAAGATACGGTCAAACGAGCAGTAGAGTTAATGAAGCGATACGGTGTGTCCCAATTATTAGTCCTTGAGGGGGGTAAGCTGGTTGGAGCAGTGACGGAACGGATGCTTTTGTCCGGTTTATATGACAACAGTATTGGAGAAAGTAATCATGTAGCTGCCGTCATGAATCCGGATGTCACGACGGTTGGGCAGGACGAATCGGTGGAACGCGTTGCACGACTTCTTGCAAAAGATGCTTTTATCGTAGTTGAAGATCACGCAGGTATTCCTGTGGGTGTCGTTACGGGTATGGACTTGATTGACTATTTTGTATAGACACCTCTACAATACGGACATGAATCAAACAACGTTTATCCAATTTATAGCCGATTACGGGGTGGGGGATCCGTCATTTGGAGAAGTCATACAGAAGCTCACCCTCCTTGACCGAACGATCCGAGTCATCCGCACGAGCGTCCCGGCATTTTCTACCATCGCGACCGGCTTTTGGACCGCCCAGTTTGCCTTCGTAAACCCCGTGCCCGGCATGATGATTTACACCAATACCGCTCCGCGTAAAGACAACCGCAGCGGCAGACTGGAAAACGAGGGGGAGCGGCTCAAATATGCGGTGTTGGATAACGGCGTGCGCGTGGTGGGGGTAAACGCAGGATTTTGTTTCTCTTTTGTCAAGCACAATATTCGGGAATTTAATAGTGTGAATGTGGAAAATAAAGGTTCGCAGTTTCGCTCGCGCGACTTTTTTCCGGAAGCAGTCGTCGGTTTAATGCACGGGGAGAGAAAGTATATCGGTGAAAAACGCGATGTTTCGATTATTCCCGATATCCCGAAACACCGCATTGCCTGGATTGACGGGTACGGGAACATAAAGACAACCATACGACAATCGGAGATGGAATATACGCCGGGGCAGCCGTTGCGCGTGACTATAGCAGGCATGAAGCGCATTGCGTATTTTACCGACGGGACCTTTAGCGTACGGGAAGGGGAACTGGCGTTTGCGCCCGGATCATCGGGGGCAAAGGATCGGTTTATGGAGCTGTTTTTACGCGGATTATCTGCCTGGAAAGAGTTCGGTAAGCCGGAGATCGAGAGCGAATTTACGGTAGAGAAAGTTGAATAAGAACTCAGAACTCAAATCTCAATGACCAACTTGGTAAAAGAATTATATAAATTTTATTTACCTTGTTGAGTTCTGGTCATTGAGTTCTGAGATTTATATGATAAAGTCAACCGTTTCTTCACGTCTTTTGCAGGTTCCCGCTTCTCCCATACGGAAACTCGTTCCGCTTGCGCAAGCTGCCAAGAAGAAGGGCGTGAAGGTTTATCATCTTAACATCGGTGATCCGGATATTAAAACGCCGGCGGTAATGCTTAACGCATTGAAAAACTGGAACATCAACCCCATCGGGTACAGCCAGTCGCAGGGCGAACCGGTATTCCTTGAATCGCTAAAGACGTATTACCACAAAATTAGGTACCCCTTCATTGATATTCCAAATATTCAGGTGACCAGCGGCGGATCGGAAGGGATCTCGATGGCACTCTTTGCCACGTGCGCGCCTGGCGATGAGGTGATTGTTTTTGAACCGTTTTACGCAAACTACAATACGTATGCCGTGGTTAACGGCGTTAAACTGGTGCCGATCAGAACCTCAATTTCGGACGGCTTTCATTTGCCGCCGCGATCTGTTATCGAAAAAAAGATTACGAAAAAAACGCGCGCAATTCTTTTTTGCAACCCCAATAATCCGACGGGAACTGTTTACACAAAAGACGAAATCGAGATACTGGTTGCCTTGGCCAAGAAGCACGGACTCTTTCTTTTATCCGACGAAGTGTATCGCGAGTACGCGTATGACGGCCGCAAACAAGTGTCATTATTATCGTACATGAGGCAGTTGCCAAAGCAGGCAATCGTTCTTGACAGCATGTCCAAGCGGTATAACTTATGCGGGGTGCGGTTGGGAGCAATTGTATCCTTGAATGCTGATATCATGGCAGGAGTTCTTCGGATGGGCCAGGGACGCTTAAGCAGCGGTATTGTGGATCAGATGATTGCGTCAAAACTCACTGACGTATCTAGCGCATGGATGGCTGGTACGCACGATGAATGGGAAAAGCGGCGCGACGTGCTCTATGATGGGCTTAAAAAAATTCCGGGCGTGGTCATCCCCAAACCGGAAGGAGCGTTTTATACGATCGTGGGTCTGCCGGTTGCCGACAGCGAGGACTTTTGTAAATGGTTGCTTACCGACTTTCGTGATCGCAATGAAACCGTGATGGTGGCTCCTGCAGGCGGCTTCTATGCGACGAAGGGTTTAGGCAAAAATGAAGTGCGCATCGCCTATGTGATTAATAGAAAAGATTTGAAGCGCTGCACAGAGCTCCTCAAAAAGGCCCTCGACGTGTATAATCGGAAGAAGTGAGATATCACCAGCTTGTCCTTTTTGACATCGATGGGACGCTCATCTACCATGTTGGCGGTGGGCCGGTAGGGCTTCAACGTTTTGCGTATTCGCTTGGCCGGGTGTATGGCGTGCCGGGAGACTTTAACCCTTCGGAGTATAACGGCATGATTGACCGGCAGATGGCGTGGAACATCGTTTCCCGGCATGGCGTCTCACGCAAAACGTTTTTGGAAAAGTTTCCCAGCTACATCGCCGGAATGCTTGAATATTTGCAGGAAGGAGCCAAAAAAGAAAAACTCTACGAGCCCATTAGAGACGCGGTCGCGCTGGTTAAAGAACTTCGGAAACACCCCCATGTCGCCCTGGGCATTATCACCGGCAATGCCAAACGCATTGCGGACTGGAAACTGGATCATGCGGGCATTCCCCACGAGTATTTTCAGCTTGGACTCTACGGCGGGGAAGCGGATGACCGGCAGGCGCTGGCCAAGCTGGTTTTTGAGAAAGCCAACCGTGTCCTTGGTCAGCCGGTTGCCCCGGCAGATATCGTGGTAGTTGGCGATACCGTGCATGATATCCGGGCGGGGATTGCAATAGGCGCCAAAACGATTGCGGTGACCACCGGCCTGCATGGAGACCGTGTAATTCTTGCGAAAGAAAAGCCGGATCTCTTGGTTGACTCGCTCATGGAGAAATCAGTACGTGACTTTTTCGGCGTGTGATTTATAATAAGGATCATGAAGGACTTTCTTCTTTTTTCCGGTTCCAGTAATCAGCCGCTGGCTGCCGCGGTTGCAAAAAAACTTGGTATTTTTTTGGGCAAGGTTGATTTGACCCGTTTTGCCGACGGCGAAATCCGGCCGTGGATTGTGGAAGAGGTGCGGGACAAAACAGTCCTCGTCCTCCAATCATTGTCATTTCCCATGGATGAGCACATCATGGAGTTGTCTCTCATAGGTGATGCAATCCGCAGGAGCGCTCCCAAGCGTTTGATTGCCGTTATCCCGTATATGGGATATGCCCGGCAGGATAAACAGCACCGTGTGGGTGAACCGGTATCGGCACGGGTGATTGCGAAATTTCTTGAGGTAAGCAAGTACAACGAAGTGATCACCATAGATTTGCATAACGACGCCATTGTCGGCTTTTTCCAAATACCGGTGACACATCTTTCTGCCCTTGAAACATTGGGGGAAGAGATAAAGAAGGTAATGATTGCCGACGGAGTAGTGATTTCTCCGGACGTCGGCGGAGTCAAGCGGGCAAGAAACCTGGCATATCTGTTGGATCTTCCGATGGTGGTCATGGAGAAGAAGCGCTTTTTGGACCGGCACGACACCAGTGAGTCATTCCAAATCATCGGCGATGTAACGGGCAAAACCGCCATTATCGTGGACGATATTATTTCTACCGGCGGGACCATTGCCCACAGCGCAACATCACTGAAAGACGCAGGTGCCCAGGGTGTGATCGTGGCGGCAACGCACGGCGTGCTCGCCGGCGACGCGGTAGGGAACCTGACCCGCGCACCGATTGATCGGATTTTGTTGACCGACACCATCGTGATTTCTGCCGAAAAGAAAATTGCCAAACTGCAGGTCGTGTCTGTCGCCCCGCTTCTTGCCGATGCCATCTCCCAGATGATAGGATAAGTCCCGGAATGAATATTCTTCCTAAGGCGGTATCACGGCTGATTGAATCTTTTGAAAAACTTCCGGCTATCGGGCCCAAGACTGCCCAGCGGCTTGCGTTTTATCTTTTGCATGTTCCGCAGGAAGAACTGGACGCATTCGCGCAAAACCTTACGGGACTGAAAGCCAACACCGTGCTTTGCTCCGTGTGCAAAAACGTTGCCGAGGTGGACCCGTGTACCATCTGCAGCAATCCGGACCGCAATCACTCCGTGATCTGCGTGGTAGAACATCCCACGGACGTACTTTCCATTGAACGCACGGGAAAATATCGTGGGGTCTATCACGTGCTTCACGGCGCCATCGATCCTCTCAATAATGTTGGACCAGACGAGATATACATCAATGACCTTTTGAAGCGTGTTGCGTCTCATGTATCACGTGTCACAGAGGTTATCCTCGCTACCAATTCGAACATGGAAGGGGAGGCAACAGCGATGTATATACAAAAACAGCTATCAGCCATCAGCTATCAGCCATCAGCTAAAATCAAAATAACGCGGTTGGCGCACGGGTTGCCGATCGGCGGGGACATTGAATACGCGGATGAAGTCACCTTAACTCGTGCATTAGAAGGCAGGCGCGAGTATTAATTATGGTTAGTAAGTTAAACATTCAGAACGTGCTTAAAAATATTCCTGATCCGGAGATCGGTGTGTCACTCTGGGATTTGGGATTGATATACAATATAGATATTGATGCGAAACTTGGGAACGTAACCATTCTTATGACGCTTACTACCATCGGCTGTCCGCTGTTTGAACAGATTGCCGGATCGATCCGGGAAGCAGTAGGGAAACTTCCCGGCGTGAAGAGTGTTGATGTGGAGCTGACGTTTGAGCCTCCATGGAGCGTGGACCGGATGAGCGAGGCGGCAAAACTTCAATTAGGATTCGCATGATGCTATGAATGTAGCTAAACAAATTATCGGCTCGTTTGAAGACATCGGGAAAGACGTGGTGCGTGAAGTCGCCAAGGTACCCAAGGATATTGCGGGCAAGGCGCTGGAATCGTTGGGAACATCGAGCGGACAAAAACCGCAAGGTCAAACGACTTCAACTACCACGAACGAATCTTCAAAAAAGAATGAAGGTCTCTGGGAGCAGTTTGATACGCTCACCGATAAAGAAGTAAAAAAGAAAATTGCCAGGAAAGCCCTTGAAGCACTCCTTTCCCGGCAAACAAAACCCAAAGAACCATCTGTTTGGGAAAAGATCCAGATGGAGGTAGAGCAGAAAAAGCAGTTGGCACAACAACAGCAGACGCAAACTGCGGCTCAACAGTTACCGAAGGCCACCAGCAAACGCCCTCGCGGCGACCTCTACGGCGTAGGAGCCAAGAGACTCGGCAGCGAACTAGGCAAAAACATCCGCCAGGACTAAGATGTTGTATTATGTGCGTATGTTGAAACTGTATAACACGCTGACGAAAAAGGTTGAAGAGTTTGTACCGAGGGATCCAAATCTGGTGACACTCTACTGCTGCGGACCGACGGTGTATGACTATGCGCACATCGGCAATTTCCGCACGTATGCGATGACGGATTTTTTAGTGAGGACACTTCGGCATTTTGGTTACAAAGTAAAATTTGTCATGAACATAACCGACGTCGGTCACCTGACCTCCGACAGCGATACCGGTGAGGATAAGATGGAAAAAGGAGCCAAAAGGGAGGGGAAGACGGCGTGGGATATTGCAAAATTTTACACCGATGCATTCCTTGCTGACAGCAAAAAACTCAATCTCGTGGAGCCGGATGTGCGGCCCAAGCCCACCGAACACATCGCCGAACAAATTGCGATGATAGAGGCGTTATTGCAAAAGGGGTTTGCGTACCAAATTGACGACGGGATTTATTTTGATACCAGCAAGTTTGCCGGTTATGGAGCCCTGACCGGTCAAAACATTGAGGAACTGAAAGCCGGTGCGCGTGTAGAGCCAAACCCGCAAAAACGAAACCCTACGGATTTTGCCCTGTGGAAGTTTTCACCCAAGGATAAAAAAAGAGATATGGAATGGGACAGTCCGTTCGCCCCGCCTGGGGGTCGGGGTAAAGGGCTAGGATTTCCCGGGTGGCATATTGAGTGTTCGGCGATGAGCAGAAAACACTTAGGGGATCAAATAGACATACATACCGGCGGGGCTGACCTCATTGCCATCCATCACACAAATGAAATTGCGCAAAGCGAGGCAACAAGCGGCAAATCGCCGTTTGTGCGCTTCTGGGTACACGGACAATTCATTCTGGTCGACGGCAAAAAGATGTCGAAGAGTTTGGAAAATTTTTACCGCCTTGCAGATATTGAAGCAAAAGGTTTTGATTCGTTGGCGCTCCGGTACCTGTATATGACCGCCCATTACCGGGCGTTTTTGAACTTTACGTGGGAAGCACTTGCGAACGCACAAAAAACTTTGGAGGAATTGCGTTCGCAGCTATCAGCTATCAGCTATCAGCTATCAGCTATGAAACGAACCCAACTGTCACAGGAAAAACTGGAAAAGGTAGATGCGTATCGAAAACGATTCGATGAGGCATTGGAGAATGATTTGAATATGCCGCAGGCCCTCGCGGTGGTGTGGGAAGTGGTGAAGTCGAATATCCCGTCACAGGATAAATACGATTTGCTTTTAGATTTTGACGAAGTGTTTGGACTTAACTTGCGTCAGTGCGTCAGTGCGTCAGTGCGTCAAAAAGAAATACCTCAGGAAGTTCAGGAGTTAGCGAAGAAGCGCGAAGCGTTGCGGAAAACGCAGAAGTTTGCGGAGGCGGATGCGGTGCGCAAGGAGATTGAGAAAAAAGGATTTACCATCGAAGATACTCCGGAAGGACCAACAATTAAATTTCAATAATGTATTCTTCGAGAAGTTGTGTTCTCGACAAGCTCGAACAATACGAGTGTTATCGTATCACTTTGATCTCCAGCGCGGTGAGTGTTTTTGTCGAAGCAAGAAATGTGGTCGGGTTGACGATCAATGCTACTTTTGCTCCGGTATATAACGATGTCAGATTGAACGACCCCGGCGGCGTTACCGTCCATGTGCCCAGGTTTTTTCCGGTTGCCGCCTGATCTTCAAACTGTACGTTGTCTACTATCACGACTCTTTTTGTTTCATCCACCGCGGATACAATGCCTTTCATGGTAAGCGTACCGGTGGCCGAAGCGCGCGCGCGGACATCTTCGCCGCCTGCGGTTTGTTTGGTACGTTCAAGGATGGTGGTAACCGTAATGGCCAGGACGATGAGGCCGATGCTGCCGAACAAGAGGGCGTTTTTGGATTTGAACATACTACCAGTCTGCCACGGGAGACGCGCGCTTGTCAAGCGAACGGGGATAGGATACGCTAGGAGCAATGGACAAGGTATTTGCATTTAGTGTTGCACGGAAAGCCACCATCATTTTTGTTTGGAAAATTGTTTATCTTCTTTTCGTTATTTTTCTTTTCTTGGGTAGCCGTTCGATCTACCTGGTCGATGATGCCTCACTATGGTTTTATAAGACGGGCGTCTGGGCGGGAAGAGCCGCGTTGGTGTTTTTTGTAATTACGAGCCTCCCTGGCATGGCGCGGCGGTTTGATATACGGCATAAATTTTTTTCTCTTCTTATGATATTTCGTCGGTACTTGGGGATCACAACGTATCTTCTGGCGCTTATGCACGCAAGTTTCGTGCGACTCGTGTCATTGCTTGCCGGGTTTGAGCCGTGGTTTCCTAGGCCATTGTTTGAAATGTTCGGTACGGTTGCGCTTGCGCTCCTTTTTCCGTTATTTCTGACTTCCAACGACCGGAGCGTCGCGCGTCTCGGTGTCTGGTGGCAGCGTATGCATAACCTTTTCTATCTCATCATGTGGCTGATATTCGCGCATGCCGCCATCCAACGAGTGAGCATTTGGTCTGTATTGATTGGGATGACGGGTATCGCCGAAATTATGTCGTTCGTATGGGCGAGGAGAAGCAAGGTATGAAAAAAGATCATGATGGCATGTTTTGGACGACGGTCACCGTGGCGTTTGTTCTTTTAGTCCACAACGGCCGCGAACCCATATTTCTTATTGCGCTTGCGCTTCTGCCTATACTTGCATTATTGTTTTTACGAAAACCCAATCTCTTGGCCATTGTCATCTATCTTCTTATTGTTGGTGCGTTGGGCAGGTACACACGATATTACCGGGAGACGTATGCCTCGGATACACTGCTGGCAATCCGCGATCACATCGGGTATTTCCTGGCCGGTAAAAATGTCTATGATCAGGTGGTCATGGCACAAGCAGGACCCACGCCGTTTACCTACCTTCCGTTCAGTCTTTTCTGGTATTTACCGGCAAGACTTTTGACGCTCGATCTTCGGTTTTTTGAAATGGTCATATCGATGGCAGTGGCTCCCTTGGTTTTTGTTTACGGAAGAATTCTTCGGACATGGAAGCACCTGCCGGTCGTTGCAGTGGTTGCCTTTACACCTTTTCTTCTGGATCTCTCGGCAGACGGCAGCAACGACAACAGCGCGATATTTTTATTGCTGGTTGCGCTCGTTTTATTGGTACAATCCGTGAGGACAAGAGGGGCAAGATGGGCAATAGGGAGCGCGGTTTTCATGGGATTGGCATTTTCATTCAAACACTATCTTGCATTTTTTGCTCTCTTTTTCATTCCGTTTTTGTGGAAAGCAAAACAATTTCTTCCCATAGCTCACAAAAAGTATCTTTTCTACACCGCGCTGACGGTAGGCGTAGTAAGTTTACCATTTATCCTGGCATCGCCGGCCGGATTTTTCAGGAGTTTATTTTTCATCGAAATCGGTAACTTTCATACGGTTTGGGGATGGAATATTTGGGTGGCGCTGCGCGATGGGTTGGGGATTATTGCAAGCCGGCGTGAGATGTGGATGGTGCGGACTTTTGCCACCGGAGTTGTCGCGTTGGGATTATTAAAATTTTTCAAGTTGCACAATGTTGGGCGGGTGCTGATTGCGTCTGGCATCACGATGTTCGTATACTTAATGACGAGCGATTGGACGACGTATGCGTACTTCACGTTCTTAGTGCCGTTAATCGGACTGGGTGCGCTATCGGAGGGAGGTGAAAAATCATGATGGGTTACTGGGGAGGAAACATGATGGGCTGGAGCGGCGCCGGCTGGCAGACGGTCGGATCACTCATGATTGCCTTTTGGATCGTTTCCTTCATTGATCTCGTTCTTCTAGGCCTATGGCTCTGGAAACAACTCAAGAAAAAGTGATTACGCGGGATGGATATACCGGAACGTCTGGAGCGCAGTTGCCGCAATGAGGAGATAAAACCAGATGGTTGAGACTCTGGCGGTGTATTGTTTGCCCAATATCCCGACCAACACGAGGGGAGCCAAGAGAATGATCAGGAGTATCCGAAATTGCATGGGCACCAAACCGAACGCCGGTTCAAACAGGTAGCGGATTGCACTTAATCCCACAAACAGCGTCGCCACCAGAATGAGCCACCCTTTTCTGTTGATGCTTTCTGACAAAGAGTGGGCGGCGGCTATTGCCATGAACGGAAACAGCGGGATCATGTACCATCCCATTTCTCCTTCCTGATTGATGGAGAACAGAAGAAGGAAAAAATAGATTGCCGCGGGAACTACAAGGAGTTTGTGGCGGGCAACATCAAAACAAGCGAACAAGAGGCAGAGGAATCCAAAGAAATACCAACCATCGAAGTATGGCTTATTGACGATAATCGGCGTATTGAGAAGCGTCTGAAGGACTCGGGGGCCGATGGGGCGCGCGGATTGCGCCGCCAAAATTCCCAAAAATGTTTGGCTGTCAAAATACGTCCCGTAGGCTAGGTAGCCCACGCCAAACAGGAAAAACATCAGCGTCAACATAACCAGGTAACGGCGCGGTACGCGGTCGTGGAGGAACAGATAGAGAAAGGTGAAAAACACCGATATTCCCAGTTCTTTTGTCCAGATGGAAAGACCGCAAAGCATACCGAGCGCGAGCGCTGTGCGCGCACTTATTACCCGCTGAACGGTGTAGAGATAAAGAGAAAGGAGGAGAATGGGCGTGAGAAGATTTTCGGCAAATACCACCCGGCCGTTGATGACGAATGTCGTGGCAGTAGTGTAAATAAGGAGACTCCATAAAGCGGTGCGGTCATCATACCAGCGTTTGGCCAGAAGATAGACCAAAAGTGCCGAGACGAGAGAGAGGGCAATCGGCACCAGGCGGATGGTAGACAGTTTAATTTTAGCAAACGTGTTTTCTCCGCTGGCGATTGCCCAACCACCCACGAGGAGCCCGTTGAGCGGCGGGTGATCGAAGTAGGGGAAGACCATAGGGAAGTACAGGTTGTCAATGATCAGATCATAGGTATTTTTGTAGATGTTAAAATTTGACCAGGAAATGGGGACGCCGAGAGTCAGGAGGCTTACGCCCATAAACGAGTAGGTATACTCGTCGCTGGTGGCACCGCGCTGGGGGTAGGCGGCATAGTTGTGAAGCTTGAGGATCAGGGCAATGGTAAAAATGAGGATAAGGGCAATGGCGCGTGCGTGTTTCATTGGAGGTATTATAGAGTAAAATCTTGTGTTGACAAACAACGGATGTGTTATGATAGAAGAGATATGAAACTGAAAGAGTTGGTTCATCACCATAGACTGTTTTTTGTTTTCCTTTTCCTGTTTATCCTCGTTGCTGCGGTAGACATCGTTAACATTGACCGATTCCTCTATAAAGTCATCTGCGACGCAGTGGCCCCCGTCTCCGGCAGCCCGTGCCCGCCGTATTACGACATCCCCATCTGGCACGTGTATCTGTCGCTTGCCATGTTAGCAGCCCTCTACCACGTGCACGGCGAAGTGCGCGCCACCAATAGGCACCTGGCCAGCCACAAACACTAATCTAAGCGTTGTTTTTCTGACTACTTGACAAACCTTAGGTTTCTATACATAATAACCTTATGTTATTACCTACTAGCCAAAATACAAAAACGATTACCGATCTTCGGGAAGATACTCTGGGCGTTTTATCCGACGTAGATACATTGGGCATGGTGTATCTTTTCCAACATTCCGACCCGCGGGCAGTTGTGTTGTCTATGAAAGAATTTTCCAAGCTTTGTGAACTTCTGGAAGACCGTGCCGATGAAAGAGAGGCAACGGAATTGTCCCTCGAGGACCGCGGTAGCGGGATCCCGCTTACGACCATTGCAAAAAAGTATCAATAAATGGGAACATATAAAGTATTTCTCACCAAGAAATCTGCAAAGAATCTCACACATTTAGCTTCGTTCGATGCGAAACATATTATTCGCAGGTTACAACAACTGGACGTACCATTTCCCAATACTCTTGATATTAAAAAGATGTCCGGCACGCCGGGTTTTTATCGTTTGCGCTCCGGCCGTGTCCGGGCGCTATTTGAAATTCTGGAAAAACAAAAGGAAATTTGGGTGAGGAAAATTGATTATCGTGGAAATATGTATTAAAGGCATTACTAGATTATGAAGGGGAAAAGGGGGTCAGGCCTTGATTTTTCTGTTGCATCGCCCTAACCAGATACCATATCAAAGACCAAAAGACTGAAACAACGCCTTTATTCAAGTTTGTATGGTACCTACATAGAGCGTTCAGACAATACAATCAAGGCCTGACCCTAGTCTCTTGCCTCGCTTATCAAGCGCCAGTTTGTCGCCATAAGAGATTCGCAGTAAAATACAGCTATGGAAAAATATCACAAGGTCGTTTCAAAAATCTTAGACGTTCTCAGGATAAATAAGTGTTGGTTTGAGACTTTTGAGCATGAGCCGGTGAGAACTAGCGAAGAAGCGGCAAAAATTAGAACCGGATATACTTTACACCAAGGCGCAAAGGCGATGATAGTCAGGATAAAGAAATCTGAGTCTGACAAAAAATTCGTTATGTTGGTTTTGCCCGCGGACTTGCGTTTTGATGATGGTAGAGTAAAAAGACTTTTTAGTGCGAAAGACGTAAGATTTGCGACAGAGCAAGAAGTATTGGATCTTACAAACGGAATTCAATTAGGTGGTGTTCCTCCCTTTGGCAATCTTTTTGAATTAGAAGTGATAGCAGACCCTAGACTTTTTGAGAATGAAAAAATTATTTTTAACGCTGGTGATAGGAGTTTTTCTGTGGCAATGAAATCTAAAGATTATAAAGATATTGTAAATCCAACTGTGGAGAAAATTGTTGAAGATTAAAATTGTTAATTCGCGATAACCGTTGTTTGCGTGATACAATGGATGCATGTTGCTAGTACTGACGACTCCTGCCGATCCCGAAACCAAAAAGAAAGTGAGTGAGGATCTCGCAGGGTATGTGAAAGTGGTAGTTGACGTATCACGGGGCATTCTTGCCGCAGGTGGTTTACGTCATGTAGAAGGAGAACAGACACTGCTCTCGCAAGGGAGCAAGCAGGAAGATTTGTGGGGCGGTGGAATAGATATGGAAACAGGCGAGATTGACTTTGATTCCATGATCAATATCCGCCCCAGTCAAGACAATCCCAGCCGCGAAGTCCTTGATATTAACATTCGTGCAAGGGTGGAACAGATCATTCGGAAATTATTGCCTTAACCATATGGACACGAAAAATGTTGTACTGAATATTGCCGTTAATTTGGGTCGCATGGCGCGGTGGGCGAGCGAAGGCAGGCGGGATCGCATTGTGCAATTTATTGACGATACCCAAGGATATCTTATCCAGCTAGAGCAAATGTCTCGCTCTGACAAGTTTGATAAAACCTTTCGGTTATTCCGTGAGTCATTCCATTCGTTGGTTTCCGACATCCGCTGCGATGATGTGTGGGCTGAAGAAGCCCTTACGTGGGCAAACATTTTAACCCACAGAGCCAAACTCGCGTAATGCTTCTTTTATACTGAAACAACTCAGATTTGTTCCAGCATATACCCCTCTAATCCGCTTTGCTGCCCCTTCGGGTTGCAAACCGGAGTAAGACGGGTATATCTGTGCTACAATTCACCCATGAATCTTAAAGTCGGCACGTGAACCTCACTGTTCCACTTTTTCGATTTACCTTCGACTACCAACTTCCAAGACCCCGAAAAGACCGACTCATTACACTTTGGGATAATAACGATTAAAGACTGTTCGGTGGTTCAGTAACTATATTCGTTCAGAAAGTGCAGGAGGCATAAACTTCCCGCCCTTTTTTGTGGCCATTTAGCCTCGATTTATTTTGATGCCATTTTTGAGGCCAAAACGACTGTTTTTACCTGATTTTAGCTTCATTTTCATGTCCTATAACACTTGACTTCTTCTTCTTCTGATAAGCTCCTCAAATTGGTAAATCAGCATAAAAGAGCGTCAGAACGCGATGCGTATTTTTTGGATTTACCTTTTTTATTGCACGTTAACAAATTGCGGAAAAGCAGCCTTTGAGCTCAAACGAGTGGATAGTATTTTACACACTAGGAGGAAATAGAAAGTGTTTAAATCCCTATCCATTCGCACGTCTATGTAAGAGAGCACAGGAGGCTCACAATGAAAGGTAAACTGATCGGATTAAGCTTGTCGTTTTGCGTGGCAGACATCGTGCGCGGTACTGTCGAATTTGAGAAAGTTGACAAGATCGTCACCGCTACTGCCGCAGGACCCGCTGAGTGGGATGGCCTACTCGACGAGTACAAACGCATTTATTGGGATTTCAACCCCGATGAGTGCGAACGCGTCGCGCGCAAGTTGATGACCGAAGGCAAGATCGAACAACCGCGCCTCGAAGGCAAGGAAGCTCGTAACATTGCTGCTGGACATTGGCTGGTGAACGGCGTTCAGACACGTTTGTGAGGAGGTTCACAATGTCAAAGATCATCCCTGGACTGAAACTGATCCTTCACAACGCAAGCAACGTGAACTTGCCAGACGATCCTTCCTATCCATGGAAGTTGGAAGCCAATCTACGGCCTCCAGAGTTTATGATCGTCGCGTTCATTGGGCTTTACGGTGGTAGTGAGGACATTGTCGTGCGCAGCAAGACCAAAGAGGCATTGGACGA
>ERZ1292632.2362-Hain-H43-01um-R2-2362-length-15895-cov-5_pt1 | contig 15895 bp, 16 predicted proteins | sample MGYA00564407_ERZ1292632 | MGnify/ENA primary metagenome ERZ1292632 (study PRJEB36523, sample SAMEA6512637) | groundwater metagenome | collected 2019-01-08 | study: AquaDiva: Metagenomics assemblies of 32 groundwater samples | reverse complement strand
GTCTTTCGACCTCACGAGGCGGTTTAGTAATTGATATTATAACTACTTAATTGACAAATGCAAGCGCTTGGTATAAAATGCCTCTACAATTTATAACGCTGTGAAGTAGTGCAGTAGGCAACAAAAGTGACACCAGAGATTCCGCGATTGGTGCAAGCGGGACGCATTTTGAAGCTGAAATTACCCTACCGAGCGGTTCCGATAAAATCGGGGATGGGTCAGCCCAAAATAGCTAAAGGACTTGTTGGCAACAAAGAGTCTGAAGATAATCACAAGGTGGTACCGTCTTGAGCGTAGTCGAAAGACCCTTGTAAGTACTTAATTATTTTAAGTATTTGCAAGGGTCTTTTTTGTTTACACGGGTGGCAGAGTGGCCCAATGCTCTGGTCTGTAAAACCAGTCAACCGCGGGTTCGAATCCCGCCCCGTGTACCTATGAAAGAAAATATGAACATACCAGATAACATAAGATCCGTAGAAGCTGCAAAAACAGCAAGTTTGTGGTGCAAAAATTTGTTTCCAGATTGGTGCACTCCCCCATTTCAAGGGGAATTGCAAAAAATAGTCAGTTTTGGCTGGGAAGCAAAAGCCGACGAAGAGACAATAAAAAATGCGGGGAATTGGTGGCTGTGGATGAGAAATATCTTTATTGAAAATACCATGACTCGACAAATGAAAGAGAAAATGATGCGTATGGCAGTTAACGACCAACCTATTACTTTTGTTACAACCAGAAGTCCAGAGTTATTACACGCTCAAATCGGCAAGGGAGATCCTGGTCTACCCAGATCCAGAAAATCCTTGTTGCGTCTTAAAAATCTAGCTGATCAATCTGCAGAATTTGTGTCCACCCATAGTCTTGTTATGTTGGCTGACCTGTCAATTGATAATGAAGATAAAATAAAGAAAGTTTGTGATATAGAGAGTGTTATTTTAGAAAATATACAAAAAATCACGGATCTCTCTCGTGATATCGGCCTAGAGGCTGAAATACTGCGTATGTCAGAACACGTCATTCTTCAACCAATCACTCAAATTCCATCCCACGCTTGGCCCCATATCAAAAAGGCAATGTTTGAAAGCCTTGGGTCTCACCAGAGAGAATTTGGTTGGACACTGGAGCAATCAGAATCACACAATCTAGACTTGGCAGTTAGTATGGGCTCAGTTGGTTTATCTATAAACCAACAACCAAATCACATATTGCTTCACAATGAATCATTTATTTCTCGAGGAGCATTAAACAATATTTTTACTCCCCCAAACGACCCAATCCCCGTTATTTGTTTGAGAGATTTGGTTGAAAAAAGAAAAACTAAGATATAATCAATCCATGGATCAGATTGATTTTTTATTGACTAGAGGCGTTGATAAGATTTATCCCAGCCGTGAGGAACTGGAGAAAGTTTTGCGCAGTGGTAAAAAACTAAGACTTTATCAAGGTTTTGATCCTTCTGGGGACAGACTCCACATTGGCCATATGGTGGGATTTAGGAAGCACCACCAATGGCAAGATTTGGGCCATGAGGTCATATTTTTGATTGGTGACGGTACCGGCCAAGCGGGTGACCCATCGGGCAAAAATAAAACTCGGGAAAAATTTTTTACCCAAGCCGAATTGCGGGCCAACGCTGTAAATTACATCAAACAAGCTAGCAAAATAGTGAATTTCGAAGGTCAAAATCCCGTCAAGGTCATGTATAACGGTGATTGGCTCAATAAATTAACTTTGGTTGATATCTTAAACATCGCTCAGCACTTTACCGTTCAGCAATTAATAGAGCGTGACATGTTTCAAGAGCGCTTAAAAAACAATGAATCCATAAATTTGCGCGAATTTTTGTATCCCCTGCTTCAAGGTTATGATTCTGTCGCCATGGAAGTGGATTTGGAACTGGGTGGCTCTGACCAAACCTTTAATATGTTGGCCGGCAGAACACTTCTCAAAACCATGAAGAATAAAGATAAGTTTGTGATGACGACTCCTCTTTTGTCAGATTCAAAGGGCGTCAAGATTGGCAAGAGTGAGGGTAACGTTATCGGACTAACCGATGCACCAGACGATTTATTTGGTAAATTAATGTCGTTAAGCGACGATACTATTGTCCCGGCACTTACTTTATTAACTGACTTGCCTCAAGACGAAATAGACTTAATTAGTAAAAAAATCAGTTCTAAAGAAAACCCCATGCAGTTTAAAAAACTCATGGCCAACATGATCGTAAAACAATTGAATGATGTAGATACTGCCAATTCCGCCCAAAAGCATTTTGAATCCACTTTTCAGCAAAAACAGACCCCACAGGATTTAGTCACAGTCACAGTCACAGGAACTAATATCGTGGATGTTTTAGTGGAAACCAAACTGGCTTCTTCCAAATCCGAAGCCAAACGACTAATTGAGCAAGGTGGCGTGAGAATTGACCAAAAAGTGGTTTCTTCTAGCTCCTATCTCCTAACTCCTGACGACTCAATTATAAACGTCGGCGCGAGGAAGTTTGTTAGAATTAATTTCTAACTTGTTGCCAGCGTACAAAAGTAAACCATGGAATCAATAATCCCGATATCGTAAGCCAACACAGAGCTGGAAATTGTTCCATCGCGATACCCACACCCAGCAATCCTGCTGTTACCATTGTCACATCTGCTAGAGCATCTCTATACCCCCCTTCCTGACTTTGGACTCCCCAATGACGGGCCAATTTTCCGTCAATCAAATCCAACGATACGGCTGCAATTATAGTAAAGAGGCCTGCGGCCATTAAGTTACTTTCGCGAGTGGCAATCATAGATACTGCTGCCAACGACAACAATGATCGAGAAACTGTGATACCGTTAACTATCCAATATTCTAATTTTCGTTCACCCATGTCTCCAAACCTTCCAAGGAAATAAAATTGAAGCCCGGAGGGCGCGGGGCCAGTGTCTGGGATTGTGTAACGCTCTCCACAGCCACTTCAGACCCATTTTATTAACCCAATTGGGGCTCGGATACTTCCAGACTCCTTCACCTGCAATTTCGTCAAATGATGAACCCACACCCATGACCACTTTGCAATTGAGTTTTTTTAGATTTTCAGCTATCCAAATCTCTTGTTTAAATCTACCCAATGCCACTAAAAGTATCTCTGGCTTATATTTATTTATTGCCTTAATATTTGATTGATCTTCCGAAAAAGCCCCGTGATATTTTTTAGAGACCGTTTCGGCTACTCCGTTCCACCCACCCAATAAAAATACCTTTTTGGTCTTGTCTTCTAGTAGTTTCCGCACCAGATCTACACCAACAACGGTTTTTCCATAATATTGACCTGAAATTATTTTCCAGCCAACATACAATCCATACAAAAAGCTGGGTTTTTGAACATAATCCAACGCAGCGATTACACTGACCCCATCAGGAACAATCAGGTCAGCTTTTTCTAAAGCGAGCTTAAATTTTGGATTTGTTTTAGCTTCCAAAAAGAATTCTGAGTATGCAGTAACAATTAAGTATGGTTTTCTTTGATTGGACATTTGACATTGGTCATTGATTATTGATAGCACTTCAGTGCTGGTAGTGCTACTCACCCCCACCCCAAGAATATTTGCTTTAATATGGTTCATTGTCTGTATTATACACTCAACCGGTTTTTATTGTTTAAACATTTAGTCATTTTATGTTTTTTCCTACAAGTCTTTCAATCTCTAATGCCTAATATCTAATATCTAATCTTTTGTACACATCTTTTCCCCAACTATTTACACTCAGTATCCACAGATAATTTCAAATTTCAAATTTCAAATTTCAAATTTTAGTCAGTATCTTATAGGTTCTTTTGGCAGCCAAATCCCAACTAAAATCCTTAGTCCTTAAGTGGCCTTTAGAAATAAGTAACTTACGTAACTTAGGATTATTTATTATTTGGTCTAATTTGGCCAATATGTCTGATTGGACGAATGGATCAAAGAGGAGACCTGCGTCCCCTACTACTTCCGGAAGTGCTCCCCCGTTTGAAGAAATTACCGGGATCCCCGCAGCCATGGCTTCCAGAACCGGCAGACCAAAACCCTCGGTAATACTGGGTTGGACATAAAACAAAGCATTCTTTAACAAAACATTTCTATCTTCATCCGAAACAAAACCCGTGATGATTATATTTTTATTTTTCTTAGCTTCATCTAACACTTCTTGATAATTCCAACCTAGCTTTCCGCAAATAACTAGTTTCAGTGCTAAGGGCTGGGGGCTAAGGGCTAAGTAGGCTTTGATTAATCTGACTAAATTCTTTCTTGGTTGAATTGTTCCCACAAATAATCCATATCTATCCAGTATATTATTGTATCTTTTGGTAAACCTTGGGGTCTGGTAGTTAATTCCCTCGTGTATCACACTAATCTTATCTGCATCCGCATTGAGTCTATTTATTAACTGTTGTTTAGTAAACTCACTGACGGCTATGATTTTATTTGCGCTCATCACTGCATACTTTGTACTGAGAGGAAGGTACCACCGTTGCAACCAATTTTCATAAGCTGGGAGCCATTCGTACTCAATTCCATGAATAGTGACAACCTTTGCAAGGCCTGGCCTTGCAAGAATAGGTAATGTGTGGGCGGGTACCCATAAAACATCCAATTTATCTACCCAAGTCCGGTAAGCAAGACCTACTTGTGTCCACAAATACGGGAGATTGATTTCTTTATAACTCACCCCTCGCCCCTCTCTTAAATTAAGAGAGGGGTACGCGTCAGTGGGGGGAGAGTTATGAGTGTAGAGAATCCAAGTGTGGTTTTTGGCCTCAGGTAATTTCAATAATCGTGTAATTAGCTCATATGAATAGGTTTCAGTGCCAGTTTTTTGGTTATCAAAAGCCCGGCTGGCATCAATGCCTATTCTCATATTACATTTTCTCCGGGGCTGATATGCCCAATAAATTCAAGCCTTTTTTGAGTACTTCCCCTACTGACGCAGTTAATTGAAGTCTAAACTCCTTTGAACCTTTGCCACTTTGAGCCTCTGCGCCTAAGATAGAGTGCATATTGTAAAAAGTGTTGTATCTTTGGGCTAATTCGTATATGAAGTTGCATAGCAGATTGGGGCTGTATCTGCCAGCCGCCTCCTCCACTACTTCGGGGAACTTATAGATGTGTCTCAATATAGCTAGTTCCTCGCTATTAAACTCGAATTTCGAATTTCGAATTTCGAAACTTGTTTCGGATTTCGGATTTCGGATTTCGGATTTGATAAGAACGCTTTGCGTTCTGGCATAAGTATATTGCAAATATGGTCCCGAATTCCCCTGAAGAGCTAGGATCTTGTCCCAATCAAATACAATATTGCTCTGAATACCATGAAGAAGGTCAAAATATTTGACCGCTCCGATTCCAACAGACTTGGCAGTAGCTTCATCAGCACATCCAAGCGACTTTGCCCTATCTATAGCTTCTTTTAGAATTTCGTCCAGCTTGACAGTATTACCACCACGAGTGCTAAATTTACGTCCATTCGGGGCCAGATATAGACCATGCCAGATATGCACTAGTTCCACTTTGTCAGAAATTAGTCTCATTTTTCGGCTTGCGACAAAGAGTTGAGCAAAGTATAAAATTTGGTCAGCTCCTACTTCGTAGATGATTTTGACCGGGTCAAACTCTTTCATTCTATATAAGACAGTAGCCAAATCACGGGTGGCATAAGTAGTTCCTCCGTCGCTTTTTAACAACATTAATGGAGATTCATGACCCGTTTCTATAATCCATGCACCTTCGCTCTGCATGGCCACTTTTTCTTTGGCCAATTTAATTATTTCTTGCATTTTATCTTCATAAAAACTTTCTCCATAAGCGTGATCAATTTTTACTTCAAGTAAATCATAAATTCTATCAAATTCCCGCATAGATATTTGAATACACTTCTGCCATATTTCCCGCGTCCAAGTCTCTCCGTCTTCCAGCTTCTTGAACCACTTTCTGGCCTCATCTTCTAGCGTTTTATCGTTCTCCGCGAGTTTGTGAAATTCTATGTAAATTTCTTCCAGTTTATCTATATCATAATCATCTATACTATATTTATCTATCATATATAATAATTTACCAAATTGTGTTCCCCAATCCCCCAAATGATTATCACCTACCACCGTATATCCTATTGCTTTGTGCAAATTATACAAAGCCTGACCAATAATCGTAGATCTTAGATGTCCTATTCCAAAATGTTTGGCGATATTCGGACTGGAGTATTCGACAATTACGGTCTGGCCATGTCCAACATCCCGCAAATCACAAGCTGTAGACATTAAGTTTAATAAGTTATCGGAGGTGAGTGTAATATTTATAAACCCCGGACCAGCTACAGTTGCTCCCGGAATCCTGGAAGCAATAGCTTTCGCGTCCAGCTTATTTTTTATAGCAATATTAGTAGAATAGTCACCAAAGGCTTCCAAATTGGGATGTTCCAATTGAACTTCACTAATGTCCACTCCTGCGGCGTTAGCGATAGTCTGGCGTAATTTGTCTCTGAGCATAATAACGATTATAAACTATTGCCAGTACCAGATACCAGATGACGACCCATCCCCAGCTCATCTGACCCACTGACAGACTGGCAAACGAAAACTTTGACAGCCAAGAAGCGACATATAACATATATGCCAAAAGTGGCCAGGCTAGATATAAAACCGGTTGAATAACCAAGCCCAATGCCGTAAGGGGCATAATAAAAGGAACTGTCCAACCGACTAATATATTTGCTAAGGGAGCAACAACAGATAGTTGGCCAAAGTGATGCAATATCAAAGGTATTGTAAAGAGTTGGACCATAAATATTATTTTTAGCACGGAACCGGAAGAAAGTAACACACCCAGCGTTGCCATAACTGACAATTGGAAACCAATATCCAAAATATACCAAGGATTAACTAAAATCATGACAACTGCAGTTATCACGAGAGACCAAATTGCATCGCTTTTCCGCCCATATATTAATGCGGTAATCGAAAGTATACTCATGATTCCCGCACGGATAACTGACGCCGATAATCCAGCTAGTAACATATACAATATCGTACCTAATAGACCAAAAGATATCATTAGTTTTTTTCTCTTTAATCTTTTACCCAAAACAGCCAACCAACCACTAACCATCACCACATTGTAACCCGATGCCGCAATGATATGAGACAAGCCATCGCGGGTAAAATTCCGGCGGGTATCGTATGACAATAATTGATTTCCTCCCAATAATATTCCAGATGCCAGACCTCCCGGATCTCCCGGTATCCAGTTCATTATTCTATTCTGCAAATAGACCCGTAGTTTATAAAATATTGGTGTGTAATTATTTTCAATTTGGGCTTCTTCCAGGTATATATTTCTGCCAAATTTGTCTATCACTTGTCCCGTCACTCTGCCAGTCAAGGTCACCTTGTCTCCATCCGGAATTTCTATACTCTTATCCAGGATAATAAACCGTCTATTCTCGACTCTGATTTTGTAATCCCACGAGATACCAGTTAACCTTATTATATCACCTGTCTTGACCTCTACCTGACTATTTATTACAAATAAGTATCTAATAAAACAAATGGCTATTAGACTACCCAGTAATAGCCATCTCACCATAGAGACAGCTGATCTTTAATCTGAGTATACAATTTGGCGCTGATAATTTTTTTGGATACCAGGTCAGTTAATTCCTGATACGGCCGGCCAGTGATAATTTTTGTTGCGGTAGCCGGACCAATTCCCGCAATTGATTCAAGTTCCGCTTGCGTCGCTGCATTTATATTAATCCCTCCTGCTCTTCTACTCCCCTGCTCTCCTGCTCTTGGGATAAATACTTTCTCCCCATCACTGACCTTCTTTGCTCTATTTAGATTTATCTCGACCCACTTTGAATCGGCGCTTTCGGTCAAACCTCCGGCCTTGTCTAATAGATCGGAAACGCGGTCACCAATATTCATTTTGTAAACTCCCGGCGATACTATCTCCCCTTGAATATCCACCATAATCTCTTTTGTTGGAGTTGCTTTAGAAATTACCTGGACAGGAGACGGATTGTAGTGGTCATAAAAGTACCACAGAACCCCTGATCCCAAAAGTAAAATGCCAATAGCAGCGATATAGACCTCTTTTTTCATTTAGTAACAAAATTTATGACTTTACCGGGTACAAAAACGGCCCTATATGAAGCCCCTTTCAGATAAGACTGGACTTTGGCACTCGCGAGCGCTCTCTGCTGAATATCAGGCCCATCCTCCAATCTCTCTCTGACCTTACCATCTATCTGAACCACAATGGTGACTTTTTTGTCTGAAACTAGTGTCAAGTCATAAATTGGCCAAGACTGTGAGTGAACTGAGTCAGCATGACCCATTTCGTGCCACATTTCCTCGGCGAGAAATGGCGCAAATGGTGCCAATACTAAAATAAACTTCTCCCAAGCAGATTTCCAATTTCCATCGGCATCGGACATACTATTAAAAGTCTCCATCATGGCAGCAATCGCAGTGTTAAACGACATATTTTCAATATCTTCTGAAATTTTACTTACCAATTGATTAACCAACCGGTTTATGGAGTCTCCATTACCAATTTCTGTATGTGAGGACTCAAATTTACGATATAAACGGCCCAAAAATCGGTAAAGTCCCTCCACACCGTTTGTTTGCCACGACTTCATATCTTCAAACGGACCCATAAACAACTCATACATCCGGACAGTATCAGCTCCGAATTTGTTTACCACCTCATCCAGTCCTACTACATTTCCCCAGCGTTTGCTCATCTTGCGGTTATCGGGGCCCAAGACCGTCCCCTGATGTCTTAATTTAAGAAATGGTTCGTCTATGCCATTACTTTTTAAAATACTCAAATCACAAAATGCTTTATAAAAAAATCTAGAATACATTAAATGAAGTACTGTGTGTTCCGCCCCACCTACATACAAATCCACCGGTGCCCACTGTTGAACTATTTTCTGATCAAACGCCATTGTAGAATTGTGAGCATCGCAAAATCTCAGGAAATACCATGACGAATCCACAAATGTATCCATGGTATCTACTTCCCGCACAGCCGGACTACCGCACTTGCTACAGCTGACATTTTCTTGAAATGACTTGGACTTGGCCAGAGGCGACATCCCCTTGGGTGTAAATTCGACATCAGTGGGCAATAACACCGGCAATTGGTCTTCGGGAATTGGCTGCCAGCCACATTTTTGACAATTTGTCATTGGAATTGGCGCCCCCCAATAGCGTTGTCTACTAACTAACCAATCATGTAAATGGTATGTCGTAGCTTCTAAAGCGTATTTTTTCATCTTCTCGTCGGGATTCATCTGGATGATCTCTAAACCATATTTTTTGGCAAATTCCATATCGCGCTCGTCATGGGCAGGCACACCCATAATTGCGCCGGTACCATATTGGACAGATACATAGTTTGATACCCAAACCGGGATTTGTTTTCCGGTAGCCGGGTTAGTCACTGATTTTCCGGTAAACATCCCCCGTTTGTTTTTATCGGCTTTGTAACCCTGAACTTCCACGCTCTTGATAAAATCAGCCAGTTCAGATTGCTCCTTAAGTCCCGGATATTCCGCCGATACGGCTATAAATGTAGCTCCATGTAAAGTATCCGGACGGGTAGTAAAGACTTCAATGTCGTCAAACTTGATTTTCCAGCCTTTGGCTTTTCCTATCCAATTCTTTTGCATGGCAATAGTTGATTTTGGCCAGTCTATTTTGTCTAGGCCATCAATCAACCGATCAGCATAATCAGTAATTTTAAAAAACCATTGATCCAGATCTTTCCTCTGGACGGCTGTCTCACACCGCTCGCATTTCCCGTCTATTACCTGCTCATTGGCCAAAACTGTCTCACAGGACGGACACCAATTGGCCGGCGCTTTCTTTTTGTAAGCCAATCCTGCCTTGAATAACTGGATAAAGATCCATTGGGTCCATTTGTAATAATCCTGCTTGGATGAATCAATTTCCCGGTCCCAATCGTAAGACAAACCGGTAGCCCGGAGATATTTGATAAAGTTTTGAATGTTGTCAGCAGTTGAAATGGCTGGATGAAGTCCGTTTTTAATAGCATAATTTTCGGCAGGTAATCCAAAAGCGTCCCAACCCATAGGGTGTAATACCGCATAGCCTTTCATCCGGTAATAGCGGGCCATAACATCAGTTCCGGTATATCCTTCAATATGACCTACGTGAAGACCGGCACCGGACGGATATGGAAACATATCCAAGATATACATCTTTTTTTGACCTGTTAACTCTGGTGTCTTGTAGAGATTTGTATCGTCCCAAATCTTGCTCCATTTAGCTTCTATTTCTTTATGATCAAAATTAGTCATGAGTTTAATTATACTTTGTTTTCCAGAGTTTTTTATACTTGGAATACTGGTGAGAGTTAAGAGCTAATTCTGGAATTTCCGTCTGATTAAGAGCCAATTTTAGAACTTCTTTCGAAACATTTGACCAATTTAATTCAAGGCACAACAGACTGACCATATCCACCAGATCTTTCCGGCCCTTGTCCGATCCCTTCCGGCCCTGATAAGCCACAAGTTTTAACTCAAGCAATATCTCAGGCGGAGGGACTTTGAAACCCTCCAGATTCACAGCTGTATGTAATATCTCTTCGCCGGGAATACCAAGCCGGGAATAAAATGGTACATAAACATCAACCTGAATTTCTTCCTGTCTAATTTCATATTTAAAAAGCCTGTCATTTTTTACCAAATCATAATCCCTACTTAATTTTCCTAGTTGATCTAAAGCCACGACCATATCAATATCCTTGGATTTAAGCTGTTTGGTGTATAACCACACCGCCCATCCCCCAATTAAGACAAACTCATATTTATTGGATAGAGCTGTCAAGACTTGCCAGCTTTTTTGGGTCACTTGATCACGATAATAATTCATCTAGCTTTATTTTCAGATAACGGCAAAAGTCTTTGGCATACCAATCGTGCATGTTCCATAAATCCACAAAGATTTGCGACAACGAAATCCGCAAATCCAAAAACGGATCTGCTTGTAAAACAAAAAAGTTAGGATTGCCTGAAATTGTATCTGATTTGAAACGGTTCATTACAATTTCCGGACTCAAATGATAACAATATATTTTGTCATAATCAGCCGGTGGTTCTCCATATTTTTCTCGCACAGCGGTAAACCCGGTAGGAATTGTATTGTCCGGTAACCGTCCTTCTATTTCCATAATTGGCAAATTTATCCGCAGTTTGTACCGGATATCCTTTTCTAGACTTCGGTGATTGGCCCAGTGATAAAGAATTTTTTCATAATCCACTACTTCAGAATGGCGTTTACTTATCCGGACCGCTCCTAATTTATGCAAAGGAGACATAGCTAAATTAACCGTCGATGAGGACAGATTGAATTTGGTTGCCAAAACCTGCTGACCAAACACGGGTGTTTTGTTTTCTAATGTCTGGAACAAAAGTTCCCGCCAGATATATTCGATTTTCCTCATATAGATTATGACTATATTCGACTATAATAGAATATCTGTCGTTTGTCAAGTCTCCACAAACTGTTGGTAATTTGGTACCAACCTAGATATCTCTATGGTATCAATCCATTTACTAGTGTATTTATCTAGATATAACCGATAACTGGAATATTGGTAACTCGCGTATGTTGACCGGATTTGCAAGGGGCCTATGGTTGTCGTGGTCATTGGACTTCTATGTATCATCCGGCTGGTATCCAGTGCTTCTCTGTCCCCTGTCAAAAGCTTAGCTTTGTAAACCCCTCGAAAGACACTCGCTTTTTTGTACATGCTGTAGGCGGTCGTTAATTTGCGCATCAATTTGGTTATTGCTCTGGGGCTGGTTTGCTTGACAAGCAAATCTAAGGCACTAGGCATTAGGCAATAGGCTAGGATTTTGGCATCGGTTTCCGGCACAAACCGCCTGAGATTGCTCAGATACTTTTGAAAATCCGCCTCAGTGGCAAATACCACACTCTTGCCCACCTGAAAAATGTGATAGACCCCTATCTTAAACTCCTTATTGCGAAACTTGGCTGGCATATGTACTATTATATTATGATTCTGCCAGATCCTGGACAAGAAGATATACCAATTGAGATAAATCCTCGGCGTCTGTTACCTCTATCCCCTTATTTTAAGCAACTGACAGCTATCGCAACAGTCTTGGTTCTGACCGTGGGCCTGGGTCTGGCAGTCAAACTCTCGCAAGAAAACCAGGATCCATTCAAAAAAGCAGGTGGGGTACCCATCGTTCGTGTTGATTTGTCGGTTAATGAAATTGATTCGGCAAAATACGGCTTGTCTGCCCAAGCTGTGGGCGACAGTGCCAACGAAGCCAGCTACCAATGGGGGGTTAGTTCCACAAACTCAATCGGGAATCTGAATATTCACTCAAGCCAAAAATATGCAGAATTCACACTCAACGGCAATGAAGGCCGGGCAGATATTTGGGTAACCGTCGATGGCGGTACCTCCAACTCCTATGCCATTGCCATGGGACCTGATGGACCCTATATTCCAACTCCCGTTGTCCCCAATCCCGGACCAATCAACTGGAATTCGCGGAGTGCGTGGTTTAAAGCGGATTATCTATACTTTACCCTTGGGGCCAAAGATGTGGATGGACGGATTTTTGCCGGCCGTCCCGATCCGGGAACAACTTTTAAGATTGACGATGTCTCGACCGACAAATTAACAGTTTCATGGACCGAATTTGGAACACCACTTACATTATCTATTTTTTACAACAGTGTTCCCGAATTTGACAGCGAGAAAATCAATTATGCTGTTTCTCAGCTGATTATTACCGATGGTGTGGTTACCGATACTTACAAGCCGGTCTGGACTACCAGAGGTGGATATCCATACGAGTCAACCAAAGAGGAGGCTTTGTTACCGATTAAACAATCTCACCCTGATTTGGTTGGTGCCCTGAAATATAAAAATGCATATTGGTTTCCCGGTCTTTACTCATTTTCTGATCTAAACAACTCACAATGGTCTTGGAAACATGTTCAGAAGATTTTACCCACCCGGATAATGACTCCTGTTTTTGATGGATTATTTGCGCCCACTCAAGAAATTACCCGGTCAGATATGGCTTTGTTTCTTGCCCGGGCCTATGAATATATCACCCAGAAAAAAGCCCTTGCTGTTGATACTCCTTTCACAGATATTAGTCTACTTTCTCCAGAAGTTCAAGACGCCATCAAAAAAATCTATGGTCTAAAAATTACTGCCGGAACAGGAACCTCTACTTATTCTCCTGACACAAAAGTAAACCGCGCCCAAATGGCCACCTTTTTATCAAACCTCTACAAAGCTGTGACCGGAGATTTTGCCCTGGAAGTTCCTGTCCCGTTTACAGATATTTACAATGAAGATATCAAATGGGCCCAAAAACCCATTGCCCGCATCTATGGTCTCAAAGTCACCGCCGGCATTTCTCCCACCGAATTCGGGCCATACCTAGTCACGACCCGCGAACAAATGGCAACTTTCATTATGAATTTCATTGAAGCAGTAGCACGTCTTACCCTGCCCCCTCCGGCTTCCACTCCCCAAATCTGTGCACAGGTATTAACTCCAGCGCGCAACAATGTAACCCAGGAATGTCGGATTTTTGGTGATTCCTGTTTGCCAGATGGTTGGGTAGCCGACCGTTCTTGTCAAATATCAACACCTGCACCCGAGCCTTCGCCAACGACTAAAACGGACATTGCTAAACCAACGGTGACACCGATACTTGTTGACAATCTGACAAGCTCAATTTCTGCTATAACGCAACGATTATTGATACCGACGCCAATTCCAGTACCATCAGTCGCCCCAGTTCCAAACATTTATATTCCTCCCACAGCGTCTCCTCAAACTGCCAATATTTTTATACAGCTCCTCCAACTCTTGCAAGATTTCTTTGCCAAAATATTTTAATGTAGTTATGCCAAGGATATCAAGCTGGGGAGGTCGGACACCAAATAGTCGCGATCAAGGTAATCCAAAACCACTCAAAATCCAGGTTTCCCGGAGAGTAAAATTGATTTTAGGTTTTTCCGCAATAGCCATCGGACTTGTGGGAATTACCTGGATAGTCAAAGAAACCATAGAGGGCGAAAGGCAAAATGCTAGTATACTCTCCGAATGTAAACAATACTATGCCAAACTAAATGCACAAATGGAAAGTCGGGGTTTACCCCCGTTGGCAACGGGAGAAGTTCTTGAAGAGTATTGTGAAGAATGGGTTGCTAATCCTCCAGGGTTTGACAAATAAGTAAATCCCACTTAGAGTCTTTCCGGATCAATGATTTTGTTAATCGTGAGTGCTTGCGCAAAACTAGATAAGAGATATACAACCGCAGGAACGAGTAACGATGGATTTTCAGTAAGAGTATAAAATATAGTTGCTAGTTTAATAAATTCCATCCCCCAAAGTAAAAATCTCTCATGTTTAGGAGTAATAGGATTTCTATGATCCATTTTATTTAAGATCTCTGTAACCACCAATGGAAAAATGGGAGCATTGCTCAAAATGAGCATGGACAAAGGAAGTGGTCGATCATCATTATCTTTTAGGGATGACATGCCGGGATTTTACCCGATAATGTTTTTACTTGCAAACTTCAGTTCGTTTTCAATGGTAAAATCGTGGGCTTTTTTCTCCGGCTATTTGGTATCAAATACTAAATCAATCTTTTATTTCTGATAATAAGTAGCTTTCCCTTTACCAACTCGTTTTAGGAGCCCCATAGAAACAAGTTTTTTGAAATCAAGAGCTCTTGTCGCTTTGGCGCGATCCGTATGACTTGCATAATCCCTATTGGAAATTCGTCCATTTTGATTTACAAAGTTTATAATTTCTTGTAAATACGATGGCAAATTTGTCTGAGGCAAGAGACTTTCGACTCTCAACAGTTCGTCAACTAATCCATCGCTGAAATATTCTAGCCAAACGGTAAAATCAATTTTGTCTGCGAGCTCGTAATAATCACCATATTCCCCTACGGTTTGGAAATACTTTGTGACATTTTGATTATAATAATTTTCAAAACTAAAAAGATTGAAGGTGTCTAGTTTCATTTTAGCCAACAAGACCTTGGTTATCAAACGGGTTGTTCTGCCATTGCCGTCCATAAAGGGATGAATGATCACGCATTGCTTGTGAAATATGCCGGCCAGAATAAAAGGGTCCATCTTTGATTCGTTGGTTGCTATGAAATTGACCAGATCTGTCATTAATCTCTCAACCTCTGATTCTGATGGTGGAATGTAGACAATTTTTCCTGTTCGGGGATCATTAACCACCACAGGCCTATTTCTAAGATGGCCAGAATCATTTTTGGATATTAAACCATCCGTTACTTGTTTTTGAACATTTAATATCAGGTTTAGTGAAAAGTTTTTCTGCTTATCAAGACTCAAAAGAGCGTTGTTGTAATTTAAGATTTCCCTTTCGGTGTCTCGGATATGTGTGGGTTGAGATTTCAAAATTATTTTTACTTCTGTTAGAGGAAGCGGATTGCCTTCGATACTTGTGGATGCGTGAGCTGAAACAGCCCGTGCTATTTTCTTAAACTCTGTCATAACTACATTGGGAAACCTTCTATTATTCAATCGCACGATAAGTTCATCCAAGCGCCTAATATTTGCCAAAAGCTTATCTGTAATTCTGTATTTAGGAGAAAACATCTTAGACGTATTTTAGACGATTGATAGACGATTGTCAAGACTCTACCCCTGGTGGACCTGAGGGGAATCGGACCCCTTTCTATTCCATGCCATGGAACTATTCTACCAGTGAACTACAGGCCCTTTTTGGATAATTTCGAAATCCGAATATCGAAATTCGAAACAAATTCAAAATAATAATACCAAATATCAAA
>ERZ1292632.2361-Hain-H43-01um-R2-2361-length-15896-cov-5_pt1 | contig 15896 bp, 21 predicted proteins | sample MGYA00564407_ERZ1292632 | MGnify/ENA primary metagenome ERZ1292632 (study PRJEB36523, sample SAMEA6512637) | groundwater metagenome | collected 2019-01-08 | study: AquaDiva: Metagenomics assemblies of 32 groundwater samples | reverse complement strand
CAGCTCATTGGCGCTAAGTTGGGGGAAGCGCAAGGGCAATTCTCCACAGGCGCATTACAGATTGAGGAGGTCCCCGGAGTGCCTATCTCTCCGCCAATCCCCAGGCCGACCCCGGCGCCGGCCCGTGCTGCCATCGAAGCCATCAAGCGCCGGATAACCGGCTTTTTACCCCGGATTGAAACTTTGCGAGCTAAGCCCGATGCCACTGCCCTGGACCGATTAGAGGGGGAGATGATCCAGGTTTTTGATGAGCTCCTGGAGATGCAGGAGCTGGCCCGGGGGAAGAGAGGAACCAGCTTGAAGCCATGGCCACCCGCCTGGAGACCTCAGCTGAGGCATTCGACCAGGCCAGGGCGGCCCTGGCTGTGCGGGATCCCAGGGCCTGGAGCAGGGCCCTGGACCTCCTGGTTACTTGCTGTGGTCCTTAAGAGATTGGACGCCTGAGGCCTGAGGCTAGGACCTTCGATACTACTGCGGTGTAATACCCCGCCACCCGGTGGGCAGGAAAGGAGGTGATATTGTGGCAAACCGGACGATCACGGCCTTCATCGCGCACCTGGAGATAACTCGGCAGGAAGCCGAAAAGTCCCAGAGCGCAGGACAGATTATCGGTCTGTTCGCTTGGGATAAGACCCGGCTCACCAACCTGCTGGACCAAGCCAAGCACATCCTGGCGGTAGACGTTTCGGATACTCCCGAGACGCATCCAGAGGCGGCGCCATAGCAGCATAGAGCAAGCTCATCAGGAGGGATAGCGGGGGGAGGATCTTTGAACAACATCAGGCGTCTTCTCAGCACCCCCCCGCTCCCCCTGGCAGTATTGGAAAGGAGATGTCCCGTGAAAGGGCACATCCGGAAGGATTATCATACCAGGCTCCCTCAGCTTCGACGAGATCTCTGCGCCCGCTGTCGATATGCTGGTTATGGGGAGAAGGTTGAATGTTCTTACAACCTTCTCCCCATAACCAGCAAGGGTGAGAATTGCCCTTATTTTAAGCTCCCCTCAGCAGGCCTGAGTGGCCCCTCCCATCGGCCAGGGCCTCCAGCGCCTTTCCTGGAGCACCCCCTGCCGGGGTGATTCAGGGTGAACCCTGCCTGACCGAAAGGTGTAGTGGTTGCACCCTGGCCCGCCTCGGCCCTGGCCTGGCAATCTCCCTGGCGGCTTTTGGGGCCGCCGCCCCCAGCGCCCCAATTGATGCCTTATAGCTGGCCCCAATCCTATATCAAGGTTTTTGCTTTATTGATATATCAAAATAAAGTTCGCAATCTATGCTATCGTATCTACGGTGTTCAAAAAAGGAGCACCAGGAAACTTAAAAACTTCATAGCTGGGAAGCCGAAGGCGAAGGTCTGGTCAACTGGTCCCAGAAACATGTAGCCCTAGGCAAGTAACTTCCAGGGTGGCTCCCGGAAGTTACCATCCGAGTAGAGCTTAAACAAGGCTCTAACGAAGGCAAACCCCGAAGATGGTCGGAAGCCGCTTCCCTATCACTTGCCCGGAAGGGTAAAGGATAGTCAATAGGAAGCTCCCACGATGCGATTACCTGCAACGCCATGAAGGGAAAGCATACGGGGATAGGGGATAGCCTAGACGAACTGGACATGCCAGAATGTCCAGGAGATAGGATGTAGCTATGAAACACTGGTAAAATAGTGGACTGAGGTAGTGGGGTAGGCCCACTACTGAGAGCAAGGGCAGGAAGGTAGACTTCCTGGGCTCAGTGAAGCTAGACGCCTCAGCCCACGGCAAAATGGACTAGCACGCAACACCGCTGAGCGGAAGGGGCCGGGGCCGTATGCGCCAAACCCAAAAGGAGAAACGCATATGGAAACGAAACTTCGAGACTTTGGCAAGTCCGTGGTCAAGCCCGCCACCGCCGCAGGCCAGCCAACGGATAGAAGGGCCTGGTCAGTCCCCATAGCCGGGATCTGGGTCCCCTTCTTCCTCGGCACCAACGTCTTGGGCGAGAGCACCGTGTCCGCCGAGGCCCTGGGCGCACCCCTGCGCCTGGCTAAGGAGAAGGACGGCTCCATCAAGTTCTCGCCCTCTGGCCGCCCTGTCATCCGAGTCGCAAAGGAACTCTCTGACCAAGTGAAGCTGGCCAGGGAGAACTACATAGTTGGCCTACAGCTACACATCGCAGGCGTCCGCAAGGATAAGCCAGAGGAATACAAGGCCGAGGCCGCCCGGGCCCAGGCCGCTGGCACACCCATCATCAAGGCCGACAAGGACGCCCTGGACGCCTACAACGAGCTGGTCAAGGCCGCCCAGGAGGCCGCCCGGTCTCAGGTCCCCACCCCTGCTGGCGAGCGGGAGCTCGTCGCAGCCTAATCCGCAAGCATACGGCCCCCAGGCCCCCTCCGCTCAGCGAATAAAGGGGGTAGCATGAAATTACCGTCATGGTCTACCCCTGAGCGTCAAGCCGCCTTGGTGGAGCTGTTTAAGGCTGGCAATGGCTTCTGTGTCCACGGCGAGGGGGCGGAGTGTCCCAAGCCCGTGGAGCACTGCTATGAAATCTTCTCCGAGGAAGTCGTCCACGACTGGATAGTGGACGCTAGGGAAGCCCGCTCCTATCAGCGGGCCTTCGAGAAGCGGAGGCTCCATGCCCTGGGCAAGATTCGACATAGAGGCCCTTGGGACACCATTCGGCGTGAGGAATTCCTGGCCCACAGGCCAGTGTGGAGCATCCTGGCCTTCGGAATCTCGGCGGTCACCATGCATCGGGTGGCCAAAGTGAAGATTCCTGGGCTCCACAAGGTTATCTGGGTGGATATCTCAGGGCCGAAGGGGAGCAAGAACAGCATCAGGAAGGCGGCACGCTACGGGGGGCAGGTTCCGCAAAACCTAATGGGCTTCATCAACGCAAAGGTATCCGAGGAAGTGAGGAGCTATCGGGGATAGCTCCTCACTTCTCCGCGTTTATGTAGCTTCCGAACTAAAGCTAATAAGGTGATGAGCGTGCTATTGTATCTGTGGTGGCTCGTAAGCCCTGACCGAGAGGCAGGCGGAGCAAGGAGGGGAACATGGGACTCTACGAAATCTCGGCAAAGCGGGCGGAGCGGTTGCTCCGCAAAAACTGGGCTTCCGCCACAACTGAGGCCCACAGGCTAGGGGGATTGAATCTCCCTGGCTTGAGCGTTGAGGTGGGGGAGGGAGCTATCGTGCTCCGCCTCCACCCCGAGACCCTCATGCAGGGGCTTTATTCCCGCATAGGCTCTGATGGCTCCATCTATTCTGAGGTGCTCGTCCAGTGGCAGGACGGCCACTGGGAAGGGGATGATGCTATGGAGGGCTTTAAGGGGCTGACGTTGCTCCTCAAGGAAGCCCTCCGAGAGGCCCAGAATCGAGCCTCTCGCATGGGGGAGGTCAAGGAGGAGCTAGCAAAGATACGCTAGTTCCTGGGCAACAACTTAATAGGGGCTGAGGCAGCGGCGACCCTCAGCCCGTCAATAGCCAGTAAGTCCCGCCTCACTTAATTTGCCCGATGTGAGGCGGGACTTTGCTATTTAGTAGGGTAGAAAGGTCAAAGGAGGAGTGATGTTAGCCTACTTCTGTGCTAAGTGCCAGATGTATCTCCGATTAGAGGAATTGCTGCAAGACAGGAAATGCCCAGAATGTGGAGAAAAGACAAAGCCCCGCTTAGTTCTGGGTGGACAGGTAATGGGGAGTGTGCCGCCAGTGGGAGGACCAGACGGAAAACATCTGGCCCTCTGAGGTCTAGCTCCCCCATGTTCCAGTAGGGGTTGACAGAATAGCCCAGCAAGACCGTCGGAACTTCACAACAGGACTGACCACCCTAGCGCAGGGTGGTCTTCTTCTATTCTGCGCCGAAAGGAGGTGAGAACAATGCCTAACTGGTGCGAGAACGACCTCTATGTCCGTGGGGTAAAAGAGGACCTGCAACGCTTCAAGGAGGCTGTGAATGGCAGGAACCATCAAGGTGTGGAGAAGCTGCTCAACGAGGATGCCATCATCCCCTACCCCGAGCATTTCCGGAAGCTTGATGAAGCGGCTCGCCAGTATGAGGAGGCCCACCCGAGAGACTGGGCTAATAGGCCCAGGGACGGGTTCAACCAGGGGGGTTACGAGTGGTGTCTCGAAAACTGGGGCACTAAGTGGGGCTTCTGCGATGTCCACTTGGAGAGCGAGTCGGAGGATGAGCTTCAGTATACCTTCAATACCGCGTGGAGCCCTCCAGCGCCACTGATCGTCAAGCTGGGAGAGATGTTTCCCACTCTGGAGTTTGACCTGCGCTCCTTCGAGGGTGGGATGCAGTTTAACAGCATACTCCGCATGGTTGAGGGCAAAGCCGTGGAGGAAGAGACGGGGAAGTATTTCGGCGACAGAGGTGGCTAACTGCCCCTTGGCAGGCCAGGCCCCAGATGTGTCTGGGGCCTCTTTATTTGCCAAGAGAAAGGACTGAATGGACAGGGAGATTGATGACCTGGAGGGCTTCTGGGTAAACGAGGACCCCTCCAGGGCGCTACACATCGGCTGGGAGGACGAGGATACCCTCTACTTCGACCTGTTCGACTCGAAAAGCGCCGCCTGGACACCCGAGGGCAACGATAGCCTCACCAGCATTCTCCTGAATGTCCGGACGGGCGAGGTTCAAGTGGGGAGGTAACTGTTATCAGATAAGGAGGTGTTTCATGCCTTACACCGTAACCCGGCAGCGCCAATGGCCGGAGGGGACGCCTGTCGTTGAGGTCTCGGCCGGCGGCCTAGACTACACCAACCCCGATGCCCTGGTCGAGAAGTACCCGGGAGAGTTCGAGACCTTCGACGATCCCAGGGAGGCCGTCGACGCCGCCATCGCCATATGCCTGAGCTGGCGTGAGGACGGCGAGCCGGAGGCCCAGGTGGGCCATGGGGCCACCCTCGGCATGACCATGCCCTTCGACACCTGCACATTCCGGGAGGCCCGGGCCTGGGCCCAGAAGCGGTACGAGACACTCCCCAAGTGCGCCCGCTGTGGGGAGGTCCTCCCGGAGAAGCACTACACCGTCCCGGAGCTGGACGGGGAGCGGTTCTGTCGGGAGTACTGCGCCGAGAGGGCGCAAGAGGAGGTGCAAATTGAGGAAGCCCACAGGTCCTAGACTGTTCCCAGAGCAGCCCGCCCCGGCCAGCGTGGAGGGAGAGCCCGAGATGCCGGCTCTCCAGCCCCCCAAGGGGGTGGATCCCATCGAGGAGATAGTCTATGCCTTCACCGACCCTATCATCGTCTTCCCGGCGGGGGGCTGGGAGGACACCATCCCCCAACACCTGAAGGACAGGGTCCCTCTGGAGCGCCTGGCCCGCAACATGAGATGTAATAAGGGTGAAGCCTCATGGGATGAGGCCACCGACCTGGAGGCCCTTCTGTATATGTACCCGAGGACCCTGGCGGCCCCTCTGTCCGAGCAGTGGACCCGCATCTATCTCTACCTGGGGACGACGTGCCTGGGGGATAAACTCCCCCAGGACATAAGGCAGGAGAGCCTCAGCCAGTACGATATGGAGGAGCTGCGGGACCTGAAGCGCTGGATACGAGGGCGGCAGGTGAAGGCCCGGAAGGAGCGCAGGAAGGATGAAAAGGGAGTAGTGCCGGTGAAGCCAGCGCAAAACAAGATGTTCTGATAGAGAGACCTCGCTGAGCTCTCCCGGCCATCGCCGGGGGATGCTCAGGGGGGCATAGCAGACATCAGGAGACCGCCAGGTATCGGCACCGGAAGGATGAGCCCTGTCCCTCTGGGGGCCCTGCTTTCGAGCGGAGTGCCCTTGAGGGGATAGGCAGTAGTCCGCTCCACGCCGAGAAGGGAAGCGGCCGACTGGCCATCGGACTGTAGTCTGCTGGGGGGCGGGGGAGACTCCCCCGCCCTCCGCAATAAGTCCAGAACGCCCGAGGTCGACGGGCCCACAAAATCAAAAAGAAAGGAGGTGAGAAAGATGGCAAAGGAACGGAAGCGCAAGAAGAAGGTAGACCAGAGCGAGCAGCCGCAGGTCAAGGAATCCGCCAAAACCCCGGTCGCCACAGTAGAGATCGAAGAAGCCCACGGCCCCACAGATTACGCTGACGAGGACGAGGGGATGCCGGAGGAGGCTGGGGAAGGCGAAGGCGTGGAGGTATCCGGCGAGGAGAAGGTCCAGCCAGCAGCCCCGACCTATCGGGGGAAACACCCTCCCGAGGCCATACCCGTGACCCTACGCATAGGAGTGCAAGAGCTCCGGGGGGTGCTAGAGCTCCTGGGGCCAGCAGTGGCCCGACGGACAACCCTGCCAGTCCTGGAGAACGTCATGGTGGGGGAGGGCTATGCGCTGGCAACGGACCTGGAGGTCACGGTGAAGGTGGCCCTGCCCGAGGTCAAAGGCCCGGTCCTGTTGCCCCACAAGGGAGTCCTGGAGTTCCTGAAGTACTCCCCGGGGCACGAGACCGCGGTCATCAAGGTCGAGGGCAAGGAGCTGACCATAGCCATAGGGGGCAGTCAAGCCAGGTTCCCGGCTGCATTTCACGGAGACTACCCGCCATTGCCACAGCCCCAGACAGATCACGAAGGGGTGCTGGCAGGGGACGCCCTGGTCAAGGCCCTCACCGCTGTGCTCCCCTACGCCGCAAAAGAACAAGCCCGACCGGTCCTGACCGGGGTGGCCCTCCGATTGGGGGATCAGGTTGAGGTAGTGGCCGCTGACGGGTTCCGGCTGGCCTGGAGAAGTATCCCGGGCCGGCTCCCCGGAGACGGCCTCATAATCCTGCCAGCAACGGCGGTAAGCGTATTGAAGCGGCTCTGGAAAAGGGCAGCAGCGGCCCCCGACCTGTCCCAGGCATCAACGCCGGCCCAGGTGGCCACGGCCAAGAGACTCATACGGCTGGAATGGGGGGCAGACAGGCTCTGCATGCAGTTCGGACAGATGACGCTGATGGCCCAGCTGGTCAAGGGGACATTCCCCGACTACCACGCCCTGATACCAACGGAGAAGGGGGGCAGCGTCACCGCCATGGTGGAAGATATGCAACGGGGCTTGAAGCAACTCGGCGGGGAAAGGGACGAGATGGTCCGGCTTCAGTGGGAGGGCAACGGGCTGGGGATGGTGGCCTCCGATGGGGAAAGTTCAAAGACCCAGGTGACGATCCCGGCTCAGTCCACGGCGCCGGGGAGGGTGGCGCTCAACATCCGCTACCTCTCGGAATACTGTAGTGGGAAGGAAGGCAGCATCACCATCTCCGCTGGCATCACAGAGACCAGTCCAGTCATGTTCACTTACCACGGGGTTATGGACTGCGTCGTCATGCCGATGTTCGTGAAGTGGTAGAGAGTTTCGTGGGTGGGGGGCGGCGGGCGCCGCCCCCCCACCGCAGTCGAGCTCCCCCTTTCCGCTACTTGACAAGGCGGGTAACGAGGTGGTAAGCTAGCCAGGTCAGGAAAGGAGGTAAGCCATGCAATGCCCAAAGTGTCACGCTTTGTGCACAAAGGCCGGGCTCGGCTGGCGTAACCGCAAGCGCGTACAGCAATATCGCTGTACGAGCTGCGGGTACATCTTTGTTCCAAAACAGAACGCAGCACCAGCGAAGGGAGGGAACTGAACTATGTGCAACAAGGGCTGGGGTTACCGGTGTCCAGCCGCCAAGGGCACCAGATGTAGCTGTAGTTGCGGCGGGGTCTGCCATGGCAAGACTAGAGAGGTCGAGAGGGCCATCTTCCGGGAGAAGGCAGAGGAGAACCCCACTTGGTATCTGGGCTCAGACTCAGCTGCTGATCACAGAGATGCCAAAGATGTGTAGGCCTCCCCGACACCAGCTAACAACAGAAGATAGGCAGAAAGCCTTCCGAGCAGCCGTTGAGAGCATCCAGACCCGATACAGCATAGACTTCAACTTAGCTGTCCAGTGGTTGCTGAGGAAGGGCCAAGGGCTGAGATGGAATAGACAGGAGGGAGCTAATGGTGACCGTCAAGTTCAACGACGCTGATGAGTTCCTGGAGGAGCTGGGAAAAAACCTGGGAAAGGTGGAACAGAACATAGTACGGCTCACCTTCAGTTTCACCCCCAGCAAGCTGACCCCCAACATCCGCCATCTGCAAGTGTTAGCTACGGCACAGGTGGGAAGGGATATCCTGCGCCTCGAACACTACTGTGGTCAAGTGTGGGAGATAGGAACCCAGGATACGCCTGTTCAAGAAGAGGCGGGCAGGGTTCACAAGCAACTAGAGGAAGGCTGCGAGCGCCTAGGCTTGGAGGTCCGGGCTGGCGTGCTAGAGGAGGACAAAGAAGGAGGCAGAACATGAAGACTACCCACAAAGCCATCGCGGTCGTAATAAGGGACTGCAACCGGGCTGACGCCATAGACAGCCTCCACGGCCAGATAGGCCAGGACTTCATCCTCACAGAAGACCTGGTGAGGGATTTAGCGAAGCTGTTCCGGGAGGATAACCCAGGCTTCAACGCTACAGAGTTTGAGGCGATCTGCTTCGGTCGCCTTAAGGTCGACTGAGAAAGGAGGTGAAGGCGTGGGCACAGCAGCAAACAAGGACAACAAGCGGATCGCCGCCTACAGTGAGGTCAGCAGGGCCCTGGTCGCTCTCCGCAGAGCTCAGGACAAGCTGACCAGCGTCGCCGAGGCCCTGGAGGCGGTCCGGGAGGGGCTTAGGCACACCCGGAACGCGGAGCGCATAGCCCAACCGACAACGACCTCAGAAGGCATAGTCAAGCGAGATGCTCTACCGGGCCCGGTCCGCCGGCGCCTCAAGCGCCTGGGAGACCAACTGGAGACCCTCCTCGCCGAGATAAAGGCGGTCCCTGTCACTCGGGACTAGGTCTTCGCCCAGAAGAGAGCCAACAGAAAGGAATGAAGATGAGGAAAGAGGACAAACTTAAGCTCCCACCGAAGGTGGGGGTAAAACTACGCCCAGGCTTCTACTACAAGCGGGTTCCCGATGGGTACGCGGTATATTGCTTCCGCTCCTTCGGGGCAGCAGCCCTTCACGACCTCATCTGCGTTCTGCCCAAGGACAGCAAGGCCGAAGACATCCAGAGGGAAGCCGAGCAGGTCTACCTGAGGATGAGCACTCCTGAAGGGTGGAGAGGCTGGCGGAGCATATCGATCAAGGGCTATCATTACTGCATCGAGGTCGCAGGTGGAGGCAAATGGTATGCCTGGGTTGAGTGCGGAGACCCGGAAGAAGGGATCAGGGTTCTATTGGAGTTCTTCGGCCGGGTCCGAAAGGAGCTAGGGGGAAGGTTCACAGTAGAGGGGATCCAAACTCGAAAGGTAGGCTCCGGCGACATGGGGCGCCAGATTGCTCTGCTGAGGGGCGAAAAACCCCTTGCTGGAGCGATTGTGTGGGAAGAGATGGGGCTGGCTGCTGCCCTGGAGGCAGAGCAAACCAAAGAATGATCTCCCGTGAGATTTGCCCCAAGTGCCTGGTGCCCCGCGAGGAGCGGGGTGGAGTCCTGGTCTGCCCCCGCTGTGGCTCCAAGCCGCGACGGAGGCCTCGGCCCCGTTATGGGAAGGCACTGAGGAAGAGAAGGAGGTAAACCATGAGCGAGGGAATCAAGGTGGTCATCGTCCTGAAGGAGGACAGAGGAACCATAGGCCTCCAGGCCCCGAACTGCGACCCCATCTGAACCACCCTGGAGGGGGCCCTGGCGGACGCCCTGGCCAGGGTGCCCGGGCTGGTGGAGGAGGCCCGGCAGCGGTGGGAGCAAAGTCCCCGCTACCCCAAGGCCGACCTGCCGGCGCCGACTCCCCCGCCAGCCTCTATGCTGAGATCTCCCCAGAGGGCTCCGACGTCCACAAGGCCGCCAGCCCCAGAACATCCTGATAGACTATTTTAGGAGGGTTCACCCTGAAGGGATCTCCCTGAAGGGAGAAGGATGCTGGTAGTTAATTTTCTTTCAGGGGTACTCAATGTTCTTCTGTTTCTATCTGGCTTTGCTGTAGGGGCTGTGGGAGGTACAGTAAGTGGCCTGGTGCTGAGAGTTAGGAGGTGAAGTGTGGAGCAGACTGACCGGGAATCCTGGTCTTACATTGCCCGGAAGCCATGCGGGTGCCTGGTCATGGCTGTGGTAGATAACCCCCAGCACTCAAGGGATGTGGCCAAGGAAGTGGGCAAGGCGATCCGCTTGGGGGAGACAGTCTCCCGAGTACCCTCACAAGTGGTGAGAGAGATGCCCTGGAAATGTGCAAAGCATAGGGAGGCCAAGGAAGGGGAGGAGATAGGGGCAGGTGACCGGGAGAAAACCCCAAGGTCCTCCCGTACCCGAATCGTGACGATCAGGAGTCGAATCGAGTATTTAACCGGTTCCTGGACTCCCTATTCAGGCTGTCTCCATGGCTCTGATATATGTGCTACCTCGGAGACCTGTTGGGCACGGAGTATGGCTCATCGGTTTCACAGGAGCTTTTTGCCTTCCTTCCACCCGGAGAAGTGGATCGGGAGGGATGGCGGGTGGGCCCACTTCCCCCGGGCTGCCGCACATATCGGTGTGGCCTTCACAGGGGACATGTTTGGTGATTTTAACCTGGATGTGATCGGCGAGAAGGCCTGGGAAATGGCCATAAAGGAAATCCTGAGATGTGTGGACTCCCGTTCAAATCAACGACATCGTTTCTATTTCTTGACCAAAGCGCCTCAAAACCTGGCCCGCTTCAACCCCTGGCCCCAGAACGCTCTTGTAGGCCTGAGTCTCACTGGTGCTGAGAGCACACGGCAAGAGCATGAAAAACTAGCCCTTCTGAGCGATGTCCAAGGCGGTCGTATCTGGCTATCCTACGAGCCTGTCTTAGGGTGGCTCACCCTCGATTGGCCTGAGCTGGCGTGGCTTGTAATAGGAGCGCAAAGTGGTGCTGGCGCTGTTAAGCCTGAGAGAGGGTGGATTAAGTCCGTTGAGGAGGTCGCAGAGAGGCGGGGGGTCCCGATATGGCGCAAGAACAACCTGGTGAAAGCTCTGAAAATAGAGCCAAGGGAGGAGAGACCATGAAAGCCCTCTCGATATGGGAACCTTAAGGAGAGGGGAGAAAGAGGGAAAAGCTGGTGGCTTTAGCCATCAGTGGCTTACTACGTGAGACGTTCACCTCTTGACAGGGGGCCTTAAGTCTGCTAAAGTTAGTGTAGACATGCTAACAGTAAGGCAAGTCGCTGAGAGGTTGGCCATTCATCCCACCACAGCCTACCGCCTCATCTACCAGGGCAGGCTCAGGGCTGTGAAGATCGGCAGGGTAGTCAGGGTTAAGGAGGAGGACTTGGAGCAGTTCATAGCGCTCCTGCCCGCCCCGCCCGGTGGGAAGGAGGGAAAAGAATGACTCCGATTAAGGGCCTCTCAGATACCAGAAGGCTTCCCAGGATAGGCAAGATACGCCTTGGCATTAAGGTGGAGGGGAATGAGGGTGTCTCCTATCCCAGGGCGGTGGACTACTTTGTCTGTCCCCCAGAGGTCCAAGCGGTCTTCGGAGAAAAGCCGAAGGAGATCCGTATCATGTTCCCGGTGGAGGATGAGAACCTCTTTGCCCAACAGTGGTACCGGGCCTACCGGCGGACCAGAGGGCTCGTGTGCAGAGGCGATGGGGAGGTCTCCGATGCCAGCTATGACAAGGCCACAGGCGCCCTGGCCACCAAGGACACGAAGGAGGTGGTCCGCCGTGAGGCGTTGTGCCCTGGTTCGGAGTGTCCCGAGTTCCAGAGGCGGGCCTGCCGCCGGGTCATGAACCTCCAGTTCCTGCTCCCTGAAGTGCCCGGGCTGGGGGTGTGGCAGCTGGACACCAGCTCGATCAACTCCATCCTGAATATTAACGGCACAGTAAAGATGGTCCGGGCGGTCTGCGGCAGAGTGCGAATGATCCCCCTCACCCTCTCCGTCAAGATGGAGCTACATGGCCCCCCCGGGGGGCAGCAGCTACCTGTCCCGGTGCTCCACCTAACTAGCAGCGCCACCCTGGCGGAGATACAGCGCGCGGCTACCCTTCCCCCAGCCCAGGCTCTGCTGTTGCCAGCCCCCGAGCCGCCGGAGGAAGAGGAGGCCCCGGACGATCTCTATCCAACTGAGGTGCCGGAGAAAGCGGAGGTGCTCGCACCGGAGCCCTTCCCCACACTCACCACCGCAGAGGGGGGGCGCCGGGGGGACGAGCTTTTCCCCAATGACCCCCGGGAGGAGCTGCGGGGCCAGATCCTCAACCTGCTGAAGGGACGAGCCCCCTCAAGTGAGCAGCTCAAGCGCTGGTGGGAAGGTAAGGGGTGGGGATACTGGCTTCTGCCGGAGGACATGGCCCGGCCTTTTGAGGGCGCTGCGGTGCGCTTGGACCACCTCCAGCAATTCCGGGATGCCCTGGTGGCTTTTCAGAAGAAGTCCGCGCCCGAGAAGACGGTGCCCAAGTAGGGAAAGCTCCTATGAGAATCTTCGGTGCGGGGTGATCAAGGAGCTAGTGCGCCGGCTCAGAAGTTGGGATACCTGGCCCGATGATGGAGACTGGCAGACTTTGAGAAGTACCCCTACAGCTCGGATTGAGGTCCTACGAGAGGTGGGCCGGCAGCCGTGATGCACCCAGAGTGCACCGGCTTTGAAAACCGCAGGGGCGCCTGCTGGTGGTGTGGGGGGGAGCTCCTCGGTCGGCAGCGGCGCTACTGCGCTGAGGATTGCGGAGAGCATTATCGGGCGAGCTTCTACTGGAGCTATGCTCGGGGGGAGGCACTGCGCCGCACCGGGGGGCTCTGCGCCCGGTGTCCCAAGCGGGCCGTAGATGTCCACCATATCGACCCGCTGGTGGGCCCTCGGGCTACCAACGTGGGCAACCGGCAGGAGAACTTGATGCCGCTCTGTAGGTCCCATCATCGACAAGCGCAAAATCAGCTCCGGTTAGCCCCCAGGCGTAGAGAGGAGGCCCCTCAGCTAAAGTTTAGGGAGATGGAGGAACCAGCATGCCCAGAAAGCGGTCCCCCTCTGCCCTTTCCCAGCACCACTCCAGAGCATCCCTCCACCTATTCTCTCCCTCCCGCTCTGTAATCCGAAGCCATGATTTGGACCACCTGGCTCCTTTCCTTGTCTCCCAACCGAGAGGCCACCCGGGGTGGCAGGTCTGCTCCCTTGAGGTTGGTGGTCACCAGGGTCCGAAGCCCCGGCCCGGCGTCCCTCCACCGGGCATCCACCAGCCGATCCTCGATGGCCCTCCCCCAGTCCCCCAGGGCCTGAGTCCCTAGGTCGTCCAGGACCAGCCAGGGGATGACAGAATAATCCTGGAGCCGGTTCTCCATGCCCTTGAAATCCAGGAGATGAAGCTCCCCCATCAACTCGGCCTCGGTCCTGTACGCTACCTCTTCTCCCCCTTCCAGGAGGCGCTGGGCGGCTGCCCCCGCCAGGTGGGTCTTCCCCACGCCTGGGGGGCCTGCCAGGACCAGAATGGAGAGGGCGCCACCCCCTACCCAAGCCAGGGTCGCCTCCCTGGCCTCCTTCACGGTGTGGTTGGTCTGGGTGTTGAACGCCGTGAAGCCCTTAGTCCCCGGCACCCTGGGGGCCAGGTCCCCGGCATAATACCCATCGGCCCGCATCACCTCCTGGATGCGTTCCCGTCGCTCCTGCGCCCGGGGGTCTGGCGAGTTGAGAGTCTCCTGCTGGATGAGCCTAACCATGCTCCTTATCTCCTCGGGGAAATCCTCCCTCACCGTATCCAGGAGAACCTTCAGGGAAGCGTCCTGGGGAATACGGTGGGCCCGGGCCAGGAGGAACTGCCGCACCTTGGCCTCCAGGCCGGGGCTGAACAGGCTCACCACGCCCCCTTGAAGTCCTCAGGGTTGGTCCGGGCTTCCACCCGGCGGGTCCTGCCGTTGTGGTACTCCCGGAGGCGGCCGGCCACGAACTCGCCCAGGTTGTCTACAACCTTGGCCCAGGGCAGCTCCTTACCTTGCCAGAACTCGAAGCTCTTCATCTTCTCCCAGCAATCCAAAATCTGGTCCTTCGTGTAACCAAGCTTGAGGGCCCTCTTTATCTCTGCCTGGTCTCTAGCGATGTGCGCTGAAGGATACCCCAGTCTTTCTTCTAGGGCCTTGCGGATCTCCGTAACCTGAGGGTCTGGGTGCTCAAAGGAAATCGTTGGAAGATTTCCTTTTGAGGTACGTTGTCTCTTAGAAGGTTGTCTCTTAGAAGGTTGTCTCTTAGTGCATAGCTGTTTTTCGTCGATTTCGACTAAGGCCTCGTCGATTTCGACTAAGGCCTCGTCGATTTCGACTAATTTAGGTTTCGTCATTTTGGACGAGTTCGCCGTTTGAGGCGCCTTGATGAAGGCCTGGGGGTCCCAGTCACGGGGGGGATTGACCTTGAAGGAGTATTTCTGCTGAGAGATTACCTTCCAGTCTCGGAGCCGGGCCAAGGTGTGGCTCAGATTGCTCTTGGGGATGTTGGCGCGCTCCTCCCAGAAGGCAGGCTTGATGGTGTCTTCCTCTCGGAGGTAGCCGTCCGTCTGGTTCATGACGAAGAGGACAGCCCTTATCTCTTTGCCGCTGAGGCGGCAGCGGACCAGGGCCTCCATGGTGGGCTGATGGTTGGGGATAAAACTGTAGTTGAGAGATTGCTTTGCTTGAGGTGATCTCATAAATTACGCAGCGAGGGGACTGCCTGCTTTAGCTGGCAGAGGAATCGCTGTCCTCCTGTGTTTCCAAATTAGTGTGGCATATGGTATAATGTCTACATGCAGCGCACTATCCGAGCCCTGTTGCAGTCCAGTCCAGAGCAGGCTACTGCCCTCGCCGAGACCTCCTGGCAGTTCACGGCTGCATTCAACGCCGTCTGCGCCTATGGCTGGGAGCACAGCATGAAGAACGGTGTCAGTCTTCACCACAAGACCTACCACCCCCTCAAGGCCCGGTACCCGTCTCTGGTGAGCGACCTGCATATCCAGGCCCGGGTCAAGGCCACCGAGGCCCTCAAGGGCGCCTTCACCCGGCAGCGGCAGGGCCGCCCAGTCTCTTGTCCCCACTCGCCGGCCTGTCCGTCTCGTTTCAATGTCCACACCTTCAAGGTGGATTGGGAGAAGCGAGAGGTCCGCCTGTCTACCGTTGCGGGGCGCACCACCATCACTTTTCACCTGCTCACATATGCCCGGCGCTACAAGGGTTCCGCCGTGGATACCGCCGACCTGCTCTTCCGCAAAGGCAGGTGGTGGCTGCACATCGTGGTCACCCTCCCGGCGCCTGAAGCTGTGCTCTGCGATGCCATCGTCGGCGTTGACCTCGGGCTGGCGCAGCCTGCTGTGACCAGCAACAACCACTTCCTGGGCCGCCGGCGCTGGCGCAATATTGAAGCTCGGCGCTTCAAGCTGCGCCGCGCCCTGCAGAAGAAAGGCACGAAATCCGCCAGTCGCCACCTGCGCCGACTCCGTGGCCAGCAGCGCCGCTTCCGGCGCGACTGCGACCATGTGCTCTCCAAACAGATCGTCCAGAGCGTTCCCCAAGGTGGGACGGTGGCCTTGGAGAACCTCAAGGACATCCGGGTCAGTATCAAGACCAGGCATGGGGCCCAGTCCCGGCGCCTGCATTCCTGGTCCTTCGCCCAACTGCGTTCCTTTATCGAGTACAAGGCTGAGGAACGGGGCTGTACGGTGGCCGGGGTTGACCCCCGGCATACCTCGCAGGCATGTAGCCGCTGCGGGCACGTCGCCCGCAACAACCGCCGCTCCCGTGGCTGGTTCCGTTGTAGGGCCTGTGGCTTCCAACTTCATGCCGACCTTAATGGCGCCAGGAATATTGCAGCCAAGTACCGTGCCAGCCCCAGCATGTCCGGGACTGGCGGGCTGTGTATCAACCAGCCTATCGTGGGGGTGAATGAGGTCACTCATCTCGCTACTCACAAGCCGCCTGCTTTAGCTGGCGGTAGTTGACCATCAGAGGCCGAGGCGGTAATGATGAACTCCTCCGAGAGCATAGCGCCAGCCTG
>ERZ1292632.620-Hain-H43-01um-R2-620-length-39284-cov-15_pt2 | contig 15902 bp, 14 predicted proteins | sample MGYA00564407_ERZ1292632 | MGnify/ENA primary metagenome ERZ1292632 (study PRJEB36523, sample SAMEA6512637) | groundwater metagenome | collected 2019-01-08 | study: AquaDiva: Metagenomics assemblies of 32 groundwater samples | reverse complement strand
AGTTGACAATATTTTGGTTTCGTGTATTATACTCCCAGACAAGTCCTCTCCTAATGCCTCACAAAACGTGAGTCGGGAGGAGAACCAGGAGAAAATACCAAATGTTAATGACGGATGTCTGACATCTGTAAATTTTAAGAAGAACCATATGACTAATATTTACATTCTCAAAGCAGCAAAAAACTAAATAAAATTATTTCACTAAAACCGAGAGCAGAATACCGGCGAACATTACCGCCGCCGCGAAAACGCGGCGGCGGATTTCTTTTTCCTTGAGAAGCGAACCCGCCAAAAGAATTGTCCACAAAGCCTGCAAGCGTTTCAAACTGGAAGCATAAGCGGCCAAAGAATAATTAAGCGCCTGATTGGTAAGAAAAACACCGGCGCTAAAAGCGATGGAAATAAGAAAGAGCGCGCCGGAATTTTCCTTCAAGACCTTGCCGAGAGAACTATTAAATTCCTTTTTCATTATGACATTGACCAAGTAAGTCAAAACTCCAAGCGCGCTAAAAATCACAAATGTCCCGAATAAAGCTGATGATTTCACCACCACCATTTTGTCTAGCGGAAAAGAAACGGCAAACAAAACCGAGGCAATCAGTCCATATAAAACTCCCCTATCTTTCAATTTTGCCGTCAAGCGCAACCAAGTCATATCTTCTTTTTTGAACAAAAGAAACCACAAGCCGAGCATCGTGATAAAAATACCCAACGCGCCGAGCAACGACGGTTTTTCTCCTAGAAAAATAAAGCCAGTAACGATGACAATCGGCGGAATAATCAGCCGCAGAGGCGCGATGAGCGAGGCGTCGCTTAATTTAAAAGCGCGAATAAAAAGGTTTTGGGAAATCAAATTGAGAGCGACAGTGCCGCCAGCCGCCAACCAAAAGCCGCTTTTTATTTCCGGAAAACCGACAATGGCGACAATGGGCAAAAGCAAAACGCCGGTTAAAAATAAAGTGACGGTCAGCAAGGATTGCTCGTCCACACCGGCGTTCAGATATTTCTTGCGCCAAACATCGCCCAAACCAAGCGCGAAAGTACCGCTAAGCATCAGAACGATAAAAATCAGTGTTGCCATAATTATTTTTTAGCTATTTTTAGCCAGCTGTTTTCTTAATTTCTCCGCCATAAAGAGGTCGGTGGCAATTCGTGAGTCAGTGGTCATACCACCAATGTGTGGCACGATGATGACATTACGGTGAGTTTTGGCATATTCAACTAGCCGATGATTTTTGAAACCAGTTTTTTCAAAAGAAAGTTCGTCGGTCAAAACATCAGCAGCGTAGCCACCCAATTGACCGTTTTCAAGAGCCGCCAGCAAATCTTTTTCATTGACGATTTTGCCCCGGGCGGTGTTAATCAAAACCACGCCCTTTTTCATTAGGGCGAATTCCTTTTTCGCCAAAAGATTTTCTGTTTCTTTGGTCAAATGAATGTGCAATGAAACCGCATCGCTTCGCCGGAGCAGGTTTTCCAAATCGGTTTTTTCATAATCAGGAAAATCTTTTGGCGAAACATTTGGGTCGGTAAATAAAACTTTCATGTCAAACGCTTTACCAAATCGTGCCATCATTTTTCCCAATCGCCCCAAACCGACAACACCCAAAGTTTTGCCATACAAACTCGCGCCTTTCCAGTCCTCGCGTCGCCAGCGATAATTTTTAACATCTTCAAAAGCCCAAGGCGTGAAGCGAACTAAATCAATGAGCAGACCGAAAGCCAATTCGGCTGTGCCGATAATGGTGTCCAAAAATTCATTTTCACCGCGCAAACTCAAAACCTTAATCCCCTTCTCTTTGGCGGCGATAAGATCAATATGATCAAGTCCAGTTGTTACTGTGGCAATCACTTTAAGTTTTTTCGACCTGCCTGCCGGCAGGCAGGCCGCATCCAAAATATCTTTGTGAAAATTCAAACCCAGACCAATGACTGCCACGTCATAGTCGCCGATGATTTCTGCCAGTTTTTCCTGCGTCGGAATTTTATAATCAATCGCGCCTAAAGTTGCCAAAATCTTTTTGGCTTCGGGGGCGAAATTTTCGCCAATAGTGTTTAGAATTTTAAAACTCATAATTTTTTTTCTTCAAGTCCTCCAACATCCACTCGGCCCGGAACCATTCAAACGGCGAATCAATGTCCACCGAGCGTTCGGTTGGAACAATATGGCCGACAATATGAGCGCCGTATAATCTGCCGTCTTTGATAATCAAGTCGCGGCGCATAGCGTAAATCGCGCCGCTGCGGCGGTAAGCTGGCGGGAAATCTTGCCGGCGAGTGCCTTCCGGTTCCGGTAAGCAATAAGGCAAAACCCGAGCGCCCACTAGTTTTTTCGCTTTGACCGGATGTTCGTTACCGACATCCACCAAAGTCACCGCGCTATCGGCTTTGTTTTCTATTAACTTCCGCAAGGTTTCGTCTATGTCATCGGTAGTCCGAAACGGCGAAGTTGGTTGTAAAATTACGGCATAATCAAAAACAATGCCCAACTTTTTTTCCATAAATTCAATGGCGTGCTTCATCACCGGCACATGGGGCGTTGTGTCTTCAGCTAATTCTTTGGGACGCAAAAATGGCACTTCACCGCCAAATTTTTTCGCCACTTTGGCAATTTCTTTATCATCAGTGGAAACAATAGTGTGAGTAATTAATTTGCTTTTCTTTGCCGCGTCTATGGAATAAACTATCAAAGGTTTTCCGCCCAAGGGTTTGATATTTTTCCCAGGAATCCCCTTTGACCCGCCCCGGGCGGTAATCACCGCGAGAATCTTCGGTTTAGTTGTGGAATTTTTTTTGGACATAAAGATTGGCTTCAGCTAAAGTTTTGGCGATTTTGCGGGCGGTGCCGTTGGCGAAATAAAGTTTGGACGGTTGATAGCGGCCTTTTTTCATTTGTTTTTCAATGGCTTTTTTGATGGGCTCTTTTTTGTGCGGCACATCCAAAACATTTTTAGTGCGCAAACGCGAACCCTGACGATTGCCGATATTTACCACCGGCACGCCAAGATAAGAGGATTCTTTAATACCAGCCGAAGAATTGCCGACCAGCGCCCGAGTGTGCTTCAAAAGCCAGATAAAATCGCGTGGCGGCAAATAACGCATAAAACGAATTTTGTGTTCCTTCACCTGGTCGCGAAAAACCCGCAAGGTATGGGAAATTTCTTCAGCACCGGTGTCAAAGTTGGGCCAGAACCAAAGCGTCGGAATCGTGAGCTCGTGGACAGCTTCCAGAATCGTTTTGGTGTATTCAGCCAATCGTTCGGTTTCGGTCGTGACCGGCTGATACATCACCATCAAAAAATCCAATTTGATATCAAACGGCGCGCCGGAACCGGTCTGGCTAAAATCAACATGGTGTTTGCCATTGATTATCCGATAAACCACTTCAATTTCCGGACTGCCAAAATTGAAAACATATTTGGGATTTTCCCCCATCCGCAAAATTCTTTTCTTGGCGTCTTCATTGGTGGCAAAATGTAAATGCGATAATTTGGTAATGGCATGGCGGACGCTCTCGTCTATGGAACCGGTAATGTCGCCACCCTCAAGATGGGCAATGGGAATTTGCAAGTAAGCGGCGGCCACGGCGGCCGACAGCACTTCAAACCGGTCGCCGCGCAATACTACCACATCCGGTCTAAGCTGATTGAAAAAAGTGGAAAATTCCACAATACCAATGCCGGCGGTTTTGGCTTTGGTAAGATGACTATCGCCTTCCAAATTAAAATAAAGTTCGTGAAGATTGTTATAACCCTCGCGCTCCAGAATATTTTTCACATAGGAAAATTTTGAAGAATATTTGGCGAGCAAAGCGGTGCCGCTAATGACAATGTGTAGTTCCACATCCGGCCGATTCTTCAATTCTTCCAAAATAAAAAGACCGCGCGAGTAATGGATAAAACTCGTGATGACGAAACAAACTTTTCTTTTTTGTTTGGGTTTAACGAACATTTTGCTTGGTTAACAGCTCACCTTTTTTAATTTGGCGAATTACTTCGCGGCCAACTACTTTATGAAAATCGCGCGATGGCAAACCTTTAAGATGAAGCGCAGGGCGCAAGGCGTGAATCATATCCTTAGCAATCTTTTCACCATTCTTGATAACTCGCGCCGCCACCAATAATTTCTTGAAGTAAGGACGGAATTGGTTGGTGGCACCATCAAGCTCGCGATTTTTATTGCCGTAAAATTTCTGCTGGGCGACTTTTTTGTGTTCGCCGGCGCGCACAGCGCGCACCATTTCAGCAAACTCGACCGGTATCATGGAAACCTTATGGTCGGAACCCCACAAATCGCGCGCCAATGAAAAATGTTTTTCCACAATCCGCGCGCCGACTTTAACGGCGGCTAATACCGGATTGATATCGCCCACCGAATGGTCAGAAAAGCCTACAATGACTTCCGGATATTTTTCTTTTATTTTTTCAATACTGGCTAAATTAAATTTTTCCGGCGGGCAGGGATATTCGCTGACGCAATACAAAATAGCCAACGGGGTTAAGTGCTTTCTAAAATAAGCGACGATTTCATCCAGCTCGGCAAAACTAACCATACCGGTGGAAATGATGACCGGTTTGCCAGTGCCGGTGAGATAATCCAGTAAAACATAATCTTCCACATCGCCAGAACCAACTTTCCAAAGCGGCACATCAACTTTGGTAAGTTTTTCCGCCGCCCCCCGACTCATGGCGGTGGAGAAAAAAATAATGCCTTTGCGAGCGGCGTAATTTTTCAACTCTCGCCAGAAAAAAAGCGGTGTTGCTTCGGTGTTCCTTTTTACCCAAGCATAACGCTCGGCACCCTTAAAATGAAGCGAGACAATCGGTATGTCAGCTTGCTCATCACTAACCTCGTGAGTTTGGAATTTAACCGCGTCGGCACCGGCAGCCACCGCTGCATCAATCAATCGTTTGGCATTGGCCAGATATTCTCTCATCGGCTGGTCTTCTTTGGTCTGAATGAAGCCCTTGCCAATTTCCGCCACGAAAAAAACTTCCTCGCCACCAAGGATTCTGTCAGTACCCGGAATCGCTATTGTTTTGAGCCGTCTTTTTGTCATTACCAACACTATACTACACTCTTTGATTTTTGCCAAGTCAACCAATGGGAATACTTGGCGAGGTAAAACAGCTTCAAAATCGGCCAGCTAAGCGCTAAACGAAGCTTAAGCTGTGCCCAAAAACTTGGCAAAACTACTTGAACTTTATTTAAATTATCCTTCACCGCCACCACTCGAATGTGATGCCTGGGCAGACCCTCGGCTCGTTGAATTAATAATTCATCTTGGCTTTTACCCTCGTCAATTTCAAAAACCACTATTCTAAAACTAACGGATTCAATCATGGCCCGCAAGGTCTCGGGCGTGAACATATAAGGGTGGTCAATTTGAACGCCGGCTTCTATTGAGCCGGCGCGGCGCGCCTGATGTCGGAAATTTTTCACCGCCAAAAACAGCGAACCACCAGCAGTCAACGCCTCATAAGCCCAAGCCATAAAGCCCTTGGGGTCCAAAAGATGGTTCAAACTCTGAACACAAAAAATGTTAGCTGGCACTTCGGGCAAAACATCGCGGAAATTTTCAAACAAAACGGTTTTGGTCGGCACCCCGCGACTTCTTGCCAATTCCGATTCCGCCACCGACGGTTCAATGCCAAGAATTTTTAAAGCTGGCAGCGCTTCTCGCAAGCCGTAGAGCACGCCGCCGGTGGAAGAACCGACATCAACCGCCAGCCCCGGCTTAAAAAATTTTTGGTAGCGCCGACCAAGCGCTCGGCCGAATTTTCTGGCGTTTTCAAAATTCCGTTCCAATCTGGTGTCAGTGGTTGTGCCTTTAATCGTATTTCTGTCCACTCGATAAAAATATTTATAATAATTGTCGTAGTCCTCGCTTGTCATTCGCGGATTGATATAGATTAGAGAACAATTTCGGCACATTACCGTTGCCACCGGCAAATTATTTTTTGATTTTTTAGCTAGCAGAGAAAAATCATCGCTACCGCAAAGGTTACAGGTAATATTTTCTTTTTTTGTTTTTGAATAATCAAACATAATGCTCCATGGCGGCTTTCACCATCATTTTTACCAACCCTTCAAAATTTACTACCGGATTCCAACCAAGAATTTTTCTCGCCTTAGCGCTATCACCAATAGTCACGCTAAGTTCTTTAGGGCGGTAAAAAATCGGATTAACTTTCACTAAAATTTTTCCATTGTCGTCAACGGCTTCTTCTTTTTCGCCCCGTCCCCGCCATTTTATTTTCAAACCGAGATTTTTCGCCGTCTCATTCACAAAATCCCGCACAGTGTGACTTTTGCCGGTGGCAATCACATAATCATCGGCTTTATCATAATTCAGAATCAAATACATAGCTTTCACATAATCTCCGGCAAAACCCCAATCCCTCTCCACATCCAAATTCCCTAATTCAAGGTGAGCAAGCAGGCCTAATTTTACTTTAGATAAATCGGTAATAATTTTTGAAGTCACGAAACCTTCGCCCCGCCTCGGCGATTCGTGATTAAACATAATTCCGGAACAAATATGAACGCCTTTTTTCCTACGATACTCCAAGACGACTTCCTGATAAGCGCGAAGTTTTGATTTGCCGTAAGGACTAACCGGCCTAAAATCGGTTTTTTCATTCTGTGGCGCAGACGCTTGGCCGAACATTTCACTGGACGAGGCCTGATAAATTCTAACTTTCGGCACAACAGTTATTGCCTCATCAACTAACCTTTTAAAAGCGTGAAAATTAACCTCCATTACTTTTTCGGGAACCTTGAAAGATTCGCTGACGCTTGAGATTGCAGCCAAATTATAAATTTCGTGCGGTTTTATATCCTTAAAAATTTTCGCCAGCAAACCAGTGTCAGTGATATCGCCGTCAATTAAAATGACTTGAGCACCAAGCTTTTTTAACGCTGCCATTGAAACCGCATTATCGGAATATTTTTTGCTAGTCAAACCAAAAATTTCACAATTCTTTTTTGCCAAAAATTCCGATAGATAAGAGCCATCCTGACCGGTAATGCCGGTGATAAAAACCCGCTTTTTTTCTTCATTTAATTTATCTTTCATTCCTGTTTCTTTAGAACGGCAACAAAAGACGAGCACATCCAAGCGCCAAGTGAAGTATACCCAAGCGGGGCTTCGAGGAATGATATTTTATTATAGATTCTGGGAAATTCTTTCTTAAAAGACGGCGGGTAAAGGTGGGCGTGCCAATAGACAACATATTTTAAAGTAAAACCAAAACGATGAGCCGACGCTTCAAGTTCTTTTGGCGTGTGTTGACGGCGTATCATTTCTTGGGGATAGTCGAGGTGCTTCGGAATAGATGTTTCGAGCCATTCGCTTTTACCGGCACTCTCTTTCAAAAAGTCAGCAATCTTTTGAGAGACCTCCGCCTGAATCGCGGGAATATTCCTTGAAGAAATCGGGCTGTATTTATCAACTTCGGCCATTTCTCTGATAAGCGGGGCGAGCATCTTGGTCTTCGCCGTTGACTCGGTATAATTATTGACCGAGAAAAGATTAAAAAATTTATTCCGGCATTCCACGAACGCATAACCGTCCTTTTTCACATTTTTTTTAAGAACAGAAAAGAGCTCATCATCTTTTGATAAATACTCAAGAAGCCCCAAGGCGGTCACCGCGTCATAATGAGCCGTGGTTTTACCAAGTTCAGCTAAATTCATCACCGCAAAGATTTCGTTTGGATTGGGATTAAATGAAAGTTTTTCTTTAGCAAGATTATTTTTCGCAATCTCAATCATTTTCTCGGCAACATCAATCCCGGTAGCCCGAACCCCTTTTTTCAAAAGTTCAATCACCAGTTGCCCCGTACCGCAACCAATGTCAAGAAACGCGCCCTTAACCGATAAATTTTTAATCTCGCTTAAAGCTATTTCCATTCTCGCCCTGTTGCCCGGAAACTTCAAAAATTGTTCCGCCGGGTCATAGGTTCGTTCAAACCACTCTCTTGACGCATCATTGAAAAAATCTTTGGTTAGTTGTTTTTGTTTGTTCATAAGATTTCAAATTATTTTAATGTCGTTTGTGTCATAACGAGGAATCGAAAATCTCTCATCGAGGTTCGTTATTGCTCGCCCGCCCAAGATCACCGCCATAGAAAAACCCAGGTCATTAAGAATTCTTATTGTATCATCATTGTAACGGCCGTGAGGATAAGAAAATATCATCGGATTCTTCCCGGTAATATCACCGATGGCACGGCGACTCGCTTCAATATCCGCCTTTTGTTCTTCAAAAGACAAGGTTTCCAGGGACCGGTGACTGTAGCCATGAGAACCGATTTCCATACTGTGCTCACCCATTTCCTTCAGAGACGAAGGAGACATAAACAGGTCAGCGCATAACTTCGCTTCAGATTTATGGAAATCCTTAAAAACGTTCTCAATAAAATCCTGGCGTTCTGTAATCGGCAGACCAATGAGTGTTTCTTTGAGATTGGAGGTAAGAACATCATCAAATCTCCGGCGGGGATTAATGCGAATTGAATCGTCTATTAAGTAACGCCCGTGAAAATAGGAATGAAACATGGAGACAAGTTCTTTCGCCGTTTTATGGGAGAGCAATAAATGCAATTTGTGCGTCAAGGGTATTTTTTGTTCTTGGAGCGGCATACCAATGATGAAGAAAGCCCCGGGCAGACCTTTTTCGCGCAAAAACTTATAAGCAACTGCGTAGTGTTCAACAAGACCATCATCAAAGGTGAGGGAACAGAAATTGCCCGGCGCGCTCTTTCGCGCGTTGTCATAAAGCTCTTGAAGCGTCACAATGGAATATTGGCTACTTAAAAAATTTATCTGTTCGGCAAAATGGTCAACCCGACAGGCATTAATGCCGCTCGATTGCTCATCGCGAATATAATGATAATTGACGATTAGATAACGATTCATAAAAGATTTTTTAAAGTAAACTGTCCAATTCTCTCCCCCGCCCTGCCATCAACTGTGCCGCATTGTTCCAAAACCAAACGCCGCCGACCAACTGCGTCCAAAGCTGGATTAGCTAAATACAAGGAAATCCATTTAAAAAGTTCTTCTCTGCTTTTAACCACTCGAATTCCTCCAGTTTTCGTGGCATTTATATAATGGTCCATGTTATAGTACATCGTTGGCGAGTTCAGTGGATTATCTGATTTTTCCAATTCAAAATCAATGTTGATAATCGGCTTGTCAAAAACAGCAGCGTCAATACTCAAACTAGACGTATAGCAGATAAACAAAGATGAATGAAAAAGAGTGTTTGTCAATAATTTTATATCATCGGCATCCATATCCCAATCAACGCCGCGCTTGCTTGAAAAACGGAGACCTGGAATCTCATAAACAAGCCAAGGCCGTTTCTGGATTTCGGCCAGGTCAACAAAATCATTAGGCTGAAAGCGAACCAGTAAGCCAACATCTTTCCTAGGAAAAGCATTTTCAACGAATGTGTGCAGCGTGTCTATCATCAGACCGTCCGCCGACTTTGAGTAGCGCCCGTTCGGCGCGTAGATAATCAGTTTTTTCTCGGAGCCGATACCGATGGCGTTAAAAAATTCTTCGCGAGAATGGGGTTGGGCTTGCCAATAGATATCATACTGGGGCAAGCCGGAAATAAAAATGTTTTCCGCTTTCATTTCATCGTGCGCCATAAGTTCCCGCTTCACAATTTCATTAAAAACAATCGCCTTATCCGGCAATAATCGCAAAATACAACGGGCGGTTGTCTTGTCCCAAGAATTTATCAAGCCGACAGTTTTCACTCCCCGTTTTTTCGCTTCCCGCAACAGAGCAATTTCCGGCTCGTCAAAAAGATGGGCAAGAAAAACCAAATCGGGCTGATACTTTTCAAAAACCGGCGCGTAACAATCTTGGTGAATCAAAATAAAATCCAGCCAACGAACAATTTTCCTAACCACTGGCCAAGCCAAAAGCCGATTGGCGAACAAACCGCCGAAATAGCGGAAAAAGTTTTTCTCTCGTTCGTAATGCAACCGGCGTTTTAAATCAGTGGTCACCGTCCGAAGCAAAGTAAATTTTAACTTGGCGAAAATCGCGTCCCAGCCGCTAATCGGCTGACGCGATGCTACTTCATAAATCAATCTCGAGTCGGAAAATTCTTTTTTGTAATATTCAACTTTTTCCGCGCTCTTGGTAAACAAAATAATCCGAACCGCCGGGTCGGCCAGCAAAGTCGGCAAAACCGAGGTGCGCAAAAGATTCTTGGCTTCCACCCCTTCAAAAATCGTCAGAAAAATTGTTTTGACTTTTTGGCTCATAGAAATTTTTCTAATTCCTCAACTACCCTTTGGCTTGATTGGCCGTCGGTAAATTGGCATTCCAATTCAACAATCCGGCGGCGCCCCGCCCAATCCAAAGTTTGGTCGGCAAGATACGCTCTGACAAGTTTTTCAAACTCTTCTTCGCTTCGCGCCAACGGGACGCCGCCGCTTTCCAGAATCGGTTGAAAATGATTGTAATCGTAATAACGGCGCACGCTTTGAAAATAAGACGCGTTTTCTTTGCCGTCAAAGCCTACCAAAATTATCGGCTTATCGGCAATCGCCGCGTCAATCACCATCGTGGACGGTCCGGCAACAATTAAATCGGAGTATTTAATGCTGGCGATTAAAATTTCGTCATCAATGCGGGAAAGTTCGGTGTTTTTAACATTGCCAAAGTAGCCACCCGGCCGATAAATTTTTACCCGTTCCGAAAAATTACCCCCCTCGATTTCTTTCACCGAATCAGCCGGCGGCAAACGGACCGAAATTTCCCAATCGCCCGGCAAAATTTTATCAAGCAAAGTTAAGGCATTTTTATCAACAAAATTATCGGTGAGATAGCGGTCGCCAACCGGGACGAATAAAACAAATTTTTTGGCGGCATTCAAACCGAGTTTTTCAGCCAATTCCAAACGAGAAAGTTTTGGCGCTTGGAAATAATTATCGTAATGAGGCAAACCAACCACCTGAATTTTTTCGGCCGGCACACCGTGCAGAGCCATCGCTTCCCGCTTCACCAGCTCGTTGTTGGCCAGCAAAAGAGCGGGAATAATTCGCAATAAACCTTTAGCCGCCAGATTATCCCAAGACCGCACCATACCGACAATTTTTACCCCCCGCTTTCTGGCCTCATGCATCAAAGACACATCATATTCATTTTGGACATCAGTGGCAAAAATCAACTCCGGCTGATATTTTTCCAAAAGTGGCTGGAAGCGATTTTGTGGTGTCAGAAACGGACTCAACCGGCGTGTCAGCCAACTTGCTAAAAAAGCGGGTATGAGTTCTGAAAAAACCGCGCCGACACCTTTCATTTCTGTTCGCCGTTTAAGCCAAAGGGTTTTCGTCCGCAAAGACGCCAGCGATAAAAAACGGAGGCAAAAATCCCGCCAGTTTAATCGGACTGACACTGGCTCAACGAGCACTCCGGCTTTTTCAAATTCTTTCCGGAAAAACCCCTCCTTCTTCTTTGGGCAAAGAATCACCACCTGAACCCCGTTTCGTTTGGCAAGCAACGGCAAAATACCGGTCGCCAAAATATTTCGCGAGATAAGAATATGAAAGCTGGTTATAAAAATGGTTTTTTTCATTTGATATTTTCAAGAATGGCCGCCGTCACTCGCTCGCTGGCCTTTCCGTCGGTTAAAAAGCACTGCTCTTTCACAATTCTCGTCCGACCAATACTATCCCGCTTCGGATTCTCTAAGTAAAGACCGATTTCTTTTTTGAGAGAATTTTCGGCAGTAGCCACCCTTGCCCCACCGGTTTTCAAAATATTGACGATGTGTTCTGATTCATATTCAAAAATCCTGCCGACCAAAGAATCGGCGCCGTCGCGGCCAAAATCTAGAAATATTATCGGCTTATCAAAGACAGCCGCATCAATCACCGCGGTTGACGGACCGGAAACGACGACGTCGGAATAATATAATTCATTCGCTAAGCGGATATCATCGTCAGTGTTAAGTTCTCTGGTAGTAATAGACGCGCCCTGGCCGAAAGAAACGCCGGGCTGGTCATAGAAAAAATTGACGGGCTTAACAAAGTCCGGAATGGTCACCGTTTCATTCGGTGGGAAACGGACAATAACATTGGCCGATATTTTAGAAAGCGCCTCTAAAGCGTCCTTGTCCGTATAAGTGGGCGTTTCTCCTCCCTTTCTCACTATCCTGTAATCGCAAAGCGGAAAAAATAAAACCGTCTTTTTGGTCTGGTCGAGACCAACGCGCCGGAAAAATTCCTCCCTGGAAACAAAAGGCGCTTTGACATATTTATCGTAATGTGGCACACCGGTCACAATTATTTTATCGGGCTTGAGACCGTAAATTGATACGGCTTGTTCTTTGATTATGTCGTTGTGAACCATAAGTTTGTCCGGCACAAAGCGAAAAGCTCGAGTCACCAAGTTATCCCAAGACCGTACCATGCCAATTACGACAATCCCCTTCTTATGGGCACCTTGCACAAGACAGACATCATGCTCATTTTGAACATCCGTCGAGAAAATCAAGTCGGGTTTATATTTCTCAAAAAGCGGATAAAAACGACCGCGTGGGGAAATAAAGTAGTCAAAGAAACGAGCGAGCTTCATAAACAACTTGCTCTTACCCAAAAAGCCCGCCGGTAAATAGAAAAAATAATAATACAGAGCGTTCTTTTTGTTTCCCGATAATGTAAGCCGCCGGCCAAGCGCCGCGCGCTTAGTGTTAGGGAGCGCTTCAGCTAGGCGCTTCATTATGCCAACACGCAAGGTTCGAATGGCGGCGCCGGTTTCCACACCTTCAACCAAAACTTCTCCCCGCTCGAATTCCTTTTTAAAATAATCGAGTTTTGACTTCGGTACGAGAACAACAACTCGACAGGCATTAGAAATCAACTTCGAAATCACCTCGGTGCGAATGATGTTTCTGGAGATTAGGGGGTGAAAACTGGTGATAAAGATGGTTCTTCTCATAACATTACTTTAACAATAAGTTGACATTTAATCAAAAAAAACTACACTTATAAATTGTCAATGCTAAATAAGATTCTAAAAATTCTCGGGGATGGGGATACGCGCAAACTATGGAGCCGTCGTCTGTGGACCAGATTCATAATCAAAGCTAGAAAGATTCTGGCCCCATCGCCACAGACAATAAAAATTGGCAATAAAGCCATCGGCGAAAAGGTGCCCGTCTTTATCATTGCCGAAATCGGAATCAACCACAATGGCAAACTTACCGAGGCTTTAAAACTTATTGACGCCGCTGCCGAAGCCGGAGCTGACGCTGTCAAATTTCAGAAAAGACAACTGCTGGCGGTCTATCAAAAAGAAGTGGTGGAAAATCCTAATCTGACCGACCAAGCGCTTCGTTATGTTATACCGATTCTCAAAGAAAGCGAGTTTGGGGAAAAAGAATATCGCGCCTTAAAAGCTCAGGCCGATAAACACGGACTGGTTTTTTTTGCGACTCCTTTTGACGAACAAAGCGTGGACTTCCTAAAGGAGGTGATTACTCCCCCGCTCTACAAGGTGTCTTCAGCTGATTTAGTGAACATTCCCTTATTGGAACGGCTACTTAAAGAAAACAAACCGCTGATTGTTTCAACCGGTATGTCCACTATTGACGAAATTGAAAGGACCGTCGCTTTTTTGCATCGCGCCCGGGCTGTTTTTGTGTTGCTTCATTGCCAAAGCTCTTATCCGGCCGGTTTGGACACCTTAAACTTATCTTTCATTAAAATCCTCAAACATCGTTATGGCGTTCCCGTCGGTTATTCCGGCCACGAAACAGGCCTTGAACCGACTCTGGCCGCCATCGCTCTGGGAGCCAGAGTTATCGAGAGGCATATCACTCTTGATCGAGAGGCCGAAGGGCCGGACCACGCGGCCTCGCTTTTACCCAGCCAATTTAAAGAATTAGTTAAAAAGATTCGCGAATGTGAAATCGCTCTCGGCCTGCCGGTAAAACAGGTTAGTCGCGGCGAAGTCATGAACAAACTAATTTTACGTAAGAGCTTGACAGCCGGGACTGATATCGCTCCCGGCACTAAGATTACTCGAGACATGATAACTGTGAAAGGCCCTGGGTTCGGAATTTCTCCCCAGAGAATTTTTGACCTCGTAGGAAAAACCGCCAAAAGATTGATTGCTGAAGATGAATTTTTCACCAATGACGACCTTGACGCTCGGCAAATTGAAAACCACATTGGCAAGATTGAAACGAGGTGGGGATTAAAGGCGCGCTTTTTCGAATTAAATCAACTGATGAAATTCGAACCGAAACCGACTCTTTTGGAATTTCATGTAAATGACAAAGACCTCGACTTCAAATTTGAGAAGAACTCCAAATACCCTTTTCAGCTGTTCGTTCATGCGCCTGAATACAACGAAAGAACGGAAGTAGATCTAGCTTCCGAAAACGAACGGATCTGGAAAAGTTCAATCGAAATTATTCAAAAGACCATTGACAAAACCCGAGAAATCGCCGAGCACTTCGAGGGAATCCCCGGTATTGTAATCCATGTCGGGGGCATAACCATCACGCCCCACCCGCAACCAAAAAAACTCCTTAACCGCGCGATAGAAGCATTCAAATGTTTAGACTACAAAGGCGTAACTCTTCTGCCGGAAAATCTGCCTGCTTTTAGCTGGCACTTCGGCGGATTATGGAAACACAATGTCTTCGGGGCCGCTGACGAAATGATTGAGTTTTGCAACAAACTGAATTTAAATATGTGCCTAGACCTCTCCCACGCCTGGCTCTTCTGTGTCGCCGAAAATCAAGATTACCTGGAATATATCAAAAAAGTGGCGCCCTTGGTCCGTCACCTGCACATCGCTGACGGCCGCGGTTGCTATAAAGAAGGATTGCAAATAGGCGAAGGTGATGTGCCTTTTGAAAAGGTGTTCGAAATTCTCGAGCAACATCTTCCTAAAGAAAGCGGGGGCATAAGTTGGATACCGGAAATCTGGCAAGGCCACATCAATGATTACCGGGAATTTCGAATAGCTCTAGCTAAACTTTCAAAATATAAATTCTTGAAAGGCGATAAGTAACAAAATCTCCATGCGTCTACCATACAAAACAACAGACGAGCTGAGGGCGAAGATTGATACTTCGCCTTATGTAGAATTGTGTTACGGCTTACCGTTCGGAATAGAAACTTTTGAAAAATATGAGTCAATTCTTACAGGTAAAAAAGTGTTAGATTGCGGTATTGGCGGAGGCCATTTCATCCGTCATCTTTTAGAAAAAGGTTACAACGCCTACGGCCTAGACATTACTGATATGAGAGTGAAAAAAATCGGAAATTTTGCCGAAGTAGACGCCAATGTAGATAAGTTGCCTTACCCTAACGATTTTTTTGACGCTGTTACGGCTTGGTGTTTATTGGCGCACCTTGAAAATCCTCACCATTTCATCAGAGAAATTTATCGGGTTTTAAAACCAGGCGGCATATTTTTTAACGAAATGCCCAATACTTCACTTCACGCTAGAAAACTTTTCTTTTTGACTGGTGAACTGGAAAGATTCACCGAAGATAACGACCATATTTCTGTATTTACCCCGGCGATTTACAAAAAGACGATTCTAAAATACTTTAATGAGTTAGCGGTGGAATACTGGGTTGACCCAAAGATTTACAAAAATAGGTTAGGTTGGTTAAAAAGAATCGCTGTGAAAAAAAATTGGCTGAAATTCAAAAAATTTTTCGGCGCGGAAGTCATACAAATACTTAGAAAAAAATAAAGTCTGTGGGAGTGCGCCCCACCTTGGCTGGGGCGCAAAGAAGCAAACCCACCGACTGCGGAATCTTGTTAAGCGGCAGGCGCTCAAATTTTAGAATCTTGAGGCCGGCTCGTTCCACAACATTAACACTGGAGCGGAAGTAATCGTAACTTTT
>ERZ1292632.2360-Hain-H43-01um-R2-2360-length-15905-cov-4_pt1 | contig 15905 bp, 22 predicted proteins | sample MGYA00564407_ERZ1292632 | MGnify/ENA primary metagenome ERZ1292632 (study PRJEB36523, sample SAMEA6512637) | groundwater metagenome | collected 2019-01-08 | study: AquaDiva: Metagenomics assemblies of 32 groundwater samples | reverse complement strand
CCCTAAGCGGACCCGGTCTCTGCGCACCAAAATCGGCGCACTCGATCCGCCAATGGCCGGTCTCGGCGCACACTTTGCGCAGCGCGCGGCTGGCCTCCTCAGCAAAGTTTCGACCCTCCTCCCGAGCGTATCCGCCCCAATACTTACCCCCGAAAGAACAAAAAAACCCACAAAAGCCGTGAAGTGGATCGTTTGTCGGAAGCTGCCGGGCAGCCTGGTACTCGGCCTCATTCAGGCTGGCTGGGGGAACCCAGCCACCACGAACCGCCAGGTAGGTGGAGAGCTGCGCCGGATGCGAGTCGGACGCCACCCCATCGGAATCTCGCGCCAGAGCGCGCGTGACTCCAAGACCGCCGCAGAACGGCTCCCAGACCGGTACTGAGCCGTGTTGGGACCGTATGTATTCAGCGATCCGACCAAGCTTCCATTTGCGTCCTAGGTATCGCATGCGCCCAGTGGTCGTACTACACACGTAGTCGGTGCGCTAGGTGTTTCTTGTGGCGCGCGTGTGTTTTTCAAGTAGTAGGTCTAGGGCGACGCGAGTTCGGGGCTACGATTCGAACGTGGTCGACGGTTTGTATCCCGCTCGGTGTGCCTTGCACCGCCGCCCTTACTGGGTCGCCGCTCTAGACCAGCACAGTCCTACTACACGCGTACTCGGTGCGCTACGTGTTTCGTGTGGCGCCGTGTGTTTTTTCAAGTAGTGTGGGTCTCACATGTCAGGACTCGGACTAACAATCGGCACCTGTGGTGGGGATCATGTACTGGCGAAGCAGGTGTCAAGGGGTGGGGAAATCGTTTCCTCGGATGAACCCCTCCTGTGGAGGTTCAAGGAGATACCACTCGTGGGAGGTCTGGACTCCCTCGAGTCTGTTCTCCGACAGCTCCAGGGGCGTCCCCAGTCGTGCGTATTCCGAGACATGCCTGCGCCAGGGTGCGCGGAGACGTCGGCCCCCATCCGCCGCCTGGGCGCGCGGTCACACGGGGACGAACGCACCCTGCTCCCATGCGCCCGTCGGTGGCTGGCGCTGGACGTGGACTCGGTGGAGCTGGCTGCTGGTGACGTGGACTTTCTCTCGGACCCCGCAGGCGCGTGTGCACGTGTGGTGGATGAGGTGCTCCCGGTGGCGTTCCATGGGGCGGGCTACGTGTGGCAGGCGACTGGGTCTGCGGGGTTCAAACCCGGTGTGCGTGCGCGGCTGTGGTTCTGGCTGGACGTGGACATGCGCACGGAGGACTTGGCCAAGTGGGTCGTGGACTCAGGTCTCGCCGCGCGCGGGATCGATCGGCAGTTGTACGGCGCGGCTCGGATTCACTACACGGCCGCGCCCCTTCTGGCGGAGGGGGTGGACGACCCCATGGAGGGGGTGGGGCGGATCGGTCGCGTGGAGGGTGGGGAGGTGTCCGTCCATCGGCTGTTGGCGGACGTAGGGGGTGGGGTGGGCGACCTATCGGCCCAGGTGGTCGGTGGCGCGACCGGGGTCGTGGTAGCGGACGAAGACCTACACCCCATCGTCCTGCGACAGGTGCGAGCGGAGGCGGAGGCTGCTCTCCGACGGGCGTTGAAGCGGGTCAAGCGTCTCGAGGAGGGCGAGAGGAACGCCGGTGTGAATCGGATCGCGTATCACGTGGGCACGTTCGCCCGGTGGCTGGACGGCGGCCGCGACCGGGCCAGGGCCCTGCTCTTGAAGGCGGTGGCCGCTCGGAACGATCCCACGTTCGACTCCGAGGGCGCGGCGGTTGTGGACCACGGGTTGGATGACGGCTGGGAGCACCCCGAGCGGCCATCGGTGGGCGGCGCGGTTGGCGTGAAGTTGATCGTCCCACACGATGCTGTTGAGGGGGAGGGACTGTACGCCGAACTAGCTGTCCAGATGGCGGAGCACTGCCCCGAGCTCTACGTCCGGGGCGGGATGGTCCATCGGATCCGTGGGGGCCGGATCCAGGAGCTCTCCTGGGTGGCGCTACACGGGCACATGGAGTCCTGTATTCGGTGGGAGCGCCGCACACCAGCGGGGGACGAGTGGTGGACCACCCTCGTGGGACCGCCGGTGATGTGGGCCCAGAAGCTCCACGTGCGTGGGGAGTGGCCGGGGATGAGAGAACTTCGTGGTCTGACCGAGGTTCCCGTCCTCCGGCCCGACGGGACCGTACACGCGCTCCCCGGGTGGGACGAGGACACGGGTCTGGTGTATGCGCCTGAGTATCCAGTCCGAGTGGGTCGATCGACCCCGGGCGGGTTGCGGGTGCTATATGACGTGCTCCAGGACTTCCCCTTCGCCACGGGGCGGGACTTCTCCGCGGCGCTGGCGGCCATCCTCTCCCCGCTGGCCAAGCCCATGATCGGCGGGCCAGTGCCCCTGTTCTTGTTCACGGCGCCGGCTGCTGGGTCGGGGAAGTCATTGATCGCCGACGTGTGCGCGGTGTGCGCCTCGGGGCGACTGGTGCCCAAAGGGTCCCACCACAGGGACGCGGCGGAGCAGAACAAGACCATCTTCTCGATCGTGGCGGAGGCCCGGCCCATCCACTGCTTCGACAACGTGGAAGGGGAGTTCGGTGGGGAGCACCTGTGTAAGGCCGTGTCGGAGCGGGAGTACTCCTCCAGGCTCCTAGGGGCCTCCAGGGACCTGGTCGTACCCGTACAGACCGTGTGGTACGCCTCCGGCAACAACTGCCAGCCGGGGCGGGACATGCACCGACGGCTGGTGGAGTGTCGGATAGATCCACAGCTGGAGTCCCCGGAGACACGGACGGGCTTCAAGCACCCGCACCTGATCCCGTACGTGCTCGACCACCGGGCCGAACTTGTCGGGGCCGGGCTGACCGTGCTCTCCCAGTGGGCCGCTGCGGGGCGCCCCGGGTTGCCGGAGGCGTGGCGGCCTATGGGCGGGTTCTCTGGGTGGGACTCGGTCGTACGCGGGTGTCTCGCGTGGCTGGGCGCGGCCGACTGCCTACCCGAACAGGCGTCGGCGAACATGGACGGCGGCGAGGTGGGGGAGCTCCTCCGGCTGTGTCCTCAGGAGACGTGGTTCACCGCGTCCGAGCTCTACCGTGCGGCAACCCAGGCGGCGGGTGTCGAGGGGCTGGCGCTGGGCGAGGTGCTGGACGGGATGCTCAAGCACGGACTCAAAGGGGCCAACGCTCTGCGGGTCGGACGGCTGTTGGTGTCCTATCGGGATCGTGTGGTGGACGGGCGTCGGTTGGTTACCAGGCGCACGCGCACCAACACCCACGAGTTCAAGGTCGAACCGGCAACCCCGGGCACCCCCGCCTAGGGTAGGGCGGGCCCCGGAAGTGGTCGTGGCAGTGGAAGCACTGACCGGGGTCGAGGCCTAGGACTTCCGGCTCCGTCGGGAACCAGTGGTCCTCCTGGCCAGGCGCGCGCTTACGTGTGAACCGACGGGCCCTCTCGAAGATACCCCAGGCGAGATCGAGTGCGGACAGGAGGACAGGCATGGAGGGAGTCTACCTCTGCAGGGGATGCAGGGGATGCAGGGGATGTTTTTGCCCTGGCCCCTAACATATAAAAAATATGTCGGATGTTATCCTACATCGATCGAGCCTCATACGCTAAGGGTCAGAAACATCCCCTGCATCCCCTGCATCCCCTGCAGATTTGGTGTGAGGCCGAACGTGGCGGGTTTGGCGTGCGCTACGCCCTCTCGTACGGGGTGATCAGCGTGTGGGTCGCGTAAAAGACGGGTCACACACTAGACCTGGAAGTACACTGGAAGTACATTAGGTGTATGTCAAAAGACAAGATCGACCTGGGTTTGATACTAGGGCCTGCACCCACACGTACAGTCGCTGTACCTGCAAGTGTAGCTCCTAGACGTAGAAGGCTAGTGGTTACACTGCCCGAGGCCTTGGTCCTGCGTATGGAGGCGAGTGGGATGCAGAAGGCCGAGCTGGTGAGGGTGGCGGTGGAGAAGACGCTCACCTCACTGGAGGGCTGGAAGCGCCTGCCAGACGCCCCGGCGTCGAAGAAATAGCCCGCCCGATTTCTTTCCCGTATAAATAGGGTATGACTACGGATTCAAATCCGTCTGGAAAATCTCCTGGAAAACGTGGAAGGGGGCGCCCACCAGGCTCCAAGGCCAAGCCCAGGCCGCCCGTGTACGTGGAACCCACACATCTCACGGACAAGGAGAAGGCCCTCACGCGGCGCAGGGCGGCCGCGCAGTCGATCACGCGCGCGGCCTGGGAGAGGACCAAGTCCATGCGCGCCCAACTGCAGACGGTGGACGAGGGGCACCCCTGCCTCCGGTATCTCAAGAGGGAGGAACGGCTCGCGTGGTTGGCCCTCCAGGTCTACTCGTCCCACGAGAAGGAGCACCCCATCTCCCTCGGCCCGGGGTACGGCTACGAGATCGTCACCATCGCCACGAGCGACCCCAACTACAAGGCGATGGACATGTTGATGCGGGCGTGTGGGGACTACGGCCCGGGTGGTGGTGGGGCGCAGGTGGCGGTATCGGTCAACGGGGTGGCAGGATCTGGAAACGGCCCACCGCAGATCGTGCGGAAGACGGTGCTCTACCTCCCCCCAGGTCGGGGCCCGACGCCGCCCGACGTGGACGTGATCGAGGTGGGGGAGGTGGAGTGACCGTGTCTACGGGTCACGCCAGGTCGCGCCTGGTTTGGCGCGCCAGTAGTACATTTCCTTGGAGCCTGGCACGAACGTCCGTGGGCGACTGGCCGAGTTACCGAGCGAGGACCAAGCCAGCTGGTCGTGGTTGGGGCAGGCGCCCTGGCCCAGGACCGGATCTAGTGCCGCCTCAAGGAGCTTCTCGGCTTCGTGCCCGTCCACCAGAGCACCGGGCGCACCGCACTCCCTCATCACTTCCCGAGCCTCTGAACCGTGGACCAGACGCCCGGTCTGGCCCCGTTGCCGAAGCTCCGACAGCGCGGTCTTACGCCAGGCGCTCACACGCCCTTGAGGGCCGCGCACAGGCGGATGTGCAGCTGCTGCGAGACACCGTCGCGGTACTGCGTCGTGTGCCCGAAGTAGATGGCGCGGGGCTTAGTCGTGAACACGGGGAGGCGCGCCGAGATCGCGTTCCGGACCTGCGCACAGACCGCGTACTGTTCTTTCTGGCTGCGGAACTTGTGCGTGCTCGGGTCGCACACGTCGTTCACGGTCAAGACCAGGTAGGCGTTCGCCGCGTCTGGGCACCCGAGGTAGTTGTTCGGCACATGCGCGCGGACGCTCACGCCGAAGGGCAGGTTCTGGTTCAGGTCAGCGGCGATTTGTTTGATGTCCATAGACAACAGCATACCGCGTTTCTGATGGTGCGCAACACGTTTGTAATCGATTTGTAATACCTATGACCACCATAGAGCAGCAGCCCCTCGATGGGGGCAGAGGGCTAACAACGACCCCACCTGGCGTGTGCCGCATGTCGATTACGCCGCACATTGTCTATGCAGCTGGCGATCGTGGACTCCTTAGTGTCAGAGCCGGAACTCACAGCATGCCCAAGGCACGATACCAGCGTGTGGTCCGCCGCCCACACACCGATACATGCCATCGGTTTTGAAACCCGTCATAGTCGATCTCCAGGGTGTACCGGGGGGGTGCCCAAAAGCTGTGGGCATGAAGTTGAGCTCTTGGGACACAGAAGAAGCGTGACACACCCCTCCAGTTTCTCAACACGTTTGTAGTTGTAATACCTATGACCACCATCGAGCTCCCGCCGATCGCGCCACAGCAGTCCCCGATCCCCGGGCACCTCCACCCCCAGGAGAAGGCCCTTCTCTCGGAGGCTGACCTGATCGTATTCGGGGGGCAGGCCGGAGGCGGGAAAACCTGGACAGCCGCCTACTTCGCAGGTCGATGGAATCACGTCCCAGGCTACGGCGCGCTCGTCACCCGCAGAGAGTCCCCCGAGCTCACCGGCAGCGGCGGCATCTGGGACCAGGCCAAAACCCTCTACCGGGAGTGGGGCGCGCGTACGACCGAGTCGCCGATGAACGCCACCTGGCCAAACGGCGCGCGCGTGGAGTTCCGCCACATGCAGCTGGAGTCCGACGTGGAGAAGCACGACGGCATGCAATACGGCGCGCTGGTAGTAGACGAGGCGCAGATGTGGACCATGCGCATGATCTGGTACCTGTGGGGTAGGTGCCGGACCATGGCGCAGATCGACGGGGTGGGGATCAAGGCGCAGTGCCTGCTCACGTGCAACCCAGATCCGGATTGTGACCTCCGGAAACTGCTCGACTGGTGGATCGGCGAGGACGGCCTACCCGTCCCCGCACGAGACGGTGTGTTGAGGTGGTGTGTGCGAGCGGACGCCGAGGAGGTGAAGTGGTTCGAGTCCGAGGCGGCCGCACACGAGTGGGTCAGAGACATGCGCGCGGCGAATCCAGATGACCCCGTGTACGAGCACATGCGCCCCACCTCGATCACGTTCATTGGGTCGAAGCTGGCGGACAATCGGAAAATGCTCGAAGTCGACCCGACCTACGGCGCGCGGCTTGCCATGGGGGACGCGATCACCCGGGCCCGGAAGCTGGGCGGCAACTGGAACGCGCGCGCAACTTCGGGCGCCCTGTTTTCCCGGACCTGGTTCGGGGTGGTGGAGGAGCAGCCCGACTGGTCGCAGGTGCACTGCGCTGTGCGCGGGTGGGACATCGCCTCGCGCGCGCCCACGCCCGAGTACCCGGATCCAGACTACACCTGGGGGGCCCTGTGGTTGCTGCTAATGGATGGTAGGCTGTGTTGCGCGGACTCGGTCTACTGTAAGGAGTCCCCGGGCGCGGTGGACCAGCTCCTGGCACGTGTGGTACAAGCGGACGGCCCGCGCGTGATCCAGGCCTTCTGGCAGGACCCCGGATCCGCTGGCGTACGTGACGGGGAGTACCTTGTCCGGATCGCGCGCGGGGCGCTGCCAAGCGTACAGGTGGAGGTGGAGGTGGCCACGCAGAAGAAGGTGCCCTACGCCTCGCCCCTCAGCGCCCGATTGGACCCCAGGACCAAGCACAACCAAACCCAGGGGCTGGTCGTGCGCGGGGCGTGGAACTCGGAGTTCTTCCACCAGTTGGAGGCGTTCCCCTCGCCCGGGGATAGGGTCCACGATGATGCAGTTGACGCCTCGTCCAGGGCTTGGCTGGAGCTCTCCAAGCAGTCCACGGGGTGGATGGAGGACTTCACCCGGGCGATGAAGCAGGGGCGCTAATGGCGCGATGAGAGCGTCGCGAGCTCTTGCTTGCGCAAGGCGTGCGCTTCTGGACGGGCGTGCCAGTACGCGCTCTCACCGATCAAGTGCCCTTGGTGACACGCGTCGACACAGCCAGCCTCAACCTTGCCGCGGGCGTTCACAACACGGTACGGACACGCCGCGGGGCGCACGCACGTGGGGCACATAGTGCACGGGTTGCCACACTTGGCGCGAAGAGCCAAGATCTTGGCGGACGTTACGGACTGTTGCGCGGCGGGAACCTTGCGTGCGTTGCTCATGCCCATATCCTTCGTCCGATCGGGCCCGAGCTCAAGCGCTTTTCGCTTGCCCGCTAGCAGATTCGTGTCAGAACGTGCGACATGGAAGACGAAACGCCTTGCGGCAACTGCGGCCGCCTAACACCCACACCCGCTCTTAGCGGATGGATGTGTCCCATGTGCGCCCAAGTCGAGGAGTGGCGGTGGTGGGAACAGCCCGGAGACGCGGAAGAGGAAGACGAATGACCAACCCACACGGCCGGTTCACCCCGCTCCAAGCCTACTGGTGCTACCGGTGCACGCGGTGTCGCGGATGGGTAGATCCGGACAAGGCCCAGGTGTACGACCTGATCCTGTGGACGGTCTGCCACGTGGCGTGTTGGCTGCGAGACAAGGACGAGGGGGTGGTATGAGTGAAGATCGTAGGACGGTTCTCCGGCTGTGGGAGGCGCAGTCCGAAGTCCTGAACAACTTGGCGCGGCTGAAACTGCGGGACCTGGTCGAACGTAACCAAAATGACGGCGAGTTCTCCGAGGCGGAGTGGACCGCCCTACGCAACTGGCATCGAGCGTGGGTGGAGCTGGTTCGCGCGCACGGACAGGTCCTGGGTACCACACTAGATAATGATTGACGTTTTCAGAATCGACCGCCCAACATCGAATATCCGTAGACAACAATCATAGACGCGCTATGCTTTGGATGTGGACGCGATTCGCGTCACGGAGGAGGCAGGGGACATGACTGAAGAGAAATACGCAGAACCCAATATGGTCACAGACCCCAACACCGCCGGCGGGCTCGTCACGGAGCAGGCGTTGCCGATCGCCGAGGCGCGCGAGCTGGTAGCCGCCTATGAGGCGCGCGGCCTCGTGTCCTCATGGGCGCCAGACCACGATGACCGAAGTCGCGCCTGGGTATACGTGGTGCCTGCATGACCCGCGGCGGCAAACGCAAGGGCGCAGGTCGACCGCGCACGCCGCACGCTGAGCGCCTCACGCACGTCGTGAGCCTGCGAGTCACGGACTCTGACGCCGAGGCTCTGGGCGAGCTGGAAGAGGCCGGGCACGCGCCTCTAGATGTGCTTCGCGCGGGCGTGGGCGCGCTGCGCGATGAGTTCTAAAGCAGCTGCTGGTTCGCGCGCACGGACAGGTCCTGGGTACCACACTCGATACCTAGGTATCACGCACTCTTGGCCTCTGCTACGGTAGGTGCATGGCCCTCACCCACCGCCCCTCCGCGCGCGCCCTCATGTCCAAGGCGGCCGACATAATCCAAGAGCGGTTCGACGGCTGGGCGAATGTGCTCACCGGGCTGGGCGGAGCGCACGACAAGCGTCAGTACGCACGCCTCTCACCGGGTATGGTCCTGGACGAGTATACGCTCGCCACCTTGTACCACCACGAGTGGTTGGCCAGGACGATCTGCGAAATCCTCCCCGAGAAGGCCATGCGCGCGGGCATGGAACTCGTGGTTCCGGATGGTGGAGAGGATCTCGAGACACGGATCGACGATCGGATGGAAGAGCTGGACGCCTGGTCCAAGCTCTGCACCGCCGCCATCTGGGGGCGGCTGTACGGCGCCGGGGCTGTGCTCGTGGGCGTCTCCGACGGGCGTGGTGTGGACCAGCCCCTGAACCTGGAAGCGGTTCAGCGGGTGGACTACATGGTCCCTCTCGATCGTCGCTCACTCGTGATCGAGCGGTGGTATTCGGACCCGGCCTCGCCCAAGTTCGCCCAACCGGAGCTCTATAAGCTCCAGCGCCGCGTGTCGGGGCGCACCGCGATCGCCACTGGTGAGCAGGCCACTGGTGCGCTGATCCACGAGTCGCGCATGCTCGTGTTCGGCGGTGCGCGCACCGGAGACGAGGAGAAGGTAGCCAACCAGGGGTGGGACTACTCCGTGTTGCAGGCCGTGTATGACGTACTCCGCGATTGGGGCCTGTCATGGGCCGGCGCGGGGATGCTCCTCCAGGAGGCCAGCCAGGCCGTGTACTCGGTCAAGGACTTGACCAAAATGCTCGCGCGCGCGGACGGGGAGCAGGCCCTACAGCGCCGCTTTCGGATCATCGAGATGGGGCGCTCCATCGCCCGCGCGTTGGTGATCGACGCAGACGGGGAGGCGTTCGAGCGTAAGGCGACCACCTTCACCGGCGTGCCGGACATGCTCGATCGCTTCTGCAACCTCCTGGCCGCGGCCACGCGCATACCCGTCACCGTGCTCATGGGTACCGCGCCCGCGGGCCTGAACGCGACCGGGGAGAGCGACCTGCTCACCTTCCAGTCGACGGTGGAGGAGTGGCAGACGCAGGTCCTCGCCCCGCGTGTGGAGCACCTGGTGCGACTCCTACTACGAGAGGGCGGTCAGGCGGAGCCCGAGAGCTGGAAGGTCAAGCTCTGCTACGGCACGGCCGAGACACCCAAGGCGGCCGCCGAGAGACGGCTAGTCGTGGCACAGGCGGACGCCATCTACGTGGACAAGGGTGTGGTCTTGCCCGAGGAGATCGGTCTGTCGCGGTTCGGTGCGGAGGGCTGGTCACCCGAGACGCAGATCGATCTAGACCTGCGCCGGGACGTGGCTGAGCTCAAGGAGGAGGGCCTCCGCGAGGCGGCCGAGAGCGGCGGATCCAGTCAACAGCTGGGCACTGCCGGCGCGCAGGTCGAGGGCTTGGACAAGATCACGGCCTCGGTCGTGGCCGGAGATATCACCCTGGACGCGGCGGTCGCGCGCGTGGTCGCGCTGTTTGGGATGACCGAGGAGCAGGCTAGGGCCGTCCTGGGCGAGATAGAGGTCGCGCCCGAGCCAGACCCGACACCAGTGGTGGGGTCAGTGGCTGGGCCAGTGGTGGAGTCCGGTCCGAGCGCGCCCTTGGGCAGGTCGGGGGTGGCAGGCCCGCGACCGCCACGCGAAGAGTAGGCCCCGTCTACTTCCGCCGACGACCCACGCCCGTCCTCTGTGCCCCGACTGCCGCGCCGCGCATGGCGTCATACATGGCGTACATGGCGCGCTCGGTCACTTCGGTCACGCTCGCCAGCTCCAGGTCCCCGCGGGTGGGGCGGGGGAAGGTCACGATCTCGGTCTCGGTCGAGGGTGGCGGCGGCAAACACGGCATGTGTTTACTCTAACCGAATCCCGTCGCCGCGCATGTTCAATCGACCGGTAAGACCCATTTTGGTAGGATAGCGTATGGACCTAGATCAGCTGCAAGCCCTGCTCGCCTACGTCGCCATCGGCCTGGCCGTGGCCTCACCTGTGGTCCGGGCGCTTCTGGCCGCGGCCACCCAGCTGCGGGTCTTGGCGGCGGAAACCGAGTGGACCCAGGACGACGCGGCCGTGGAGGCCTCGATCGTCTTCCTGACGCGCGTGGCCAAGATCCTGGAGGTGGTGGCGGGTGTGCTGCCACACATATCGGTCAAGGGCCCGGCCCGCGCCACCGAGGCGTCCGTACAAGCGGCGGACCGTAAACTCCCGTAGACTGGGGATGTGGCCTCCGAGTTCACGCCTAAGGCGCTGATTTTCCTGGCTGGGGTGGCATCCGCCGCGTTCGGGAGCGGCGCCACGTTCATGGCCTGGGAGTCGACCCACCCCACGGCCGTCGAGATCGCCACGGCGTTGGGGTGCGCGACCTACCTAGACGGCTCGGGAGCGCCCGCGCTCTCCCACTGCCCCGCCGCTACGGACGCCCGCGCCGCGCGCGCGGAGACCATGCGGCTGGCCGGGGAGATCCAGCGGATGCGTCCTGACGTGGTTCTGGGGGTGGGGCGTGTGAGCGCGGCCAAGCGCCCCGGGCGAGACGCGGCAGGGAAGGCGGCCTTGCGTATGTATGAGGGGGAAGTGCGTTCAGGTGTACCACCTGAGCAGGCTATGGTTCACGTACTGGAGACCGACTTTTGATCACCAACGGACGACTCGACGGCGTGCGCCACGTCCCGGCGGCGGACATGGGTGGGTACCTGGTCCGACCCCGCTGGCTGCTGATCCACTACACAGGCGGGTCTGGAGCTGTAGGTGCGATCGGCCAACTAACCACCCGGGACGACACCTACGTATCCGCGCACCTGCTCCTTGCGCCAGATGGGGAGGTCACGCAGCTGGTCCCGTTCGGGCGGCAGGCGTATCACGCCGGCCAGTCCAGGTGGATGGAGGTGTCGCGCCTGAACGCGTACACCATCGGGCTGGAGCTGGTGAACCCCGGGTACATGCGTCCGGGCTCGCCCAGGAGCTGGCCCACCATCCGCGCGGCGCACCAACTGGTAGGCGGACCCTACCGCGAGTGGTACGTGTACCCGGAGGAGCAGTTGGCGTCGGCCGCTGCGGTGTGCGCCAAGCTCCTGAACCACTACACCTCGATCGAGGGTATCCTCGGGCATGATGACGTCGCCCACCCACGGGGGCGGAAGCTGGACCCGGGCCCTGCGTTCCAGATGGTCGCCTTCAGGGAGAGGGTGAAGGCGCTGGGTGTGGTAGGATAGCGCATGGATTTGACTCCGCGACACATCACCTGGTCCCTGGCGGTCAGCAACGACATGACCGCAACGATCGACTCGGACGTTATCCCGATCCTGCGACAGGAGAGTCAAGGAGCGTTCATTCAACTGGCCTGGACTTCTACGCCTGTCGGGACGTTGAAGCTCCAGGTCTCTAACGACGGATCAATCTGGTCGGATCTGACTGGGATCACGGTGGACACGGGAGGTGCAGCGGGGAGCACCAGCTGGAGCATCGCCGACGCCTTCTTTCAGTACATGCGAGTGGGGTACGCCCGCACCTCAGGTGACGGCACGCTGACGGGCACGGTGAACATCAAATGACGCTTTTCTACCCACCCCGCGGTTCAGCTCCTACTTCCGCAGAGATCGTTGCTGCTCTCGACGACGGCGCGTTGCCGTATTCAAAGCTTTCCGGGCTGCCTGAAGTGCACGTTCCGTTTACCGCTACCGATGCGGAGTATGTGATCCCTGCCGGCTACAAGCTGGTAGGCGCGTTGCTGCGCCCCGGTGCGGGCGGCGGCTCGGGCGGAGGCGGAGGGGGCGGCGGCTACTCGGGCGCTGCTGGCGGCGGTGGAGGTGGCGGTGGACGCTGCGGTTTGAGCGGCGTTTCCGCGGCTCTTACGCTTGCTGCTGCCTATGCCGCGGCGGGGGAAACGCTTGATATCCAAGTTGGCGCGGGCGGGGCTGGTGGCGCAGGAGCCACGGGCGGCGCTGCAGGCGTCGGGGTTCCGATCGCCTCTACAGCTGGTTCTGCGGGCGGAGCGACCTCAATCTCGATCGCAGGCGGAGCGGTGCTAGTTCAGGCCTTGGGGTGCCCGGGCGGAGCGTCCGCTGGCGTACCGGCAGCAGCGTCCGCGACCGTGGGAGGGACGGGGCTAAACACTAGTGCAACCAGCTCTGTGTGGCCGAATCTGATAAATCGCACCATCGTTACTGGAATAGGACCGGGCGCGGGCGGCGCCACAGGGAATAATGCAGTGCTTGCAAACACCCCCGCCGCGGCAACCGGGGTATTCGGGGGTTTCGGCTCCGCGTACACGGTCCCATCTGGCGCCTCTGGCGGCGCGAGTGATGGCACGCGCGGTGGTGGGGGCGCAGGTGGCGTCGGCAGCTTATCCGTCTTCGGCGATGAGTTCTCTAGCGTCCTCAACATCGCGATCCCCGGAGCAACAGGCGCCGGTAGTGGCGCAGGCGGCTCAGCTGGAGCCGGCGGCGCTTCAAGTGCTGCAGGGACCGCGGTCACTGGCTCGAACGGCGGAGCAGGCCAGAGCGGTGCTCTCGGCCGTGCTGGTGGCGGAGGTGGCGGTGGAGGCGGCGGTGGAGCGGGCCTGACCGGCGGCGCAGGTGGCAACGGCGGAACTGGAGGCACGGGGTCTAACGGCGCCGTGATCCTCATTCTCAGCCCAGCCTAGAGCCGATCCCATTCGGGACGGCTGTGGGAGGGATCCGAGTCGTTCACCTCGCACCCGAGAAGCACATGTAGCAGCTCGTGGGTGAGGGTCTCCGACCCTTGTCCTTCTTCGATGTAGACCCCGTTCTCGAACGAGCAGCCGTCTATCGCGATGTCGACGCCGCACGCAGCTTGCAACTCGCGCTGCGACAGATAGGCCGGCTCGATCGAGCTGACTCGGTCCCAACACTCGGGTGAAATCGGGGCGCCGTAGGCTTCCTGCAGCGAAGTTTCGCTACATGCAGAGAACAGGACGAGAAGTAGGAGCAAGACGCGCATGACCCACCTAGCCGTCGACAAGCGCAAGCGGTAGAATCCCACCCCTGCCCAACTTCTACTGTCGTGCAAACTCAGACACTGCTCACTACCCGTACGCTCTGACGCGGGTCGTGGCCACGGACTCCCAGGCGGCAGCTACCGCGTTCGCGATTGGACAGGACATCCTCGTGATCGCGGAACCGGCGCTCGAGTGGTTCAAGGTCGGGACACCGGCCCCAACAACGCCTCCGGCGTACACCTGAACAGCTCCAACTGCTTGCGTGTGATCTTGCCCGAGGCGTAGGCGAGTGCCGCGCCTCGGGCAAGAGCGTGCCCCGGGCGGTCTCGACGTCTGCGCTTGACGTACGGACCAATCGTCAGGATCAGGCGCCTGCGCTCCCGGTCTGAGCGCGTGAGGCGGCCCGCGCGGTAGACGAGCGCCCCGACTAGGAGGGCGAAGAGAAGCAGGGCGGAGAGCGTGAGGTAGGGGTAGGTGGTCACGTCCCACCCCGCACCAACCCAAACAACCACAAGTCCGCGCTGTCCCACGTCTCGTCTGCATGCTTCGGGTCCGATCGCCCCGTAGAGCAGGTCACGAGTATGTGATTGGTCTCGTGTCTGTAGATGGTCGGCAACCAGCTCTCCGGCAGCCGTTCGTCATACACCGCCACAGGCTTGCCCCCATAGGTCCAGCCGCAGCAGGCATACACACCACCCCGACCCTCCGCCGAACCCAGGGGGTAGGCCGACGGCACCCCACAGATCTCCTCCAATCGCTCGGGAGAGACGGCGGCAAACGTCGGAGGCTCGCACTCGGGGGCCTCGGCCATAATCTGCTGGACGTCCGCGCGTTCGGCCACGGAGTACGCCTGCGGTAGGACGGGGAAGCCCGGGGCACATCCGCCCAGGAGTAGGGCGCCCAAGAGGAACACCCACACCACGGACGCGGTCGCCACGCCTGCGCCGAAACCCATCACCCACTCACCCGGATTGTGCCACTTGGTCATGCCTTGCCTCCTTGTATCACGCGCAGGATTGGACGCCTGCGCACTCCCTGCCTAGTCGGACGACTCGACAGGAGCTTGAGCCCGGTTTCTGCCACGCCGATCGGTTTGGTAGCAGGGGCACTCCCGTAGACGTACGTGGTCTCCCCGTGGTCCACATCGATCTGGGTGATGGACACGTAGGGGATGTGTACGGTATGCAACCGCCTAGAGACACTCAGGCGCGTGGTCAACGCCAGCGGTCCCGCGAAAAACTCAGTCACCGGCACAACCAGGCCCTGTCCGATTACGAGTAGGACCAACGGGTCTCGAGATCGGTAGACGTCGCTGGGTAACCCACCGACCTGCGCGCGCACGCACGTGACTAGTAGGTGCCTACCGCTGGAGTAGGCCTCTACCAGGACCTGACGTTTGGCGTTCACGGCAGCACCTCCACCGCCCACAGCAGGAGCAGGTAGCACCCCAAGCAAACGAGCACGGTCGTGGGTGTCCACGGTCCACGGGTCGGAGGTGAGCCGTACTCGGTCTCACGGTAGGCGGTGATGTGTAATGCACGCAGCCGCGCAGGGCCTTCGGGCGTGGTCGGGTCGATGTCTTTGGGCGGGGTCATGCGTCATCCATCCACATGACGCACGCCGCACCCGTCGCGACCCCCAACAGAGTCACACCTGTGATAACAAGTGTTAGTCCCGGGTGAACTACTAATGCGCAACCGTACGCACTGCCTAACAGGATCGCCCAGATTCCGAAGACTGCGCGGTAGAATATTTTCCTCACGACCTCACCTTGTCCTTTCGATATGCCCGCGCCGCTGCAACCAACGCCTCGTGCCGAGATTGGAGCACTTCCAATGCATCGTGAGCCGCATCGCGCTCATTCAGTGCGGACTCGTGCTGGGACTGGAGAGCGTTCAGTTTGGCCTCGCACCCGGCGACACCGGCTTTGCAGCGGTCGTTGAACTCGTGAACCTGCGTCGCCATATCGTCGATCTTGTCCTGCTGCTCCAAGTACTTGGTGAGTACAGCATCCCGTTCCTTGCGCCCCCGCTCGTACCCGGCTTTGTCGCCGGCCGCGCGCGTCGCGGCGCGTTCTCTTAGCAGGATCTCTACTCTCTGCGGGACAGGGATCAAAAACAGCTCTTGTGAGAGTGCCTCACAGTGCGCCCGCTCGTCTTCGATCGGGTGCTGACGTTCGGCGACAGGTGCCGTTTGTCGGGGTTCGGCGACCCGCAAGGGAGCGCACCCGTCTCGCTCGTTGTCGCTGCC
>ERZ1292632.2359-Hain-H43-01um-R2-2359-length-15905-cov-5_pt1 | contig 15905 bp, 31 predicted proteins | sample MGYA00564407_ERZ1292632 | MGnify/ENA primary metagenome ERZ1292632 (study PRJEB36523, sample SAMEA6512637) | groundwater metagenome | collected 2019-01-08 | study: AquaDiva: Metagenomics assemblies of 32 groundwater samples | reverse complement strand
CAGCCGAAGAAGGGCCGTCGCTGAGTGGCGAAGCAGATGATGTGGGCGGGCTTCCCGATCCCCTGCTCAGGATGCCGTCAGCCCTTCCAGCCCTCGCGTGTACCCCGGCAGGGCGGCCGGAAGATCCCGGCCCTGTGCCCGCGATGTGCGGTCACTGAGAAGGCCGCCAAGCAGAGCAAGAAACGACTGAAGGAGACAGAGAAATGACGCATGCACTGACCAAGGCCGACGGAGCCTATCCGCTCTACGACCTGAACGACTCCGGGCAGATCACCAGCTACGTCGAGACCCTGCGCTTCGGACTGCGCTGGAAAGCGAAGAAGGCCGAACGCAAGGGCCTGGGCGGCTGGGCCGAGCGCAAGCTGCGTGAGGCCGAGAGCAAGACTGACCCGGCCGACTGGGACGCCGGAGCCATTTTCCTGACCGGCGGTGACCCGAAGAAGTACATCGGCTTCGACGGCTTCGACCCCTTCAAGGACGAGGCCACCAGCGAGGAGAAGAAGTCCGTCCGGCACAGCGGCGACAGCGTCCGTGGTGCAAGCGACGGCGATGATGAGCAGATCGACTTCGACCTGCGGCACATCCCCCAGCGCTACGACCAGATCCTTCTTGTCGGCGGCGCCTACAAGCTGGGCTCCGAGACCAGTGCCGTCCGTGACGTCAAGGCCACGGTGTACGACGGCACGGGAGGCTCTTTCGACCCGGTCGGTGAGTTCGAGCCGTCACTGCTGCGGGTCAAGCGGATGATCGCGGTGGCCCGGCTCGACCGGCAGCCGGATCCCACGGACCCGGGTAAGACGGTCTGGTCGCTGTCCATCGTGAACGAGAGCTACGACATCCGCCCCGGGGACTTCACTTCCTTGCTGCAGGGCGCCATCAACATCAGCTGACATTCCTCAAGGGGCGCATCCATCCGGGTGCGCCCCTTTCGTGCAACAGGAGGCAACTCGTGAAAGCAAAACTGGTCTGGCAGCCGCCGGACTGTGAAAACCCGCAGACCGCGACGATTCTGGTGACGCCGGACGAGCTGGCCACGTTGCGGTACGCCCTGGCCCGTGACCCGGAAAAGACGGGGGAGGGAAGTGCTTTTCTCCGGACCTTCAATCCTCAGGGACGGGTCCATAAGCGGGTGTATGTTCTGCGGTACATTTTGTCCGTCATGCCTCTGCTGAAGGGGCAGACCCAGGAGGGGTAGTCATGAAGGCACCTGGGGATCTTTCCCTGGATCTGCTGGACACATGGACCGGGGCTGTTGCTCTGGCGCAGGAAAAGGCGCTCCTGCATGCCGAGTATTCCAGTGACCCGGAACGCTTCATGACGGTGTATGACAGGACGCTGCACGCTCTGCATCACGGTGCGGATTTCCTGGGCAGGCGCCGCCCGTACAACGACGTGGATGACGCGGCGGAGACAGAAGCCATGGCGGCACACAGGGCCATCAAGGCGCACCTGCGCCTCCGCTGATGACAGACAGGAAAGGAAAAGACATGTGCGAAGAAGACGCGACACACAACGTTCCACGTGAGCTTCAGGCGAAGCTGGCCGAGGCGAAGAAGTGGTATGACAGGCGGCAGTCCCTGGAGGAGATGTGCGGGCATGCCTCCGGGCCGGGCAGTGCCCAGCGCAATCAGGAAGACCGTGACGCTTCGGACCGGCTCGGGGGCTGGATCCTGGAAGAGGTCGTCGAACTCTGCGAGGGCATCTGGGGCTTCGGTCCGGAACTGGAGGAGCCGAAGTGACTGCCAAGAGTATCGGGCAGCAGGTCCTGGAGATCCAGATCGCACACTGGCTGGACGCCGACGCGGTGATCCACAACATCGAGGGCGCTGCTCTGGAGTACATCCAGGTGTTCGGCTTCCGTGACGTCGCCACCATCGATCCGGCGAAGATGCGCCAGCTCACGGACAAGCACCGACTGGTGTGCTAGGTTACCGTCACACCAGCGAAGGAAAGGACATGACGTGGATCTGGAGCCTGCCCTGACACCGTACAAGCAGGTCATCACGTATTTCATCACGGAGATCAATGAGGGGCGGCTGGCCACGGGTGAGGCCCTACCGACGGTGGCGGAGCTGTCCCGGGAGTGGGGCCTGCACCGGACCACGGTGTACAAGGCCATCCAGGGGCTCCAGCAGATGGGCTACGTCACGTCAGATCCCGGTGGCAGCACCGTCGCCGAGCCCATCAAGATGTGGGAAGCCCTGGAGGTACTGCTCAACCTCATGGAGGACCGGGGGCTGGATCCCCAGATCATCGAGACCAACCGCGAGCACGGTGTGTATGGCAATCACGGCGCCGTGGTCTGGGATCCGGACGGCGAGGGCTGGGTCACCGAAAGTCCAGTCTGAACGAGGAGAACATGACAGACGACGACGAAAGCGTGGGCATCATGGTGCACATCACGCTCCCTGCCGCCCACGCTCTGAACCTGCGGATCATTGACGAATCGGTGGAACGGGGAGAGGCTGTCAGTCGCGCCCTTGTCACCTACGACCAGCTGCGACAGCTGTGCAGTAACGGCTGGCAACTGCGGATGTTGCGCAGCCGGAAGCCTCGCTGGTGGGAGTTCTGGAAGGCCGAATCCGCCTGGATTCCTGTCGACCTGAACGCCCTGGCGGCGCCGGACGACGCCCTCGAAGAAGAAATGTTCTGGCGCACCGCCCCGTAAGACAGACAGACCGAAAGGAAAACGCATGAGCACTCTCATGGTTGTTGTCAACGGCGTTGAGTACGATCTGGCTCCCGTCGTCCCGCCCCAGGCTGATCACCTGACCACGGGCGTCTTTGCCTTCGACCGGCAGATCGCCGAAGCATGGCTTCGGCTGAATCACCAGAACCGTTCCCTGCGGGAGAACAGCTCCGATGCCCAGGGCCGGGACATGAAGAACGAGGAGTGGGACATCAATGGGGAGACGATCATTCTCTCCCGTCCACTGCTCGAAGGGGAGATGGAGGGCGTCCCGGCGGGAACGGTCGTTGTCCTTGACGGCCAGCACCGGCTGACGGCATGTGCCGACTCGGGCGCTGTCTTTGTCAGCGCCGTCTCCTGGGGTGTCGACCCGGCCACACGCCGGTCCATTGACTCTGGCATGTCGCGCACCATTCAGGACGCCTTGGGCTTGCTCAATGTCAAGCACCGTAGGCCTATGGGAACGCTGCTGCGCCGCCAGGTGATGTGGAACAGCGGGCGCCGCAAGTTCCAGGGAGGCTCCGTGAAGGTCACCAATGTGGAGATGCTGAACCTGTACGAGAGCGACGAGCATCAGGCACTGGCCCGTGCCATCGAGGTCGGCGTCTGGGTCAGTGAGAGGCAGGACGGCTTTCCCCTGTGCCCGCCGACCGCAGCAGCGCACGCTCACTACCTGCTGCACAAGATCGACGGCGGCATGGCAACTGAGTTCCTGGCGCGTCTTCGTGACGGCAATGAACTCACGACCGGCCATCCGGTGCGTACACTGCGTCAGCGTTTCATGAACGACGCGAACGCCTTCACCAGCAACAACCCCAAGGGCAACGGCAAGGGCAGGAGGCGCGTTGCCACGCACCAGCCCCTGGGGTACATCTTCCGCGCCTGGAATGCCTATCGTGCGGATGAGACCACGGACCGCATTCTGCAGACCGCCGAGATGGACGTCCCGGAACCGAAGTAGCTGATGGCACGGAAGATCGGTGTGGAGCACGGCCTCATCTACCGGGCCGTGCTCCATAACACCAAGACGGGCAAGCGGTGGGTAGAGAGCCCCTACAACACGCCCGGAGCAGCAAGACAGCGTGTCACCTTCTGGAAGAACTACTTCCGTGACCGGACGACGGGCATCACACCTATCGAGGGGTACCCGGAGGAAGGCACCACGACATGGAGGAGGATCGACAATGACGAGTGACCCAAAGCCCCCACGTGACGGCGAGCGTGTGGGCGTACTGCTCGGTGCTTACGCGGAGGCCATCGCCTACCGCATCCGTGCTGAGCTGGTGTGCTGCGACCTCTATCAGAGGGTCGAGAAGGCCCGTGCCGAGGGGGATGGAGAGAATGCTATCGGGCGTGCTGTCCTCCGCAAGGACTGGCATGACCTGTGCTACTGGGGTGAGGCATCCGCTCAGATCGCCGAAGGCCGGTGCCCTGGGTACGAGACTGAGCCGAACGTCTGCCGGTGCCCCTGTGAGGGATGCAAGCACAACTGCGGCGCACATGACGAGGAGACGCCATGGCAGCCGACATCGTAAAGCCGCTGCTTCTGCTCGATGTGGATGGCGTCCTCGCTCCACTGGCTACATCCAGTGGCAAGCGCCCCGAGGGCTACCAGACGCACCGCATGCGACCGAGTGGCTTCAACCGTCCCGGCCAGAAACCGCTGCGGGTGTGGCTCAATCCCCAGCACGGCGAGTGGTTGCTGGAGCTGACCGACCTGTACGAGCTGACCTGGTGCACCACATGGGAGCATGAGGCAAATGTGTGGATCGCACCGCATCTGGGGCTTCCCGAACTCCCTGTAGTGGAATTCGGGAAGGCACTCCCCAGGCCGGACGCCCGTGTCCACTGGAAGACAGCGACCATCGTCGAGTACGCGGCGGGACGCCCGTTTGTCTGGGTTGACGACGAACTCGACGGGCGGGATGTGCAGTATTTCAAGAAGAACTGCACGCAGAAGTTCTCCACTCTGAGAGTTCCGCCCCTGAAGGGGCTCACGTACGATAACGTCCAGGATCTGAAGCACTGGCACCATGAATGGGAAACCTGGACGAAGGCATGGGCACTGGTGGCAACGAGCGAAAAGGTCCATGAGTACCTGTCGACCGGCTGCTGGCACGGCGACATGACTTTGCCGGACGGACGGACCGGCCATGAGTACTGCCAGGGTGAGACCGGGATCTGTGGTGACAAGGTCCCGGCTTCTTGCAAGTTCTGCCTGGTTCGTTGCTCGTGTGAATGCCATGAAATGACAGAAAAGGAAAGAAATGATGACAAAGACGAACTGGATCGGCCGTCTTCTGCGCCACCTGACGACGGGACCGACGCCGGTACAGGATGAGCTGAATGCCTCACAGGTACATCTCCTGGTCATGCGGCACGCAACGGAAACATCGGCGCTCCGGTATCAGGAGGCTGTGGGCCGTCATTTCGCCGCCCAGGCAGCCGCCCATGTCGCGGAGCACGCCCGGGGATACAGCCGGGTGAACAGTCCGGTCCTCATCACGGTCGACGACATCACCGCCGCCCTGAACGACGTCGCTGGTATTCTGCGCAGCAGCACGTTCCCCCAGAGTCTCATCGACCTGTGCAAGGAGCAGCCGTGACGTACGATGTTCTGAACGGTGAGCGGCCCAGGGAATCCCTTGCGGACAAGGCTCAGCGTCTCCTCGAAGAGTCTAAGCCACGACGTTTCGAAGTGTGGCGTGATGTGGATGTCACAGAGATCTCCGGCGAAGGAAAGGTCGGGGAGGGTGTTCTCTTCTCCGATGGCTGGGCAATCACCCACTGGCTGGACCGGCCTCCGATGAACGAACCGAAGACCGAAGTCTGGCACAATCCAGGCACCAAACCGTTTGTCAAAGTCAGTGGGCATGGCGGCTTGACGGTGCTTCGGTGGCTTGACCCGGAGCAGCCGTCCTCCGTACGGTGACGAACGAACCAGGAAGGTCGTGAAGAGCGATGTTCGGTAAGTGGTGGCGACGCAGGAAGCTCCGGAACGCTGGCTATATCACGATGGTCCCGTCTCGGGTGTTCAATGGCATGACGGACGAGGACAAGCCGAATGCTGCCTTGCAGAAGGCGGCGAAGACAGCGCGTACCACGACCCATCGGGCGCCTCCGCCCGTGCCTTCTTCGCCGGGCTGGGTAACGTCCCCGTCGACCGGCCCCACGTACACCACCTGGGGCGTCGACAGTCCGTCCTCGTCCTCCAGTTCGTCGGATGCCGGATGTTCGTCCTCGTCCGACAGCGGCAGCTCGTCCGGGAGCTGTGACTCCGGAAACTTCTGACCCCCTCCTTGCGTGAGGGAGCGTCCGCCTTGCTCGTAACAGGGATCAAAGCCGGTACGGTGCCGCCGGTGGCGCGAAAGGGCACCTCTAGCCGGTGTGGCGGAATTGGCAGACGTTGGTGAGGGAGCACACCAAGCCCCTCGTACAGGTTCGAATCCTGTCACCGGCCCGCAGTGCGCGCCAGAGATGTCTGCCGACCGGGTGGACGCGCACAAGAAGCCCGGTCATCACGCACGTAGGGCCTGTCAGTCCCCCAGGGGGACGTCGGAGAGTTCGGGGACAGGGAGCGGGAGGGGTACCCCGCAGCGTCCGGCGTCACCGGTTAACGGCCTCGGACCGTTTGGTGGCGTCTGCGCCAACTCGGCTGGCATGCCCGAGGACGCACGCATGCCCTCTGACCTTGTAGAATGACAGAAAACGACAACGAAGTAGGAACAATGAAGACGCGTATTGCTGTGGTGGCGATGGCCGCTGCGGCATTCTTTCTCATCTCGACAACCACCGGCACCGTTGAAGACAAGCAGGCGCCGGGGATTCCGGGTGAGAAGACCTACGAGGTGCTGGTGAACGGGTCATGGCGTATCGTGCCTGAGGCCGTCTGGGATCGCTGCGATGTGCAGGATTCCTTCCCCTTGTGCGCTGTCTCCGGCACGCCGCAGTAACCCAGCGAAAGGAAAGACATGACAGAGAGCACGGATGACTACAACGGCGAGGAATCTCCGTTCCTCACCGTCCAGGAGATCGCCTCCCACCTGAAGGCGTCCAAGATGTCCGTCTACCGGAATATCCACAGGGGGGTGCTCCCCGCCACTAAGATCGGTCGGCTGTACCGGGTGAGGAAGAGCGACCTGGACACGTTCGTGGCACAGGCCCGGTACACGCCGTGATTGTCATCGTCATGGGGAGCAGGGACTGGGACCACAGACGTTTCGTCTGGATGGTCCTGAACACCGTGTACGTGAAGCACGGGCCGTTCACGCTGTACCACGGTGACTGCCACATCAAAGGATTCCCGGCAGGGGCTGATGCGCATGCACAGAGCTGGGCCGACACCAACCCGCACATCACGGTGAAGCGATTCCCTGTGACACGTGAAGAATGGGCCGAGTATGGCAAGCCTGCCGGTCCCATGCGGAACCGGCGCATGGTGGAGGACGCGTACCACAGTGCTGGCCGGGAGAAAGTCATCGGGCAGGCGTTCCAGCGGGACAATTCGTCCGGCACGCAGAACACCATCGACTTGATGAAGTCATTCAGCATTCCGTGCAAGGTGTGGCCGTATACGGAAGCCGTGCGGTTCCCCTCGTACTGACAGAAAGACAGGACAGAGATGCGACCGCGTGAATGTGACAATGACGAGTGCGACGAGGAAGAGAGCGGCTGGGTGCATGCCGAAGGGTGTGAACCCATGATTCCGCTCACCTATGACGAACTCATGCGGCGCGTACATGCGTTGCCACCCGACTCGTCCAGCTTTCTCGCGTACATGAACCGGAACGGAATGATCTGATGAAGCAGACAATCCACAGCAACCATCACCTGGTCGTCCGTCTGGATGACAGCCGTGCACTGGGCTTCTACCGCACGGCCTTGAAGCCCGGGTCGGACGGCTACAACAAGGAGATGAAGGAGCGCTGCGAGACGGCACGGCGTGACATTCTCCGGCATGTCGACGGCTTGACGCTCGGCTCGGACAACCGTGTCGCCCCCGGCGCCGTGGAGATCAAGTACAGCAGTGTGGATGTGTGCTCGTTCTGTGATCGCACCTGGGAAGTTCTGACAGGGGCGCTCATCGGGGAAAGCACGAACCCGGACGGCACGTGTGACTGGTTCGAGGATCCGGTGGATGGTGTCGGACTTCCTCTCTGCTGCGACAAGGCGCAGCAGGAGTGGCGTGATGAGCGCAGGAACGTTCTCCAGACTGTCGCCGAGGTCTTCGAGTGAACACCACTCCTGCGAGCGCTCCCTATGATGGTCAGGGAAATCTGCTGCGTCGTGTCCCTTCCGCTGTCGATGCCCATTGGCGTCCCAACGAACCGTTCCGCATGCGCCTGGAGCTGGTGGGGCAGAAGCATGGCATGTCCTCCGTGTACGTGGAGTGGAAGGATTCCCGGCGGCGTACGTACCCCATGTTTGTCTCATCGCTCGTGACTCTCCTGCAGAGTGGCCTGGTGAACAAGGGTGTATCGGCCGGATGGTGGATCGTCGTCAAGAACGGCCAGTTTTTTGGTGTCAGTCCCTGGAACAACGACTCAGGAGCAGCATCGGATTGATTCCCGCTGTTGTACATGAAGCCGCTAGTGCGGCATGGAGGAAGAGGAAAGATGACGACAAACAGCGAAAATGACAACGGCCAGCTCATCAGGCTGATGACCCGTGCTGGCCCACGGACGTTCCGTGGCGAAGTCATCGTTGATCTGTCGCGGGATTTCCACGACCCCAAGAACATTGACAAGAGGACCGGGAAGCCGCGAGTCCAGTGGACGGACATGGTCCTGTACCGTGCGGTGGAACCGGGCTACCGATATGTCGTTTATATCGTCGCTCGTTCGGTCGTTTACCATCGCTCCGACGGCCCGTGCATCCACGGAGTCGCGACAACGGTGGGGGCGCTGACCGGGGAGGACCGCTACAACAATATGCGGCCGTGTAGCGTAGAAGGGTGTTTTTCCGGGGAACCGAATGATCACCTGGATGATCTGGCAGACGATGTAGTGGTGCGGGTGGAGAAAGACATCTACACTCAGCACAAGTGTGCAAACGGATGGGAAGTCGTCAACAATGTCCAGGAGTCTGACGGAAATGTCCGTCCTCTGAGTCAGCGACTGCTTGATGAGGCGGCAGCCCTGGACGAGGGTATCGCCCAGGCGGTAGCCGTGGAAAAGCCCCTGTAGGAGAGCCTGTGAGCAGCCCGGAAGACATTGAGCAGCCCAACCGGAACGGGGGGCTGCTCACAGGCGTTCTGGCACAGGGGGATCAGCGTCATCATTCCCTTGTCCCCCGTGAGGAGCGAACCGCCCGGCGGCAGGCGCTGAGTATCGTCTCTTGGCAGTGTGATCAGCATGGGTGTGGCGGTGCGTGGTGCCTGCACCGCAACCACCGGCGGGACACCGCGTACCTGCGGCACTGCATCGACATGATGGATCTGCTGGGGATGGAGCTGGACGAGTCCGCAGACGCTCTGGATCTACGTCTGGAGTAACGTCCATCGCGAGTTGACAAAATAAGGACCGGGTGAGACACTCCCCGGTCCTTCCGTCTGCCTGATACGCTGACGCCCTTCCTTGGCGGGAATCGGCGAACGGTGGTATCTCGGTGGCTTCGCCTTTGGCAGACGTCTGCCTGAATCTGGTTGAGAGCGTTGATGATGCGGCCTCACTTAAGCGCTGGCTGGGGGAGCGGCGCCCCGGAGACAGCATCGCGATCGACACGGAGTCGTCCGGCCTCTCACCCGAAAAGGACAAGCTTCGGCTCGTCCAGGTGGGGGACGAACGTACGGGTTGGGCCATTCCCTGGGATCGCTGGGGTGGCGTCGCCGTAGAGGTCATGGAGTCCTGGGACGGCGGCTGGGATACACACAACGGAGTGTTCGACTGGCGGTTCCTCGCCAGGCACACCGGAGTTGAGCTGCCCTGGCATCGCCTGGACGACACGCTTACCCTCGCGCGAATCGACGACCCCACTCGGCTGAATGGCTTGAAGCCGCTCTCCAAAATGCTGATCGACAAGCGGGCCGTCAGCATGCAGAAGTCTTTGTCGGATGGCATGGCGGCGAACAGGTGGACGTGGGGAACTGTCCCTATCGCTTTCCCTCCGTATTGGCAGTACTCGGCGCTGGACCCCGTACTCACTAAGCACCTGAAGAATCATCTGGCTCCAAAGGTTATGGAGACCGCTCCAGAAGCGTACGCCCTGGAGCGTGCGGCGAACCGGATCTGCGCCCTGATGATGATGAAGGGCATGATGATCGACGTCCCCTATGTGGAGAAGTCGATCAGTACATTCGCCGCCAAGAGCGCGGAGATCCGGGCGTGGCTGAAGAAGACGCATCAAATCAGCAGCCCGAAATCCGGCGGCCAGATCCGGCGCGCGTTCGAAGCCGTCGGCCAGGAGATCCTCTTCTGGACGGAGAAGAACGCCCCACAGTTCGACCGTGAGGCCCTCGCTTTCTATGAGAAGCAAGGCCAGAATGGGGCTGTCAAGCAGCTGGCACAGCTGATCCGTGGTGTACGGCATATCGAGGACATCTCCGGACGGTATCTGGAGGCATTCCTCGACGTACGGGACTCGGACGATATCGTCCGATGCAACATCAACGTGATGGGCGCCCGTACGAGCCGGATGTCCGTCTCCGACCCGGCACTCCAGCAGCTCCCCCGTGACGACAAGATGATCCGGGGCTCGTTCGTGCCGCGTCCGGGGTACGTTTTCATATCATGTGACCTTGATCAAGTTGAAATGCGCATTTTGGCGCATTTGTCCAAAGATCCGGGGCTCATCGCCGCGTTTCTGGAGGCCGATGCCGGAGGCGCCGACTTCTTCACCGCTGTCGCGCGCATCCTGTTTCGCGATGACGGCCTCATCAAGTCGGATCCCCGGCGCCAGCTCGTCAAGAACTCCTCGTACGCCCGTGCGTATGGCAGCGGCCGGGACAGGCTGGCAGCGACGGCCGGTGTGTCCATTGATGAGATCAGCGTCTTCGAGAATCTCTTCGATGATCGGTTCCCCGGCATGAAGACACTCATGGACACCCTGGAGCGCCAGGCCAAGGCCGACTTCCGCAGCGGTGGGCGTGGGGGAGTGCGCCTGGAGGACGGCCGGTTCCTTCCCTGTGACAAGGGCAAGGAATATACCACCCTTAATTATGCCATTCAGGGGCAAGCCGCACGTTATATGAAGATATGCCTCAGCAATCTCGACGCTGCCGGACTCACAGACATGCTTGTGCTGCCTGTTCACGATGAAATTCTTCTGGAAGCCCCCATCGACCAGGCTCAGGACATCCTGAAGGTCGTGGAGGACTGCATGACCAGCCGAGGTGTCTATAGCACGCCTTTGACGGCAGGTGGTAGCATTCTCCCCGAAAGGTGGGTAAAGCTATGACGAGTAACGCAAACGTCCCGTACCTCCCGGAAGAGCTGATGACCCCGGCCGAGGTCGCCGCCGTATTCCGCGTCCGTCCCCAGCGGGTGACGCAGTGGGCGCACCAGGGCAAACTCAAGCCGGTCATGACACCTGGCGGCCACCGCAGGTACCGCGTGGCGGAGGTCAAGGCCATCATGGAAGGCCGCCAGTCGTGAGCAAGACCATGTCCGGCGTCTCCGTCTCCTTCACAGTGCACAGTCCGGAGCATCTCCCGTTCAAGGACGGCGAGCAGATGTACTCTGACGACGTGACCATCGAGCTGCGTGACCATATTCAGAACGCCGTGGACACCTGGTATGCCCTGCGTGGGTGTGACCTGCTGGCCTGTGAGCCGATCGTCTCGTGACGGCACGCGGAGAGCTGTTCGACGCCCTCTTCTACGCCCGTGTGACCGAGGAGAAGGCCAAGCCTCCTGAGGAGCAGCAGGCCGCCGACTCCGTCTGGGTCCGGCAGCAGCAGGGCGACATCACCCGGCTGTTGAACCGGTACGACCACGAGCAGGCGGAACGCGTGCGGTATTGGGGGAATCACTGGAGCGGGGACTCCGCTGTGGTGTTCTTCGTTGTGGCCGACAAGCTGGACCCGGAGGCGAACCATGCCTGAGCCTGTGATCGAGTGGCTGGACCCGGGGAAGACCACGGGCGCTGCAGCCTTGGACATGGAGACAGGGCGGTTCTTCGCTGGGCAGTACGACTCGGACGAGTTGTCACGCCATCTGTTTGCCATGTCCACGACGTATGGAAGCCGACTGCATCTCGGATACGAGCAATACCTTGCCGCCGGTGGCCCCCACAAGGGCACCTCGAAGCACAGTCAGGGCGCCATCGGGGTCATCGAGGATCAGGTGGAGTGCCACGGCATCACGCTGCTGAAGTCGGTACCCTCGTCATCCAGGATCGTGGCGAGCCCGGCGTTCCTGCGACGCATGGACTGGTATACACCGGGCAAACAGCACGCAAATGACGCGGCTCGGCATTTGCTCGCATTTTTGCTCAGGCAACACCCGGTGCCCGCATTCGTCCGCGAGCGGCTCTTCCCGGGGTACACTCCGGATGCTACGATCAGCCCCTGAGCTGGAAGGCACAGGGTACGGTTGATCCGTACACCGGGGAGATGATGTGCCTGTCGCTGAAATCGTGGACGGCCGTATCGCCGTCAGAACCCAGTATCATGAGCGGCATCTGGTACAACAAGTACCCGGCGCCCGTTATGACAAGGACGCCGGGTACTGGACCGCCCCTTTGTCGTGGGCGACCTGTGTTCTTTTGCGTGGCCTCTTCGGAAGCGAACTCTTGGCGGGGATCGAACTTGCGAAGTGGTCTTGGAACCTTTATCGCAGCCGTATCGAACCGGCTGTTCATCTGAGGAACGCGATGGTGTTGTCTGCGGACGACCCCATTGCGCACTTCATCGATCTTGTCGAGTCAAGGGCGGAGGGTGCGGGTGAAACTGCTTGAGTTCCAGCGCCCCGGTGTCGCTTTTCTCGTCAAAAATCGACGCGCCATTCTTGCGGATGAGCCTGGGCTCGGCAAGACGGCACAGATGATCAGAACCTTGCAGGTTCTGGCCGCAATGGGGGAGAACCCCCTCCCGGCCCTCGTAGTGTGTCCCAACTCCCTGAAATCGTCAACCTGGGATTGCGAACTGAAGGCGTGGGCTCCTGAGCTGACGGTTCAAGTGGTCGACGGGGGCGCCGTCCGTCGCCGGAAGCAGCTGGCCTCCGGGGCTGACGTCACAGTGATCAACTGGGAGTCCATCAGGATCCACTCCCGGTTGGCGAAGTACGGCACTACACCGCTCACAGACAAGGAGCGGGAGCCCAAGGAACTGAACGAGATGGGCTTCCGAACGGTCATTGCGGACGAAAGCCACAAATCCAAGGACCCGCGCGCTGCTCAAACGCGTGCGCTGTGGGCCCTGCTGCACGCCGCCGAGTTCCGTTACCTGATGACCGGTACGCCTGTGGCCAACCATGTCGGTGACCTGTGGTCCCTGCTGCATGGCGTGGAACCCACGTGGTTCCCGGCCCGCACGAAGTACCTCGACCGGTGGGGCGAGACGTCCCTGAACCCGTTCGGCGGCCTGGAAGTCCACGGGCTCAACGCGCAGAACAAGGACGAGTTCTTCAAGATCATCGATCCGCTGATCCGCAGGGTCCCGAAGAAGGTCGCGCTGCCTCAACTCCCGGCCAAGCTGCCCACGCAGATCCGGCACACGCCGATGCTGCCCAAGCAGAAGAAGGCGTACGACGAGATGCGCGACACGATGATCGCGCAGCTCAACGATCTGCTCGTGGCGCCCAACCCGCTGTCCCAACTGACCCGGCTGGCACAGTTCGCCTCCGCGTCGGTGGAGGTACAGGAGGACGGCTCAGCCAGGCTGGCGGCGCCATCGGCCAAGGTCGACGATCTGGAGGATCTCCTTGAAGAGCTTGGGGATGAGCCTCTGGTTGTGGCGGCCGTCTCCCGCCAGCTCATCGAGCTGGCCTCCCAGCGTCTGACGCAGCTGAAGATTCCGCACGGCCTCGTGACGGGGGCCCAGTCGGTGTACGAGCGGCATGAGGCAGTGCGCCGCTTCCAGGACGGTCATCTCAGGGTGATCATGCTGACGCTCGGGGCAGGCGCTGAGGGCCTCACCCTGACCCGGGCGTCGCGCCTGGTGTTCATGCAGACGTCGTACAGCAATATTCAGAATTTGCAGTGTGAAGACAGAATTCACCGCATTGGGTCGGAAATCCACGATTCCATCCAGATCATCAAGCAGATCACCCCGGGCACGGTCGAAGAGACCCGGGAAGAGATCCTGGCGGCCAAGGGAATGCGCATGGAGGAGATCGTGCGGGACCGGGAAACGCTCCTCAAGTTGCTGGGGGCGAAGAAGTGACCGTGTCCATGCATCCCCCTGTGAACCCCCGGTGCCAGATCTACGTGACGACCCAGGGCGACGCGCCCGACCTCTTCCGGTGCCTGAAAGACGGTACTCACTGGGAGAAGTGGTGCAGCTGTGGCTGCATCGTCCACGATCCGGCGGTCTGTGACGGCGATTACCACTCCTGGGAGTGCGACGGCGACCACGCCATAGAGGAGGCCCTCTGTGCTTAAGGTCAGCCCGAGCGAAATGGCTACATTTCGCCGATGCAGGCGCAAATGGGCGCTTAATTACTATTATCGCTGGAGTGTGGCCCCCGAACGCGTCCCGGCGACCGGTCTCCCGCAGCTCGGAACGCGCATCCACACCGCGATGGAGGCGTACTACGGGTATGGCGTCAACGCGGTCGACGCCCTGAACTTCATCTACCACCAGGCGATCATCGAACGGCCCGAGTGGGAGAAAGACCTCCGTGGCGAGCAGGCTCTGGCCGTCATCATGGTCTCCGGGTACCTGGAGTGGGCTGCGGAGAACGGTGTCGACGAAGAGTACGACGTCGTCGCGACGGAGCGCACTCTGGACGTGCCGATCCTGCTGACGAACGGCGAGATGGCCATCGTCACGGGCAAGCTCGACCAGATCGTCCGGCGCCGGATGGACGGCGCCCACCTGATCCGCGACTGGAAGACCGTGGGCACGCTCCACAAGGCCGATCTCCTGGTCCTGGACGAACAGATGCGTGTGTACTCCGCACTGCTCACCATCACCTCGGACGGCATGCGGGTGGACGGCGCCCTGTACGCCATGCTGCTGCGCTCCAAGCAGACGGCGCGCGCCACCGGCCCGTTCTACGAGCAGGTGCACATCTCGTACAACGGCCACGAGCACCGGTCGATCCTGACCCGCATCAAGGGGACGCTGGACGACATGGACCGGGTCACCCGGCAGCTCAACCAGGGCGCCGACCATCATCTGGTCGCGTACCCCACGCCTATCACGGATCGCTGCGGGTGGGACTGCCCGTACAAGAACGTATGTCCGCTCTTCGATGACGGGTCCCGTGCGGAAGACGCGATGCGAGGCCAGTTCGTCCAGCAGGATCCGTACGCATACCGAAGTGATAAGTCGATCAATCAGGTGAAGGCGGCTTTCGGTGTCGCCTCGGAAGAGGGGCGCTGATGTCTGACTTCCTCGGCATTTCCATGATTACGTACGGGAAGTCCAAGGCGGGGAAGAGTCATATGGGTGACTCGACTCCAGCTCCCCGCCTTGTCCTGGACGCGGAAATGGGCTCCCGGTTCACGCCGTCAAGGAAGATCCACTGGGACCCGCTGACAAAGCCCATCCCGGAGTACGACGGGACATGGGACACGTGCCTGGTAAGCGTGAAGCAGTACAAGGCTGTGGAGAAAGCGTACGAGTGGCTGAACAGTGGCAAGCACCCGTTCCGCTCAGTCGTCATGGACTCCATCAGCGAAGTACAGCAGCGCATCGCGGATGACCTGAAGGGTGACGACCCGCTCGAATTGCGCGACTGGGGCGTGATGCTCCGGAAGGCGTCCCTCTTGGTGCGGAACTTCCGGGACCTCACCACGCATCCGGTGAAGCCCCTCGACGTTGTCCTCTTCATCGCCATGGCGTCCCAGAAGCAGGACAACACCTGGTACCCCCATGTGCAGGGCGCCCTCAAGGTGACGCTGCCCTACATGGTCGACCTCCTGACATACCTGGCTCCGGTGACCACTGATGACGGCTCCATTGCGCGACGCCTCCTGATCGGCCCCACTCCGGGTTACGAGACGGGGGAGCGCGTTGGTGGGAAGCTGGGGCATTTCATCGACAACCCCAACATCACGGACATGCTGCAGCTGATCCGTGGCGAGAACAATCAGGACAAGGTGGCGTAAATGGC
>ERZ1292632.2358-Hain-H43-01um-R2-2358-length-15917-cov-8_pt1 | contig 15917 bp, 13 predicted proteins | sample MGYA00564407_ERZ1292632 | MGnify/ENA primary metagenome ERZ1292632 (study PRJEB36523, sample SAMEA6512637) | groundwater metagenome | collected 2019-01-08 | study: AquaDiva: Metagenomics assemblies of 32 groundwater samples | reverse complement strand
GGGCTCACCCCACCCGGCCGCACAAACCCCTCTCAGGTTTTTCATGTCCGTGTTTGGTGTGTAGCTTTCGCTTTCGATTCTCCATTTCATACCACACAGGCGCTCGTCTTTAGCCCAGACACCCTAGCGGAAATTCCCGAAGGCGCAATGCACTCGTGCTTGCCCCGAGTTTGCGATTACGCAAACTCTACCCACCCGTGCGTGCACGAGAAAACACTCCCTTGATTAAAATTAAATTCTAGAATACGAAACTCCTGCTCCGGTTCTGCCATTCTGTTTTATTCTTCCTTCTTTTTCTAGTACGGCTCATTTACTGGTGTTTGAGCCGTTTGGGGTTCGGGAGCCTGCTCGGGCTCAGAAACTGGCTTGGGGGTAGGTTCATTTTCAGCTTGTTTTTCTTTAATTTTTTGATCGTTTTCTGCTTCTGTAGGGATAGAATTTGAGGGTGGTATATCATTACTTTTCACTGGAAAATCGTTCCCGAGAGCTTCTGGGGCCTCAGGAAGTGCTTCGGGAAGTTCAGAATGTGCTGTGTTTTCAGTGCCTTGCTCGGTAGGCTCTTGGGGGCTTGGTGGAATAGAGTTTTCTGTAGAATCTTGGTTTTGAGTTGAATTTTCGTCGTCGGGCATAGATTTACTATGCATTAATTCACACTAGCTGTTCCCGTAGCAGATATTGTAATAATTTTGGAATAATTTGTTGTGGAAATAGTCACAGTTCCAGTCTTGCTTGGACTTCCAGAAAGACGATTGAAATACATTTCGCCTGAAATATCACTAACCAAATTCAAAGTAACATTTGAAATATTTGCGGGAGTTATAATATCTATTATTTCATCGCCTACCGTGTCTGGTGTAAAGCCTGTCCCTTTAAAAATTACGATCTTATCAGCTTCAAAATGCACTCCGTAGTTTAAAGAGTTGAGAGATGCAAGGGTTTGCGAGCGTGCCTTGTTTAGAGAAGATAAAATATCTTGCACTCCACTTTTAAGCACTTGATTTTCTCGTATCTTTGAAAATTGTGGAAGTACAACTGAAATTATAATACCCAATACAGCCAATACTACCAATAACTCTATGATTGTTATTCCTTTTTTGTAAAAAATTTTCACTGTTATTCTTTTAGGCAACTTTCTCGCTTCTTTGTCTGACTGTTTTTAAAGCAATAATGAAAATACTGATTACAACATATGTAATACTTACCCATCTGAATATCTGTTCAGGATATGGAGAGAAATAATCTCCGGAGCCTGGGTCTGGGTAAAAAATAAAAAGCAAGGTAGCAAGAGGTATAAACCAAATGGCAAACTTTTTCCAGGCGGAGAAAGCCTGTTGCGTAAAAATTAATATAAAAAATATGAGTGCTAATGCAGGCATGCCGTAGTATAGGGCAAATGATCGAGTAGTAAGGTTGTAACAAAAGATACTATTTCCACAATCGTAAAACTTTAACAGAAAAACACCTACTCCCCAACCAATCAAAGAAAGAAATAGTAAACCGAAAGCAATTTTCTTTGTAAACCAATTAACGCTATTATCCATAAATTTAAAATTAACTAATAACTAACCTTTAAACCACTTCCATCAGTTTTAACTGTCACAACCACAAATCCTGGTTTTGTTGTAGTGATAGTTCCTGCATTTGTTGTTTCTTTAATAATTGTAACATTACTTGCTTTTCTGTAACTAAAAACATATTTCTCTACACCTCTAACTGTTATTTTAGTATTCAGTCCAGTCAAAACTCCTTTAGTCTCTTGCCAATCGTAAAGTATGTTAGTATTTGGCACTGTAGTAGTAATGCCATTTCTAATTATTTTATTGTAAGAAAATTTAAGCGTGGTTAAGTTTTCTCGTAATTGAGTAAATGGAATTACTGTTGTGTTGCCTCCAGCATTTGTGAGAGTAGCAGAGGATTTTGTAGTAACTATGCTTGGGGATGGATCTATTGTGTCTTGCGCAGATAAAATAACATTTTTAGTGTTGGTATTAAATGTTATCTGTAGTTCTGGTGTAGATTTAAGAGTTTTTTCTATTGTACCGTCCCCATTTGCATCGAGCGCTATTATGGTATTTTCAGGCGCAGCGCTTTGTACTGTAAAAGTAGCGACAGTACTTGTTGTTGTCGGGATGTCTGTATACGAAGCTATTTGTGTTGTTACATCAGCGACAAAATTCTTAATTGTCACAGTAGTAGGGCCCTCGCCGATTCCTTTGTAAATAAAGTTGTAATTACCTTCTTTGGGGAGGAAAATGTTTTGGCTTTCACTTGTGTAGAGAAATGTGCTTCCGGGAATATTTTCTTTAATGGATAGAATATCAGCCGAAAGATTTTGATTTGGGTCAACACCGGTAAAATTTCCAAGTTGGTCGTACGCGCCAAGAATGACGGGAGAGTGAGTACTTACAATCATCTGATCTGCAACATTAGTAACTTGAGGTTTAGTACTTGTTGTGAAATTTGATTCAGTAATTTTTTCGTTTTTTACTACAGACATTAAAAGAGTTTCAACTGGGCCGGCGCTTAGTAAATCTCGATGTTGAGTACTACTATTTGTATTTTTTCTATATTTCCCAATATCAAAGAAATACGTTTCATCGGCAACTGAAGAAACTGCACTCTGATAAACAACGGCTCTGTCGCCTTCAATAGTAAATTTTGTCTCATAGTTTGGATATCCATGATAAGTTTTATATTCAACAGATTTCGTCGTTGGACTACCCCAGCCAGCGACTTGTACAACACGGATATGCTCCGGAAATTGATAATTGTCATATTGATTATGAAAGTCGAAAGCATTGGTCATAAGCTCGGGTCTTAACACTTCGGGATCTTTTAATTCGGTTTCTATTGGTTTAACACGTGTTACACCTGTCCCAGTAATAAACGACAAGAAACTGGAATAAGTGTTGATAGTCGTTCCCCAGAAATCTCGCCATGCTTGTGTAAACGGAGCATTAGAATCAAATGTGACAACTGGATCTGATACTTCAGTAAAATAGCGAGGAGAAGGAAGTAAATTATAAGCACTCGGCATATTTTGCGCTATCCTGCGTATACCTATGGGATTAACTATAAATCCTGCGGCAATACCCTCATCATCTCCATGAAGAATTGAAGCCACCGCTTGTGGTGTGCCAAGTTGTGGTGTGCCAACCATTACGAAAGAATCTATCAAATTGTCTTTACCTTCATCTTGAAGCTTTTTAATAATTGCTTTTCCCAAAAGACCTCCCATAGAATGCATAACAATGGTCACCTTGCCAGTTTTAGACGAAGTTGCAAGTTGCTCTATTTTGTTTATGACATCAAGTGTTTCAGTTTTAGTTTTTATGCCGTCATTCAATACTTTTTCTGGTGAAAATCTCCAGTCATAAGCAAGTGGTAGCCATTCTTTCATTGTCCCATCGGCAACTAAACCATTCATAAAATTTGAAAAGGGGGCATATATAGGAGTACCAAGAAATGTATTTTAAATACCATCAGTATGGACGTCATTAACGCTTTCACCGCTACTTGTCAGTGCTAGTTGGGATATGTCATTACTAAAGAAAGTAGGTGGCCAAAGTGTGTCAGAACCTTTTTCAAGAATACTTCCTTTAATTCCTGGTAGAAAGAGGACACTTGAGCAACACGGTGGTGGAGGCAGTAATGGATCAGTTAAAAGCCAAGGTGAAAATAAAATTCCGTCTGAGACTGCATTACCTAACCCACTTGTATTTGTCGCATGATAAGGACCAGTGGGCGAACCCCAAAAATTATTTTTAGCATCCACAACAACTGCGTTAAAAGTACTGTTGTAAACATTAAAAAATCCATAATTTAAATTGTTTATTATGGAATTATTTTTTATAGTAGCATAACAAGAAAAAGAATATATACCGTACTTGTTATTTTCTATTTTTGTATTAGTTACGTCAATAACACTATGAGGATACGAAGAAGAATTAGAGTTACAATTTATACCAGAATCATTGAAACCACTTATTTCTGCGTCTTTAAGTTTTAGTCTGCCGTTCTGTGACACATGAATGCCATATTTAGCGCCATTCTTTATGGAAACATTTTCTAATTCTGCTGATGAATATGTATTTGGAAAACCTGGATCATTAAAATTTTTACCATTAATAATAATTCCCCACTCACCAGTGACATTTTCTATATTTATATTAGAACCATATACATGACTATTTTCTATAATAACCAATCCTGTATTTGCATTTTTAATATCTATATTTTTTATTGTCATATCGGAGTCTGCTATCAGCATACCCCTAGAACTATTATTAACTTCTATGTTTTCAACTAAAGAATTTGAGCTATGGCTAAATTCAATACCCCCACCGCTATATCTTATAATAATATATTTTAAAGTGCTTGGAGTTGCTGTTTGGGTAAAAAGGAGTGCCGACCACCCTCTAATAGCAGTATATAAATTTCCGTCACCGGTATCACCACCATAAGCATCATCATCTATTGAAGTAAAAACTATTTTATTATCAACTGTACCTTCGGCTAAAAGTTTCCCATCAATCCAAAAAAGGTCATCCTGAGAAAGTTTTACAACAACTCCGGGATTAATGGTTAGTGTAGCTGTCGGAACTACATGTATATCATTTTGTATGATATATGGACTACCAGCTAAGTTCCATGTTGTATCTGTGGCAATATCAGTAGTAACAACAGTAGAAGCAAAAACTTTCGTGGTAAAAGAAAAAACACCGAGTAAAATAATTATAAGAAAATACAGACGAAAACTTTTAGTTTTTAACATGTAGTAATTATATAACTAGACGTTTGAAAATTCAAGTACTTTATGCCGGTTGATACTCTCGATATACCCTAAACGCTTCGTCATAAATTGACTTAATTAATCGTTCGGTCTGCATCTCTTCAACAATTCCTTTCTGAAGCAAGAGAAGTCTTACATTCTGACGAATGCGAGCCTTTATTGTTTCGTTATTAGTCCAGTCAATCGCCAAATCACGCCTAATGCGCTTCGTGAGCTCTTTCACAAATTCTTTTATATCAATTCCCGCATTTTTTAGATCAGGATTTTTTTCAAGAGTATCATAAAATACAATTTCTTCGGGAGAAAGTCCTGTGTCTTTACTTTCTTGATCTAGTTTTTTAATTTCATCTGCGATTTCAAGAAGTTGTTTTATAATTTCAGCCGAGCTGATGACATTGTTTTCATACTTTTCGATAAGCCCCTCCAACAGCGTGAGTATTGTTTCGTAGCGAGCAGTATTAACTCGCATGCGAGCACGGATTTCCTGATCAAGAAGTTTTCGAACCGAATCAACGGCAAAATTGTGATACTGTGATTTTTTTATTTCAGCCACAAATTTCTCATCGAAAATTGAAATACTTTTCCTTTCTTGACCGGGAACATTAAACAAATCAACAATTCCTTCAGCTTGAATTGAATCTTGCATTAAACTGCGAATAGCACTTTCTGTCTCCTCGGGGAAAATGGCATGTGGTAATACTGTCTGCTTCCGGATCGCTTCGCGAATTGATTGAAAGAATTGCAAATCATTCACAATTTTCATAGCTTCCTCGCCCGGCATAACAAGGGCATGTAATTTCGAAAGTTTTGAAACCATTCCCATATATTTCATTTTTCGCTCATCAGATAAATATCCGTTATTGGTTATCACTTCATTTATTCCTGCCTGCATGATTCTAACTAACTCAACTCCTTTCTTTTGTTTCCAAGAAGCATAATCGACTTTGCCAAAAAACTCACCAACCTGTTTGTGCATAGTGTGCATTAGCGCAACAACTTCATCAATAGGAATGAGCGCATCATTTTGAATGTCGGAATCATACCAAGCAAGCGCTTTCTTCAAGTTTTCAGCAATACCAATATAATCAACAATCAAACCGCCCGGCTTATCTTTGAAAACTCGGTTTACGCGAGCAATTGCCTGCATAAGACCGTGATTCTTGAGTGGTTTATCAAGATACATCGTGTGCAAACATGGAATATCGAATCCAGTCAGCCACATATCACACACAATGGCAATTTTTAGAGAATCATTTACTTTTTTAAATCTTTTTTCCAGTTTCTTTACATCTCGCTCTTGCTGTATAACAGAAGCATATTCATCACTATTTGAAATGACCACCGCACATTCTGGCGCACCGTTAATTTTCTTGATTGCTTCATACACAAGAACAGCAATCCGGCGACTCATCGTCACAATCATTGCTTTACCCTCAATTGGTTTATTATTGAAGTGATTTACAATATCTTCTACAATTTTATCTATACGACTTGGCGCACCAACAACTTCCTCAAGCACAGCCCATTCTTTTCGCATTCGAGCGTTATCATCAGAAATAACTTCACCTAATACTGCGTCAAACTTAGAATCAATAAACTTATCAGCAAGATGAAGTGGCACAAGTCTTCCCTCGTAGTAAATTGGTACCGTTGATTTATCTTTTACAGATTGACTGATTTTATAAGAACTAACTACGTTTCCGAAAACTCTCACAGTATCTTTATCGTTGCGAGAAATAGGTGTTCCAGTAACTCCCAAAAAGCTTGCATTCGGTAGTGCGAGACGAACATTACCTGCCAAATTGCTGTATTGCGTACGATGAGCCTCATCCGCAAGAACAATAATATTATCTCGTTCGGTTAAAGCATTCTGCGCATCTGGATCTTCTTGAAATTTCTGAATGGTAGTAAAAATAAGCTCACTGCCCAAATGCGATAATCTAGCGCGCAAGTCTCTTATACTCGATGCTTTTTTTGCAAGCGTGCCATATCCAGTACGACTGAAGGTTTTAAATAACTGGTCATCCAAATCTTCGCGGTCTGTCAGAAAGACATACGCAGGACTTTTCAATTCTGGAATATTTTTTGTTTTATTCACATAGAAAACCATCGAGAGAGATTTACCCGAACCTTGTGTATGCCAAAATACTCCGATTTTTCGGTTCTGTTCTCCCAAAACTGCACGAATAGTGCTGGTAATTGTTTTGTTCACTCCATAATACTGGTGATACATACACATCTTTTTTGTATAAGTAACCGCATCACCATCACTGTCGGCTTCAAAAATTGTGAAATGTTGTAGCACATCCAAAAAACGCTCTTTATTGAAAAGCCCTTTAGCCAATACTTCCAATTCTTCCGCTTCTTTAGAAAAATCATTTTCAGTATTAATACCTTTCCATGTTCCATAGCGTTCCCACGATGAGGAAATCGTACCATGTCGGGCGTTAAATAAATCAGAAAGTCCAACAACTTGATTAAATAAAAATAGTTTTGGTATTTCTTTTTTGTAATACTCAATATCTCTGTACGCTTCTCCGATTGTTGCTTCTGTGCGAACACCGCTTTTTAATTCAAATACTCCAAGTGGCAATCCGTTCACAAAAATAACAGCATCGAGTCGACACACAGCATCAATACCTTGTACCGTAAATTGATTAACTACTAAAAATTCGTTTGATAGAGGCTCGGCAAAATCTATAAGTTTTACTAAATCAGTTTTCTCGTCTCCATTTTCTCGCCATGAAATCTTTTTTCCATTCGTAATCCAAGAATATACTTCTTTATTCCCGAGGATAAGATCGTTGTGAGAATAATCAGCAATTTCCTTGACGACAATTTCCGCCTGTTCGACAGGGAGTGAAGGATTGATTCTTCGAATAGCTCCAAGAAGTCTGCCTTTCAAAACAACACTTCTAAAATCCTCGCGCTCTGCGCGAGTCTGTCCGGGGTTTATGTCTGGTCCATAAACATGCTCATATCCCTCGCCCTTAAGCCAGTCGATGAGTGATTGTTCTGTTAAGTTGTTTTCGTTGATTGGGTTCATAAAATTAACTTCTAAATAATGCGACGTACTCGGACAGCTCAAAAGAACGGTTTCTTGAAAAACCGGTAATCTCCTTGAGAATACCTTTTTGTTCAAACTCTACTACTAATGTGGTTGCTGTCGTAAAAGTGATATCGAGCTCTTTTGCAATTTGATTTATATTTAGGATTGGTTGTGAGAACAACTTGATTAAGAGACGTTGCCCTAGTTCAGCACGACGACCAAGTTTCATTATTTTTTGCTCATATTTTTGACGCAATATAATAATTTTCTCGAACGTCTCTTTACCCTTCTTTGCTGTTTCAATTACTCCGGAAAGAAAAAATTTAATCCATTGCTCAATATTATTTGAAGAACGGACAAGTGTTAGTGAATCGTAATAAGAACCCTTATTTCTTTCAAAGAAGTCAGAAAGATACAATGTTGGACGCTGTAATATATTTTTATCTACCAATTGTAATGTTATAAGTAGTCGCCCAATTCTTCCATTACCGTCAAGAAATGGATGGATTGTTTCAAATTGATAATGACTTATTGCCATTTTTATGAGAAATGGAATCTCAAGATTTTTGTTATGCCAAAACTTTTCAAGATCAGAAATAAGCTCACCTACTTCGCTTGGATGAGGTGGTATGAAGAAAGCGTCTTTGAGATTAGACCCGCCGATCCAGTTTTGACTTGTCCGAATTTCACCAGGAGTTTTGTGTTCGCCTCGCACATGCGTCAATAGTATCTTATGAGCACTTTTAAGAAGTCGCATCGAAAGCGGAAGTGTAGAAAGTTCTTTGATAGCTTGATTCATCGCGCTGATATAATTATGCACTTCTTTCCAGTCATCTCTTCGTTCTGGTTCCACATCTTCTTTAGAAAGGAGCACTTCATCAATATTTGTTTTAGTACCTTCAATGCGGCTTGATTTTGTTGCTTCTTTTGCTATATGCATTTTAATAAAATAATCCACATCAGGAACAAGAGTTGAATAAGCATTCAACTCGCCCAAAAGACGCATAGCTTCATCAGAAAGCATGTTTATTTTCTTGTCCTGCCAGTCAAAAGACTTATTCACAGGAAAAGGGCTGAAACTCTTATATTCCAGTTGTTGTCTATATATACCTGCTTTAAATGTTTGTTGCATAAGTTATAATATAATTTATCTGTATTCCAAGTTTAGCACCTAAGTTGGAATAAGTAAAGTTGTATTCCAAGTTGTGTAATCCCTCGCCTTTGAGCCAGTCGATGAGTGATTGTTCTGTTAAGTTGTTTTCGTTGATGGGGTTCATGCTGTTTTTACTATGTTTTTTGACTTATCCACACTTCCTTGTTTTTTAACCTAACGTTGGGTATAATTAAAACATAGAAGAAAAGCGTCTGGTGCCCTACGGGGTGTCCGGGCGCTTTTCGCTTATAGTATCGGGGTTTTCTAAGATAAATATTCTAATAAAATCAAAGACATCGACCGTCATATTTTCATTTCCATCAAAACAATGTTCTTTGACAAATCGACCAATAAAGTCGCTCACTTGTACGGCTTCCGAATACTCAGAGTCAACCTGCACAATTTTTTCAAATGCCGGTAATTTATAATTTCCACGCAAATACTTTTTTAGACTCTCTTCATCTGTTTCGGATTCCAAATACCGATCAAACACTATTTCCAGATTATTATTTTCTGGATCAACTGAAACCAGTTTCGAAAAAATATGTTCAAAACTTCTCCGTACAACAAAATTTCTAAACTTGTTTGGGTCGTATGCAAAAGCATTTTTATTGATCTTTTTTAGATATGGTCCAGTGTATTTTGCTTTTTCAAGTATGAAAGAGATGAACAGCGCATTGTGCTTATGTACTAAATCACTAAAAACTCCGGCTAATATTTTTGAATCTTTGGTATACCTTTTCAATTCTTTGCCCGTATCTTTAAAATAACGAAATGCTGAAAAGTGCTTGTTTAGTTGTGACAGCGACTCACGGTGGATAATCGCAATGTTAAGTTGATAATAACGACTTGATGATGTTTGGTCTGGGTGACCCGGATCACCAGTTTCATCAACAAACAAGAAAATTCTTCCTTTGCTGAAGGTTTTTCTTGTTGTTTCTGTTAAATTGTTTTCGTTGAGGGGGTTCATGTTAAGTTATTTCTGGAAGATATTTATTTAGAATATTGATAATTTCTGTTCTTTTTTTCGAAACCAAAAAACTCAACACAAGGTTCTTGTATCCATTTTTTGACAGTTCTATTTTCCCTTGTATTTGATTAACGAGACCTTTGTGAGGATATACTTTTAGTATTTCCGTAATCTCAGATGATTCGTCTGGTAGTGTTTCTACTGTAAGTAAATCTAATTCTGAAAAAATAACCTTTTTGAAGTTATCATATTCGTCTTTGTTTTTTACTGCACCAAATTTCTCTCCTAAATGTCTATGAATTTTATTTTTTGATGCTGTGAATGTTATTTTATCTTTATTTTCTTTATAAATCTTTTTTATTTCAGTAATAAGTTCTTCTTTCTTGTCTTCTTTAGATTGATGATTGCAAACCATTTCAATTATTTCTGGGATAAGAAAAATATTTTCTATTTCATTTAATGAAATAGAAAATATTCCATCCTTATTTAAAGAAGTTAATTGCTCCTCGCTACGAAAGTCTCTATCTATAAGTCCATAAACTTTTTTATTATGTAAATCAGAATGAGATTTAAGTCCCTTTACCGCTTCAATAACTTTCTCACAAGAGCCACAAGGTATTAATGTAAAATTTTCGTAATAAGCTTGATAGATTTGTATATCTAAAGAACCCTTATCTCCCTCAACAAACAAAATTGGCTTTCTACTACCTAAAATTTCAAGGAAAAGATTCTCCGGTATAACTTCATTTGGATCAATTTCTTTCCAATTCCATAAACCTTTTTTATAATCTTTAATCCAAATGATTTTGCTTGATGGCTTACTAACTGCAAAATCAAGATCATGAGTTATGTAAATAAAAGTGCAGTCGCTTCTTTCTTCCTCTAGTTTATTCCATAACCTAACCATTAATGCTTTATGTAAATGAAGCTCCGGCTCGTCTATAATCAAAATGCAATTCTTCTCGGAAAGTAATACTTGGGAAATTAAGTATAAGCCAACTTTTTCACCGTCACTCATTTCAGCCCCAGAGTAAGGAGACGAAGATTCTTCTATCTCTTTAGCCCTAACCTTATTACTTTCCAACATTATTTTTTTGTGAGGAAAAACTTTATCCCAAACCCCGATAATTTTATCAATAACTGAATTTGGAATAGTAGGTTTAACTTCTGATTTTCGTGCTTCTCTCACATAATCGCTATCTCTTTTTGATTCTTCTGCGAATATGGACATCATTAACTGCCCATAGTCGTTTTGTGGAGTAATAGGAGATTGGTTTTTATAAGAATTTAAAAATGCTTGAAATGCCTCATCAAAGTCTTGCTTTGGCACATGTTCTGTTATTTGCAACATTCTTTGCGCAGAAATTCTTTTTGATGGGCTATTAAGTTGTTCAAGTTTTGAGCCGAGACGACTTTTCCCTGTGCCATTAGCGCCGACAATAACCATATTTTTTTCTATGGAGATAGTTATATTCGAGCTTTCGTTTGGTTTTGGTATTCGTATTTCTTTCATTGTTTTAAATTAATTTTGCTAATAATTGATCTCTCGACTGCTTTAATTGGAAATTCTCAACATATAAGTTGTAAATCAGATCATGTAGTGGCATAACTGCCTTATGGAAATTCAACCGAACTTTATCCGAAGGAACAAAAATATTTATTTCTCTAAAAACACCACGACTAATTTCAGGAAATGTGCTCCCAGTTGCAAGGTGTTTAATCATTTGAACATTTGTTTTCAACCACCAAAACATAAACGCAGTATCTTCCACTTTTCTACAAACACAAGAAATAAAACCCTGATTTGTCGTTATTGGAATTTTAGAAATAGCTAAGACACCCACAGTCGCACGACTTGTCATTAAAATCGTATTTTCAGGCAACATTCTTGTAGAAGAATTTTGTAACCCGCTTTTAGTAATTTTGTTCTTAGTTCTATTTATAAAAATTGAACTCAATAAGGTCATATCTGTAGGTGTTACCCAAGAAATATCTCCCCCCTCCCAAAACTCTACATTTTTTGTACTAGGTGTACTGCCACCATATGCTTCACAGAATTCAGAAATCTTTTTAACCTCCCAACCCTCCGGAATTTCGCCCATCTCACTCTCCACAAACTTCGCTTTTTCATATCCGGGAAAACGGAAATTTATAAACCATTCTTTGAAAATAACTTGAGCTATCGCTTCAAGATTTTTGATTATTTTATTATTGTTTTCAATTTTTGAGTCATAAGCACTTAATATTTCCGCAATTTTATTTTGAATTGGAAGGTCTGGAATCTCAATTTCTATGCCAGAAAGGAATTCAGGCCTAAACGCGGGGAAGGTTGTAGTAGTTGCTTCTGCAATTGAACTCAATGTGTCAGTTATGGAATCTTGAGTTAGATACGAATACAAATAAAATGGATTAATATTTTTTGGAGTTAATACCACAAAACCAGTAGATGCAACAGTATTAGGTTTGGGTTTTTTTATGAATCCGTAGTGACACAAACTTGGTCTCACAGTTGAGAGAATTGTATCTCCATCTTTGAGCAATCTTTTTGCTCTACTCGGAGCTTCGTTGATATTTAAAATTTGAGGTCTATCAAAATGATTTTGAGTTACTGAGGCGGTATCAATATACTCAATCTCATTATAGGGAAAACCATTCATAATAGATGACTGATTTATAAACACCAAATCACCCAATCGTTTGGTTTTCCTTTCTGTATTTATTTGTTCCAGTAATTTACTCATATTTTTGACTTATCCACACTTACTTGATACCGACCGCTCGCTATGTTATACTCCATCCATACCTGCCAGGGGTTAATCCTGGAATGCTTTCCACAAAGACCTGACCTAGTCAGGTCTTTGTTTTTTATCCTCAATTCTTGTTATATATTTCTTCACGTCTTGAGCGTTAATGACTAAATTAGCTGACTCTCTTAATTTTGTAAGAATGTGACCTCCTTTCACAATAATAATCTTCTTCCCCTTCTTTTTTAGAAAATTATTCAGATACACAAAATCAGCATCCCCAGAAAAAATACAGAAGGTATCGTAATGTTCAAGCATTTTCAGAGCATCAACGACAATCTCAACATCAAAATTCGATTTCCTGATTATTATAAATTTCTTGCCTTCAATATCTGACTCTACATATTTCGTGGGAATCTGTTCATCATCAGAAAAATAATGTTTTATCTTTTGTAAATCTTTCGTTACAACATCAAGTTTCCCAAAAATCTTTCGCATTGCATGAGTAAAGTTGAGAGATTTTTCATTTTGGGGATTTTCGCCATAATATATTCTGGAACGCTCACTAAAAATATCCGCAAATGATTTTAATCCTTTAAGATAGACGGCAACCTTCTTTCCGTTGGTAAGTAGTTCGTTTTCCAAATTTCGATCATCGTTTTGAAACCATTTATTTACATTTGAGAAATCGATGAAAGTGAAAACCTTGCCGTAATCTTCAGTGATCTGCAACTCATCTTTGATAAACTTCTTTTTTAAGTCTTGTAAATCCATAAATTTAGAATCCTAATTCTTTGAGATTTTTCTCAATATCTTTTTCTAACTCACGACCCTTTGTGAATGCTTCACGAAGTTCTCCTGAAAGTTTTTGCATTTTGTCCTCAAAAGAAATTCCATCATCTTCAATATCGGCAAGCCCGACATATCTTCCAGGAGTAAGTGTGTATCCATTTTTCTTTATTTCCTCAAGGTTTGCTGATTTACAAAAACCAGAGACATCTTCATATTTTTGCGCCCCCTTTTCTCCGCGCCACGAACGAACAGTACCAGCAATCTTTTCAAGATTTTCTTTATTGAAAACAACCTGTTTTCGGGAAATTTGTTCAAAAATATCTCGGGCATCAATAAAAAGAGTGTCACCTTTGCGATTGCGGAAACGGTCTCCACCTTTATTTTTTGATAAGAACCACAAAGAGACTGGAAGTGAGACATTGTAGAAAAGTTTTGATGGACAAGAAATAATTACATCCACAAGGTCAGCGTTGATCAGTTTTTGACGAAGCTCTCCCTCTTTTCCAGATACGGCGAGCGCTCCATTTGGCATAACGAATCCTGCCTGCCCATTTGATGATAGATGATGAACAAAGTGTTGCACCCATAAGAAGTTTGCATTTCCAGAGGGCGGTACACCTAAAGTAATGCGAGGATCATTGTCGGAAAGTTTTGCTGGCTCCCATTCTGCATTGAAGGGCGGATTTGCAATCGCAAAATCTGCCTGCAAATGAGGAAACATGTCTTTATAGTATGTATTTCCAAGTTCAATTTTGCCAGAGAGTCCGCGAATTGCGAGGTTCATTTTGCAAAGACGAAGTGTTGTTTGATTGCTTTCTTGCCCGCTAATAGAGAGCTTTGATGGATCCATTTTATGGTCGCGTAAATATTCGCCCATAGATACAAACATTCCACCGCTACCGCAAGCAGGGTCTAGAACACGGGCATTTTCATATGGTTCAAGAATTTCAACAAGAAGTTTTACGATAGAGCGAGGCGTAAAAAATTCTCCGCCACGTTTTCCCTCCGCAGAAGCAAATTCTCCCAAGAAATATTCGTAAATACGACCAAGAATATCTTTTTCTCGGTCAAAGTCATGGTCAAAAGAAATTTTAGAAAATATATTAACTAGCTCACCGAGAACAGTGTGGTCAAGATTGGTTTTTGTATACACACGAGGGAGAACATTCTCCAACTGAACGGGATTATCTTTTTCAATTAACTCCATTGCGCCATCAAGAATTTTCCCCAATTCTGGATTCATTACTTTTGTTTGCAAATATTGCCATCGTGATTTTATGGGAACATAAAACACTCCAACACTTGTATAAAAATCTTTAGTCTCAAGAATTTGTGCACGAGCATCTTCAGTCGGAACATAAAAATCTTCATTCTTTTTATCATGAGTCATTTCTACAAGAACTTCTCGGCGTTTATAAAATGAGTCAGAAATGTATTTCAAAAAGAGTAACCCCAAAACAATATTTTTATATTCCGAAACATCTATATTTCCGCGCAGTCTATCCGCTGCCGCCCAAAGCTCTTTTTCAAAACCTAGGTCGTGATGGTTGTTTTTTGTAAGAACCTTTTCAGTATTCTTTTTCTGCTCATTTTGAATGCGATCCTGTATTTCCTGAGATAAAGAAGCTTTGGGTATTAAATATGTTGGTTTTGAAGAATCTCCAATATTTTGAACCTCAATTTCACCCTTTTTGATCTTTTGGTGTATGGCTATACGAGTGATGCCTAGCATCTTGGCAAGCTGTGTAGGGGTTACAAATTTTGATTTATCTATTGACATACTACCAGTATAGCATACTTCTTATAAAAAAGCAACTTAACATGTGTTAAGTGCTATGTTATGCTCAAAAGGTATCCCTCGCACCGCCACCCATACCAAAATAAAAGAAACCCCCGCGAAATAATATATGCATGGAAACGGTGGCGAGGCGAGGGCAGACGCGCGTACTCGCGCGTGGCGGAGTTCATTGAGTTACCACATTAGTAGAGCGTAGAAAATAATTTGGAGAAATGTGGCAAGCGAAGCGTACCACATTACTTCATTTGATTTTCAAAGAAAGTTCGTGCAAAGGATAGTAATACTCCACAATCACGAAAGTTCCCAGAAAAAATGGTCGCGCACTTGCGCGCGAGAATGGCGAGAGGGTGGGCGAATTCCGCTCCTGTCTTGCAAGCAAATGCGAATTCGGTGGGTGGGCAATGGACTCAGAAATGAGATTGAAAACGGACTCTTTTTAAATAATCTAAAAACAAAAATGATTAAACCAAAATATTTTCTGTACGCGCGAAAAAGTAGCGAAGATGATGATAAACAAGTCATGAGTATTGAGGCACAGTTGTTTGAACTGCGAGAATTCGCGCATAAAGAAAATCTTGAAATTCTTCAGGAATTTCAAGAGTCGAAAAGCGCAAAGAAA
>ERZ1292632.1340-Hain-H43-01um-R2-1340-length-24272-cov-15_pt1 | contig 15920 bp, 16 predicted proteins | sample MGYA00564407_ERZ1292632 | MGnify/ENA primary metagenome ERZ1292632 (study PRJEB36523, sample SAMEA6512637) | groundwater metagenome | collected 2019-01-08 | study: AquaDiva: Metagenomics assemblies of 32 groundwater samples | reverse complement strand
AAGTTCGTGGTGCTGCCATGACGGCGCCGCGCAAGGTACTCCTCGGGACTCCCTGCTTTGATGGCAGGCCGGAAGCCTGGTACATGGATAGCGTGCTGCAAACGATCGAGCTTTGCGCGCGGCGCGGCATCGTGGTGAAGCCGATCCTGATGTCCTACGACGCCATGATCCAGCGCGCTCGCAACGACCTGTTGAAACTCGCGCTTGCCAGCGGCTTCGACGATATTCTCTATATCGACGCGGATGAGGTTTGGCAACCGCAGTGGGCGGTAGCCCTCATCGAGCACGACGTCGACGTCGTTGGTGCCGCCGTGCGCAAAAAGACGGACGACGCCGAACTCTACAACGTGCGCGCGCGCTCGCCATTCATGCCTATCGACGCGAAGACCGGGCTCTGGATCGTGGATGGAATCGGCACTGGCTTTGTGCGCCTATCGCGCAAGGCGATGCAGGCGCTTTGGGATGGGTCGGAAGCCGACGAGTACGAGGACAACGGCAAGATCAACCGCATGGTGTTCAACGTCGCGGTGGTCAACCGGCGCCTAGTGAGCGAGGACAACTTCATGTGCAACAGGCTCACGGCGGCCGGATTCAAGATTTACCTCGACCCGACCTTCACGGTCTCGCACATCGGTCCGAAGCGCTACACTGGAGACTTTGCGGCCTACATTGCTGCGTTGCAGCGTAACTCGAAGCAGGCGGCGGCATGAGCCAAATCGAGCGCGACGCCAAGAAGCGTGAAGCGCGCGAGGCGCAGATGCTGGCGCAGTTGGCTTTCCGTCGGCGCATGCGCCCGCGGCCGATCGTGGTAGCGGTACGAAGCATTCTCAGGGAGTGGCCAAGATGGAACGTGCCAGCGGCGTAGCGACAACCTGGGACATGCCCGCCGTCGAAGACGACGCGCTGGTGAAGGAATCCTTGGGAGAGAGCGGCCAGATCGTCGTTGTTGGCGACCGGGCCGCTGCCCACCTTCACGAACTGCCCGAGCAGTGGCTGCGCGCGCGCGTGCGCGGCTGGATGGAGATGTGCGAGTCGCCGGATCTTGCCTATTGGATCGGCACCTACGCGCCCAACGGCACTTGGATCTACTGCTCATCGAACAACGACGCCTACCAGCCCAAGAGCTTCCGCCAGGAATATGCCCAGCAGGTTGCGAGGCACCTTAACAAGCAATGCAACTTTGGCGGCGCGTGGCTCGCTGGGTGGTTCCGCGGCGGCAGGGAGTTCTACCTGCTGTGGAAGGACATGGACGGCGATATTCAGATTCCGATCGAGTGCAACAAGCCGTTCATCGCGATCGTGAAGTGGCCGGTCGAAACGTGGGAGCGTCATGCGTGCACCGCCTACGCCACGTGGCAGGAATGCCGCAGCAATACCGAAGTCGGAAAACGTGATACAGTGAAGCTCGCCCAGGGCGAGCGCCCAAGCGCCAAGCATCTGGCCAACGCGCCAGAGGCGACGATATGAATTTCATGCGCGCGCGAGCGTCATCTTGCGCACCCGAAGCCGGGGTCAACGGGCGTGTCCGGTAATTTAACCGAGTAGAAAGGAAGCGAAAATGACCGAAGCAAAGGCAGCAGCCAAAATCGCAGCAGAGGCACTTGCGAACGCGGAGCCAGGCAAAGAGGCTCAAGTCGAGGGCAAAACGGCTATTCCAGGCGAGGGCGTGAAGGACTCAGGTCCAGACTCGTTCGCCGAGGAGGACACCGCGCTCCAGGCTTTGATCGCCGAACAGGCAAGGCTCGACGCAGAAGCTGCAGGCCAGGTCGATGGGAAGCCCAAGGAAGGCGGGACGGCAGGGACGACAGGAGAAGTCAAGGAAGGCGATGCAGCCGCAGTAGCGGCGAAGGCGAAAGCCGACGCTGATGCAGCCGCGGCAGCGGCAGCCGCCGCGACCAATCCTCAGACCCAAGCCTTCATCGCACTTCGCAAAAAGGTATCGGATTTGACGGGAGCTCTTCTAATCAAGGAGGGCGAGAATCGTGCACTCAAGGCAATGGTCGATCCGACCAAAGCCGCGGGCGACGGCGCCGGGGAACCGGAACCACAACCCACCATTGAAGAAGCCCTGACGGCAATCGAGGGCGAGCGTGAAGCGCTCGCAGCGAAGGTCGACGCCGGGACGATGACGATGGTCGCGTACACGAAAGAGGTCAATATGCTGGCGCGGCGCGAACGTGAAATCACGCTTGCCGAGGCGGAAGCAATCGCCCAGGCTGCAAACGTCGCTCGCCTACCGGCCAACGATCTCGGGCTCGAGGAATCGACAACGCAGCTCCTCACCGACTATCCCGGACTTGCGAAGCTCACCAAGGCGCAACTCGATCCGTTGAACGCACTCGCTTACGAGCAGGCGACGCTGGAGGGGAAACCCATCGGCGAAGGCCCGATCGAGACCAAGCGACTGCGCCAGCGGATAGCGGATCTGGCTGAACAGTTCTACGACGCAGCGGCGCACGCGGCCCGCAAAGCGAAGACAGCGGCAGCCCCAGCAGCAGGTCAACCAGCAGCCAGTAACGTGACGGCCCTACCCACGGCAGCACAGCGCGAAGCAAAGCTCGCACTTGCCGCAGGCATGCCTCTCGAGATTGGCAAAACAGGCGCAGGCGCACCAGCAGGCGAACTCACCGAGGAACAAATCTCGGCAGCCCTATCGGGCTCCGAGGATGCTCGAATCGCCTTCATGGAATCGCACCCCACCCTCATCCAAAAAGTCATGGGTCCGGGTTTCCGGATCCGCAGATAGCCAACTTTCAAAAAGGAAATACGAACATGGCACTGAACGACTTTGGATCCTGGACCGATCTTCGGAAGAAAATCTACTCGGACACGATCAGCAAGCAGGCCCGAGACGACAACTTCTTCATGTCGAACGGCTTCATGGGTAGCTCAACCGATGATGCCACCAGACCAATCCAAAAGATTACAGAGCTGACCAAGACCGAGAGGGGAACCGAGGCGGTGCTGCCGCTCGTCGGCGACCTGACGGGCTTGATCGCCGGGGACAACCCGGTCGAAGGCAACGAAGCGACGATCCTCGCCGACTCGCAAACCATCCGCATCGACCAACTCCGTCAAGGGGTGAAGTCGAAAGGGCAGATGAGCGAGCAGGCAACAGTGATTCGCTTCCGGGCAACCGCCCAGGACACACTTTCGTTCTGGCTTGCGGATACCCTCGACGAACTGATGTTCCTGACGATTCAGGGCAGGGCCTACACGGTGAATACCGATGGCTCGACCCGCACTGTCGGGCAGCACAGTTCGCTCACCTTTGCGGCTGATGTGGCCGCGGCCTCCACCAATCGGTTGATGTATGCCGGCGCCGCGAGCTCCGAAGCCACGATTACCGCCGGCGACACCTTCACGTGGGATCTGGTGACGCAGGCGAAATCGTTCGCCAAACGCAAGCGTATCCGTCCGATCCGCATGGGCGGCAAGTCCTACTATGTGCTGGTGCTCTCTACCGAGCAGTGCCGGGACCTGGAAAAGACGGCCGACTACAAAACGCTGACGGCGCAAGCAATGCCGCGGGGACCGGACAATCCGCTCTTCTCGCGCGCGAAGAAGGTCATCAACGAGATCGTGATCTTCGACCACCAGAAGACGTTCAACACGCTGGGCCTGAGTTCAGGCAGCCGTTGGGGCGCCGCAAGCACCATTCACGGTGCACAAGCGCTGCTGATGGGTGCACAGGCCCTGGGCTACGCTGCCCTGGAGGACGCCACACCCGGTATGCAGGAGTCGGATAACACCGACTACAAGAACCGGCCCGGTCTCGCAATCCGCCGCATCGTCGGCATCCTGAAGCCTCAGTACAAGTCGAAGTACGACGCCAACGCCCGCGAGGACTACGGCTGCGTCACGATCAAAACTGCGGCTGCGGCCAACTAGGAGAACGAAACCATGACTCGCTACAGAAAATTCGAGTTTCAACTCCAAGACCGGCCCCTGGGGTCGGACCAAGCCGGCCCGAGCATCACCGGAACCGGCGGCAAGTGCATCGTCACCGAAGCCGGGGGACAGAAATATCTGACCCTTTACGACGCCGATGGTGGTGCACTCACGAATCCGATCAGCCTCACCGCTGGACGGGGTGTGTTCTACACGCTCGATACCATCGAGTCGGTCGATATCTTCATTTTGACCGGCGAGGGGTACTCGGTGCAGTTGTGGGGCGTTAAGGCAGATGCGCTGCATCAGGTTCCGGTCGATCGCGGCAATCTGCACCAAATGCTGGTCGTCCCGATCAGCATCGCGGATCAGGTCACGGACGCAACGGCGGTGGCAACCGGCTTTACCTTGATTGCCGGGATGGTGTTCTTACCATTCCCGATGGTCAAAATCGATACGGTCGATGCCGCCATTACTGTTGATGTCGGCATTACCGGGGATGAAGACGGTTTCATTTCCGCCGCATCTACGGCATCTGCGGTGGTGGTGACCGACACCAACGGCACGCTCGTGGCAAGCACTGCGGTCTACATCGCAACGGCAGTGGCCCTCAAGTGGACGTTCCTGACCGCCGCGGACACGGCAACGCTGTATGCGTACTTGCCGTACATGCTGGTGAAACCGGATACCCCGACAATCTAGGGGGAAGCCACGGTAAAGCAGTAGTTTCACAGGGCCGGTTTCGGCCGGCCCTTTTTCTCAACCACGAAGGAGAATCACGATGGCCGAACAAACGACAAGCGGCGCGCCGCAGGCAAAAGCGCCCGTCTATCTGGTCTACGACATGAACCAGCGTGGCGACGTGCCGCGCCTGCACGACGTCATCACCAAGATGTACGAGGACGGGAGCGAACCGGAGATCCTGACCTACCGGCTTTACTCCGATTCGAGCAAGGGCTGCGCGATGCCGCAGGACCACGCCTACAAGTTCCTGTGCGACCCGGCTTTCAAGGTCATCGGCCCGAATGGCAACCGCCTGATGCCGATCGCCAAGTTCGATCCGAGCAAGCCGCTCACCGAACTGAAAGAGGACGAGATCGTCGCCAAGTACAACGAGTTGTCGCGCGAATCGCTCTTCCGGCGCGTCAAACTCCTGCCCGGCAGCGAAGTGGTGCGCCAGAACGCCACGGTGGAAGAACTGGCCGAATTCCTCGTCAAGTGGCGCCAGAAGCTCTCCGGCATGACCGAGGGCGACCGCACGCTGGCGGAAATGATGGCGTCTGGCAAGGTCGATACGATCGACCAGGACGGCCTAGACAAAATGTTCGGGGAACGCAAGGCAGCGTAAAACCGTAGGGGATCGCCATGGAAAAGAAATGGGAGAGCGTCATCGACCTGAAGGGCAACGCCGTCGAAGGCGCGACGGTCAGGGTCCGGACCTATCCAGCCGGGGCGCTCGCCACCATTTATTCGGACAGCCTTGGAGTGACGGCAATCGCCAATCCGCTCACGACCGACGACGAGGGCTTCTTCGAATACTACGCCGCGGACGGGCATTACTCATGGCTCGTCACCACGAACCTGACGACCAAGACGATCAACGACATCGTTCACGGCTCCGGTGCCGATGGCGACGAGTCTTTCTTCGTGGTGACCGGCACAGGCAATGCGATGATTATTGCGTCGTTCCCGTCTGGGTTCGCTCTGACCGATGGCGACGAGATCCGCGTGCGCTCTGTAGGCGAGAACACGGTTACTGCTCCTACCATTACCCTGCCTGTCATCGGCGTGCTCACGATCTACAAGCTGGCCGGGCAGGCGTTAAATGCCCAGGTAGCAGGCGAGGCAGGCACCGGCGATATCCGCCGCGCCGGGCAAGAGATCACGCTGCGCTACCGCGCGAGTCCTAAGCGCATGGAATTGATCGGAGCGCAGTGATATGTCCATCATCCTCGATTCCAGCCAGAACGCCGCGACACCGCTACCTGTAGCGCTGCTCTCGGCCGCGGAGGCGTGCGAGCGCGCGCTGCGCAAGATCGGGGCATTTTCGATCAACGATGAAGCCGCCGATAACGACGAAATGGAAGAAGCGCTCAAGTGGCTGGATTTGATTGTGGCCGAGGTCACGGGTACGCGGCGCTGCTACTGGCTCACGCCTGCCACCGTGACGTTCGACTGGCCTAATGGAGAATCGAGCGTGGTGCTCGCCGACGCAATGGGCTCCGGCTATCCGCCGACTGGGATCCTGTTCCCGGTGAGAGCGTGGCTTGTTGATTACGAGACCGGAGATCGGCAGACGGAAATCGAACTGTGCCGGCGCCGGAAGTACGAGGAATTGTCAATTTCCACGACTGCAGGCTCTCCCGAGGTTTTGTACATCGATCGGCTGATCGAGAATCAAATGGCGTATGTCTCGCCCGTTCCAGACAACGCCGATAACCTGTGGAAGATCGCGCTCGAGTTCCAGACCTACTCGCGCTCCGTGCTGGGTGAGCAGGGAGGTGAGCAGGCCGGCGATGTTCCAACAGGATTCGACCAGACATGGCAGCTTTGGATGGTGACGCGCCTATCGGCGGAGATTGGCGACGGACCAGTGAAGCGCCTGGAATCGTCGACGATCAGGGACTGGCGCGCGTTGGCCGAAGGGTATCTGTCCGCGCTTCTCTATCATAATCGTGAAAAAAATAATCGGCCGTTCCAAACGCGCCGGTACGGAGGTTAGACCATGCCTCGTAGTGCTATACACGCTTTTGAACTGAGTAATCCGCTATACAAAAATGCGTCCGTGTCATTTTTTGGAGTTGCGGCCGGCGTCAAGACATCGACGCTGGCGACACTGTACGCCGGGATGTCTGGATCCAGTCAATTAGCAAATCCCCAAAAATTAAACAGCAATGGCCAGTTGAAGCAGCCGGTCTACATCGCAAGCCAGGTCATCGGCACGATCAGCGGCATATCGGTGCCGGGGCACGATACCGGGATTCATTCTCCGGCGCCGTTGATTCGCTTCACCAGCGCCGGGGTGCTGCAGTATTCCTACGACGCTGGCGTTACCTATACCGACGCCGGCACGCTCGCTGTGACAACCGTAGCATCGCTGGTCGATTTCCTGCAGGCTGGGTCTGGGGCCGTTTCCAGAACGATGCAGGAGAAAGGACGCGAGGAAGTGAGCGCCGAGGACTTCGGGCTCGCCACCACGAATACACCGGCTCAAAACAGCGCTTGCATCGAGCTTGCGATGGCGAGCGGCGCGAAGCGCATCAAGATCAGCACGCCTGGCGAATACACGTTCTCTACGGCAATAAACAGGACGTGTACAAACCTAACTCCGTCCGTGGTTGCCAGATGCGCGATCATGCCGCGGCCGAATCAGGAATTGATTGTTGAGGGTGGCGTTACACTCATTACAGCAACATGGGCGTCCGTAGATGAAGCCCTTCCTGTTACAAACGGTCCTGGGCATCTGATCCTCGCTATTGCGGCCGACAAATTCAAACTGTCTGGCCACGGAAAAATCCTCGGAAACTGGGTCAACGGCGTGCCACAGGGCGCGCGCGACGTTCTCAGCAGCCAGCATTGCGTCTACATCGCGTCATCCGACGATGTTACCGTCTCCGGCACGCTGGAAATAACCGGCGCGTGGACCGACGGCATCACTATTGGCTATTGGGATGAGGGCCATGCGCAGTGCCACAATTCGCGCAACGTGCGCATCGACGCGCACATTTACGACAACCAACGGTGCAACGTGTCCGGTGTCGGCTGGGTGGGTGGCTCAATCTCTGGGGAAATTATCAACACCACAGGAGGCGGAACCAGCCCGTTCGCAGGGATTGACTTCGAGCCGAACAACGTCACAGGATTGGTGGATGGGGATGCGGTGTGTCGAGACATCAGGCTGACAAACCTTCACACAAAGGGCAATGGCATTGGTGTCCTATCGACGTGTGCTGTGTCGGACAGAATAGGCAGCATCACGATCGATGGATCATGCGTCATCGAGGACGGGCTTGACCTGCACAAAATGCGTTACTCGTCCATTGCCCCAGGCGTTGTCAAGCGTTTGCAGGACGACCCAACGACGAGCGCTCCTGTGGACGGAATCCGCCTACGCGCATCGCTTTACAACCGGATCGCTCCGGGCATGATTTACGACGTGAGGAAGCATGGAATTTCGTTAGACATCGATTCGAACTACAACGAGGTCGAGCCTGGAATGATTGTATCGTGTTCGCAGGAAACCACCAACACGTACCACGCCGTCTATTGCAACGGAAGCTACAACACGATCTCGCCCAAAAAGGCGCACAGGGGCGTTGGCGGCGCCCTGAGCAGGCGCGGCATCGAGTTTGGTGCTGATAGCGTTTCGAACTACACCCTTTTGTCTGACCTGACGAACGCAGGGCAGACTGGAGAAATTCTGGATGGAGGATCCGACAATATCATTTTGTCTGTCGGAGCAACGCAAACAAAACTGCAAATGAAAGCGTGGCTGGAGATGGAAAAGCTGCTTACCACAAATGCTTCTGAAGCGAGCGCAGCAGGGTTCAATGTGCCACACGGCGTAGCGCCTGCGGCTCCTGCAGATGGTGATATGTGGACAACAGTAGCCGGGCTGTACGTGAGAATCAACGGTGTCACGGTCGGGCCTCTGACGTGAACAAGGGGTAAAGCATGGGAACCAGGGTTGAATATTTCGACATTTGGCAGGCAGGGTACGGCGGCGCGTCAGTCGCGATCTACGCTGCAGGCACAAGCACGCTGTTAAGCGTCTATTCGAACGAGGCGTTGACCACCGCGGCGGCCAACCCGCAGACCCTGCAAACCATGTCGCAGGGTGGGCGCAATTTCGGCAAGTTCGCCAATCCAGTGTACGTCGGTGCATCCTACGAATTGTCCATCAACGGGACTGATCGCACCGGCGTAATCTACGTTCCTCTGACAACGCTCGATGACGAGGACGCAAGCTCGGCGCAAGTGACTGCGGCCGGAAGCGCGACGCCGCACTACCTATACGACATCGTGGCGCGGAACATCGACGTGATGGACAGCGGAGTGTTCTTGCCCACCAACAGTCCATCGGCGAGCGCGTCGACGAACAACGCGACCATCGTTGCGGCGATCGGGAAGGCATCGGCTCTGGGCGGTGGCGTCGTTAGGGCGCCGGCCGGAACCTACGCTTACACGTCGCTCTCATTGCCGGCGAATGTTCTCCTTCGCGGCCAGGGCCGTGGCGTGACGACACTGCAGAGTCAAACGGCAGGGAAGACGATTACATTCTCAGGGGCCGCAGCCGGTCTTGCCGAACTTACCCTGGACGGCGTTAGCAAGTTGGCCGACTCGATCGGGGTATTTTCCAAAGCCAAGAACGAAACGCGCTTTCGCAATGTGATGTTGAAGCGCTTCGAAACGTGTCTTTCTGCCCAAGGCGGGCGGCGCGCGGATTGGGTTGACCTGTACATCGACAACGCGATTACCGGGGCAAGCCTAAAGGGCGACCACGCAGCATCCAGTGGCGCCGACGGGGAAGAATTCAGGTACAACAAGTGGGCCGGCGGGCTCGTCACGAATTGCACGACAGCCGGGGTGCACCTTGGCTTTGTCGATCGCCAGTGCTGGCACAACGCCATCAACGACGTTGGGTTCGAGAACAATACCGGCACCGCCATGAAGATCACCGGCGCGCGCTGGACTGACCTTGGCGGTTGCTGGTGGACCGGGAACACCACGGATCTGGAAGTTGAGGACGGGAGCGACACGACGCTGGTTGCGCAGAATTCAGTCGTTGGCCTGCATATTTCCGACTTCATCATTTCTGGCGCAATATCGCTTACTGGCAAGTGCCAGGACGTGATATTCGAGCGCGGCGAGTTCGCGTCCGGGACATACACTCTGTCCACGGTGGGCAACACCATCCTGGTAAAGGACTGCACCGAATCCTCTACCGTGACGCTGGCCGGGAACGACGCAACGCAGTGGATGCGGGAACGGTCGTGCCTTGGCGATGCCCCTGGCTCAACAGGCGTTACCACAGACAACGTGGCGACTGAGGCATGGAGCTACGACTTGGCGCCAGGCGAGCGCGTCATTGTAGAGGCGAAGATCATCGCCAACGGCCGCAACCGCGATATGTACGCCACCTATCACATCGAGCGCGCAGCGCATCGCCCGGGTTCGACGCTGGCCTACGACAACCAGACAGTTAACTTCACCAAAGGCTCGATCCTTACCGGGTACACGTCCGGGGCGACGGCGCGCATCATCGGCGATACCGACGGTGGTGCTACCGGGACGCTGGTGCTGCGCGACATTTCCGGCGAGTTCGTCGATGACGAAACGATCACGGATGCGGCCGGCGGGACGGCTCTTGCCAATGGCGTGATGGCGCACCAGAATGCAGCGCTCCTTGACTCTGCGCTTGTGTCGCTGAAAACTGCATCAGAAACAAATTCTGCATATGCCACGACGTTCGACGTGACGGCCGCGAAGGTGCGCATCATGGTGACGGGCGACACGGCAGAAACGGTGGAGTGGACTGTTTCGGCAATCGTTACGAGCGGGTGACATGGGCCAGTGGCTTGCAATCGATATTACCGCGAAGCTGTTCCAGAACATTGAGGAGGCAGTTTTACGGAAGTCGGCAGCAGCGCTCGAGAATTGCTTCATCAACGAGGCCGGCGGGCACTCGCGCTTTCCTGGTCTGAGCGCCTTTGTCACACTGCCAGGCACGGCGCCAACATACCTGTATCCATGGAAAGCGCCTGTCGGCGACCTGATCGCTGTCAGCAATTCAAGGGTGTATCGCATCAACAAGGCTGGCTCTATTTCCGACGTTACCGGCGTGCCGGTGTCCGGAGGCCAGCGCGTCATCTTCGACGAAACCGACGATGAGCTGGTGATGGCGGCCGGAGCGGAGATCATTCGCCTCGCCGGAGAGACTACCGAGATCCTGTCCGCCGATGCTCCTCTTTCAACCCACGTCGGCTACATCGACAGCTACCTTGTGGCGGTAGAGGTCCACAGCGGCCGCTTTCAGCACTCCGCTGCAAACGCATTTAGGACGTGGGACCCTCTCGACACGTTTTCAGCCGATGGGAAACCGGACGAGATTAACGGGTTGCTGGTGTCGCCATACCGCGAATTGCTTCTTACAGGAATTGATTCGGTGGAGCAATTTGAGCGCCTTCCGTCCGGAACGACTCCATTTTTCCGCCGCTGGTCGGTTGGCGAAGGCGTGCTAGCTCCATACACGCTTGTCGCTGTCGATCAAGGCAATTACGCCATCAACAGCGCCTATGAGTTCGTGCGTTTCACAGGGCAGGTGTCAGAACCTGTCGGCGACGACCTTGGCTTGACGTTCGAGAAAGTGGACGATTGGGCTGGTGCGTGGGCCGTGCCGGTGCAGATCAAAGGTCAGAAATTCATCCTCCTGCAGATGCCGGAAGCGACGAATGCCTACGGCAACAAGGGCATCACGCTTCTGCACGATTACCGACAAAAGAAGTGGTACAACCTGTACGGATGGGCCGGCGGCGAGCCGTCGAAGTGGCCGGGGTGCTCCTATGCCGAGATTTGGGGGCGGCGCTTTGTCGGCGGGAACGGACGGATTTACGAACTCGATACCGAGGTCTACGACAACGTTGGACAGGTGCAGCGCATGCTCGGGCGCACGGCGCCGATGGATCAGTGGGGGCCTTCGTTCGTGGACAACGTGCGCATGCGCGTGAAGCGCGGGGTCGGAGCCACGCACGACGAGGACGTTGCGCCGCCGAAGATCGGATTGCGCTGCGTCCGCGATGGGGTAAGGCGCACAAAATGGAAATACAAGTCGCTCGGCAGGCCTGGCGACGATTACAACACGATTCAATTCGGAGGAATGGGGCACGCGGAGAGCACTTGGCAGTTCGAATGGGCGGTGACGGATGCGGTCAGCACCGAGATAGTTAAGATCGAGGCAGACGTAAGGAAAGGGTGATGGCGCAAAACATCCTCAACGCTATCGACCCCCCGCCGCGGCTCACAGGCGACCCTGGCAGGGACACCGTGGCTATCATTCAATGGTTGTCGGCGTTTTACACGAAAGGAATCCTTTCTGGCGGCCTGCTTCAGCCGCAGAACATGGACCCGGCGCTGATCTCCCTTGGCGCTCTGGTGGGCTCGGCCGACATGCTCGCCTATTACACAGCAGAGGATGTATTCGACCTGACAGGATTCACCGCTTTCGCGCGCACGCTGCTGGACGACGCCGACGCAGCGACAGCGCGTGCAACGCTTGGGGCCGGCACGGTGACTGGCGTAACAGGCACTGCGCCAATTGCCTCGTCTGGCGGGAATGCGCCAGCCATATCGATCGCGACATTTGTAGCCAGCGGTGCAACGCATGCCCGCGGCGCAGTTCCGGACCCGGGTGCTGTTGCAGGAACGACAAAGTTTTTGCGCGAAGATGCAACATGGGTTGCTCCACCAGGGATCGGGGATGTCGTCGGGCCGGCCGGAGCCGTAGATGGCAACGTAGTGCTGTTCAATACCGCGACAGGCAAACTAATTAAGGACGGCGGCACTCTGGGATCAGCGGCTTTCACGTCTAGCGCTGCCTACGATGCTGCCGGCGCAGCAGCAGCAGCCCAAGCAGCCAGCCAGCCAGCCGACGCCGACCTTACGACGTGGGCAGGCGTAACACCAGGAACTGGCGTTGCTACCGCTCTGGCGGTCAACGTCGGCACTGCTGGCGCAGTCATTGTAAATGGCGGGGCGCTTGGTACACCATCCTCTGGCACGCTAACCAACGCTACCGGCCTACCTGCTGCTGGCGTGACCGGCACAGCTCTAGTCGCGGCAGCGATCGGAACCACTGTACAGGCTCACAGCGCAACATTGGACACGCTAGCGGCAATAACTCCGCTTGGCACTGGAGTTGCGACCGCTCTTGGTGGAAACGTCGGCAGCGCAGGCGCGTTTGTTACCAACGGCGGCGCACTTGGCACGCCATCATCCGGTGTAGGCACCAACATCACAGGCGTCAACGCAGCTACGTTAGGCGGCGCGACCTTTGCCTCTCCGGGTGCGATAGGCGGGACAACGCAATCAGCGATAAGTGGAACGACAGGGACATTTACTGGAGCAACCGGTACTGTTGCGGCAAATAGCTACACTGGAGCAAGTCGAGCGTCAGTTGTTGGCTTTTCCAGAGTCCACAACATTGAAGGGACTGCCGCCGCATTGCAGTTGTATGAGACAACCACCGGAAGTTCCTGGGAAGTTGCAAACGACGATACAGGGCTATTCCGCATAAGAACAGGCGGTGGCGCAGATCAACTGAATATAACGACTACTGGAGCAGGAACCTTCTCTGGAACAATTCGCCCCAAAGGCTACACGGTCGGAACCCTTCCAGCAGGGACCATCGGCATGAAGGCTTACGTTACTGATGCACTTGCGCCTGCTTACCTTGTCCTTCTCGCCGCCGGCGGCGCAGCGTACAGCGGCGCTCAATACAGCGGCACACAATGGGTAGGAGATTAAGATGATTGAAACAGTAAAACGGCCGTATGAATTGCTGGTCCGTTGGCGCGAAGGAAAGATCTCTGGAGCACATGTCGGATTCGAGTTGACTGCAACGGAGGGTGGCAAGGTTCTGTCCACTACTCCGCTTGCTGTAATGGCGGTAGATGTTGGTCAGGGATTAGGTTTCCCGCTTGCGGACATTCTTGGCCAGGTACACATAGACGCCGTGGTGCAGATGGACGCGGCGAATGCTACGTGCCAAGCTAAGACTGATGAATGCGCCAAGCACGAGGCGACGATTGTCGCGCTTACGGCCGAACTCGCAAAGGCGACGAGCGAACTGGAAGCGCTGAAAGTTAAATAAGGAACGATCATGCCCGAAGATAAATTCAACTCGAATGCGCGCAGCCCTCGTTTCTCAACGACCAAGGCGCTTGGCTTTCGCGGTGGCTCAACGAACGCGCAGACCGGAAACTTGCAACAGCCTACGTTCTTGCAATCAGCAGGCATCAACACGGCGCCGCCACCGAAATCGGCAAAGGAAGCGGAGCGTGATGTCAATCCGGCGATCTCGCAATTCAGTGCAGCAGCACCCAAAGGCCCTAGTCTCGCTGGCACGCTCGCGACTGCCGCTGGTTCTGCACTTGTAGGCGAAGGGGTTAGGGCCGGGCTTAAGGGTGCGTTTGGAGATCGCGTTTCCCCTGGACGTGCTCCAGTGGAGGACCGTGCGCCGGTTTCTGAGAGGCAATTCAGCCCAAATTACGCCGACTACGCCGACATCGCTGGAGGATTCGGCGCTGGTGCTGGAACGCTTGACTATGCAAACATGATAGGCGACAGAGGCGGAGATTCGCTGGGTGCCCTGATTTCCACCAATGCAGGGAACTGGGGCGTCGATGTCGCCCCGGACCTTGCCGGTCAGTTTGCTGATTTCGGTGGTGGGTCCATCCAAGGTTTTGATGCAGCAGCACCAGGGTTCGACATCGGGGTGTCTGACCTTGGGGGATACGGCGACATGGCCGCCGAAGGCTCTACCGGAGCAACGAGCGGAATTCCGTGGGTAGGCCCAGCTATTCACCTTGCTCAAGGCGATGTGAAAGGAGCGGCCGGGAGTGCTGTGGGCGGAGCGATCGGCACAGCAATCTTCCCAGGTGTTGGCACCGCAATCGGGAGCGTCATTGGCGGTATGGTTGGCGGAGAATGTTTTATCACCGAAGCCGTAATGTCCGCCGGCGGGCAAGGCGACACGGCACCAGAGCTTGAGACTTTGCGCCAGTTCCGCGATCAGGTGCTTTCGACAACGCCGCAGGGGCAAGCCTTGATCCAGGAGTACGAGAGCATCGCGCCGATCGTGGTCGAGGCTGTTATGCAGCGACCGGACTCCCTGCAAATCTTCCAGTCGATCGATGCGCAGTTCATCAACCCGGCTGTCGAGGCGGTCAACCAAGGCGATTTCCAGAAGGCGTTGCAAATCTACGCACAGATGATTAGTTTCGTTACCCCATTTGCCATGGAGGGCGACGAGATGATGCCGGCCGGGATGGGCGGCGACATGGATGCGGTGCAGAAAATGGGCGAGCATGCTGCTATGATTGGCCACAGTCCGGAGATGGCGGGCGCTGCAACCGGAGACATGGGCATGGCCGGGCTGGACGAAGACCCGAACGGCTACGACGGAGGGCCGCAGGGACCGCAGGGCCAGTCGCCGATGATGCAGCAGTTTGCAACACCGAGATACTAGGGAGATTGCCATGGGCTTCTTCGATAATTGGGACTGGAGCAAGATTATCAACGGCGTCATCGCGAGCGCGCCGGCGGCAATCACTGGCTACGTTGGCGCGCGTGGAGTCGCCAACGCGAACCAGCGGGCGGCAGAACTCGCGAGCAGGAATCGCGACGCGAACCTTGCCGCCATTACGGCTGGGAACGAGCGCGCCGGACAGATGCTTCGACCAATCGCCGATCAGGCGACGACAGGCATAGATTACCTGCGTAGCGTCATGGCGCAGAACCCGTACCAGCTTACCCCACAGCAGGGGATTGAACTTGCCGACCGGCGGCGCGCAGCCGTGACGGCCACACCGAGCGGCTTGCGTGGCTCAGGGCGCTACCTGACGGCCTCGATCAACGACGTGGAGAACAGAGGCCGCGCCGGGATGATCGACGCGAACACGCGGCGCGCCGATGCTGCTGGCGGCGACCTTGCGCGGATTGGCGCCGGGGCAACGACCAACATGGCAAGCCTATCCAGCGGCCAGGGTAGGGATATTGCCACCATCAACACCGGCGCCGCAACCGATCAGGCCAACGCGATCACGAGCACTGCAGCGTCGAACGCTAAGACGCTGGGCGACATCACCAGTTACTTCGCCAATGCGGTAAAAGAAGGGGACCGGGAAAGCAGGTACGGAAAGACGAAGGCAACGCTCGAAGGACGATAATCATGGCAGGCATCCAGTTTATCAACACGAACCCGGCGATCGACCAGTTCAACGCCCAGGTACAGCGCGGCGATCAGGCGCGCA
>ERZ1292632.1566-Hain-H43-01um-R2-1566-length-21807-cov-7_pt1 | contig 15923 bp, 15 predicted proteins | sample MGYA00564407_ERZ1292632 | MGnify/ENA primary metagenome ERZ1292632 (study PRJEB36523, sample SAMEA6512637) | groundwater metagenome | collected 2019-01-08 | study: AquaDiva: Metagenomics assemblies of 32 groundwater samples | reverse complement strand
GGGCGAGGGTCAGCATGGCCGCCAGCGGCCGCAGCGCCGCCACCCGCGCGAACAGCGGGCCGAGCGGTCGGGCGAGCGGCGCGAGAGCGAGCGCAAGGCGGAACCGACCCGGATAGGGGAGCACGGCAGCAAGGAGCCCGCGTATGAACCGCTGCGCCAACGGCCGGCGGTAGCGTTGCTCGATATAGGCGCGGGCATGATCGACAAGATGCATGTAATGCACCCCCGAAGGGCAGGTCGTCATGCAGGAGAGGCAGGACAGGCAGCGATCAATATGCTTGACTACCTCCGGCGTCGGGGTCGCCTCTGTCTCCAGCATCTGCTTCATCAGGTAGATGCGCCCGCGCGGGCTGTCCAACTCGTCGCCCAGCAGCGTGTAGGTCGGACAGGTGGCGGTGCAGAAGCCGCAATGCACGCAATTGCGGATGATCCGCGCCGCGCCGGCCGTCGCAGGATCGGCCAGCTGGGCCGGGGTGAACTCAGTCTGCATCGCACGGGTCCATGAAGCGGCGGGGATCGAGGATCATGTCGGGATCGAACGCCGCCTTCACCCGCGCGGCGAGCGCCGCCACGCCCGGCGGCTGCGGATGCAGCGCCGGCACGGCGCGGCGCAGCGCTGGGGGGCCGCGCACCAGCATGGCGTGACCGCCCGCCGCTTCCGCCGCGCGGCTGACATCGGACGGGTCGAGCGCCACGTCCGCGCCCAGCCAGACCAACGCGCCGGCCCAGTCATAGATTTTGTCGCCGGGCAGCCGCGCCGCGCACGCCGCGCCGGCGCCGGGCGGCACGCTGATCCGCCACAGCACCGGCGCGCTGGCGAGAGGCGCCATGGTGCGCACGTCGCGCCACAATGCGTCGGCTTCGTCCCTGTCCAGCACGTCGCCTTCACCCAGCAATGTTCGCAGCATGGCGATCCGGGCGAGGACGGAGGGCTCAAATCCTTCAAGCCGCAGGAGCGTCAGCGGCTCGACGCCGGGCAGATGCGCCGCCGCCGCCACCTCCGCTGGCGATCCCATCATCCGCGCCATGACGCGCATCGCCGCCGCCTCGCTCAGGCCGCGCAGCGCCAGCGTTTCGACATGGCGCGGCCTTGGCAAAATCTTGAGCGTCAGCTCGGTCAGGATGGCGAGCCGCCCCCAGGATCCCGCCATCAGCTTCGACACGTCATAGCCGGTGACGTTCTTCACCACCTTCCCGCCGGCAACGAACGCCTCGCCCCGGCCCGATATGGCGGCAAAGCCGAGCAGATGATCGCGCGCGCCGCCCGCCGAAAGCCGCCGCGAACCCGATACTCCAGCCGCCACAATGCCGCCGATCGTCGCGGCGCCCGGCGCCTTGCCCAGCAATGGCCCATGATCGAACGGATCGAACGCCAGCATCTGCCCCTCTGCCGCCAGGATCGCCTCCAGCTCCGCCAGCCGGGTGGCGGGCCGCACCGTCAGCACCAGTTCCGGCGGATCATAAGCCACGATGCCGGCAAATGCCGCCATGTCGATGATCCGCGTTTCGCGGTCGGGCAAGCCGATCGCCCGCTTGCTGCCACCGGACGCGATTTCCAGCGCCACGCCGTCGCGCCGCGCGTCCATGACGGCGGCAATCAGATCGTCGGGCGAAACGGGGGCCAGCCGCATCAGAAGCGCGGCAGTTCGGGAAAGGGCACAGCGCCCTTGTGAACATGCATCCGCCCCAGTTCGGCGCAGCGGTGCAGCACGGGGAACATCTTGCCGGGGTTGAGCAGCAAATCGGGATCAAAGGCGCATTTGATCCGCTGCTGCTGGGCGAGATCGGTCTCGCCGAACATTTCGGGCATGAGGTCGCGCTTCTCCACGCCCACGCCATGCTCGCCCGTCAGCACCCCGCCGACCTCGACGCACAGGCGCAATATGTCGTTGCCGAACGCCTCGGCGCGGTCCAGTTCGCCCGGCCTGTTCGCATCATAGAGGATCAGCGGGTGGAGATTGCCGTCGCCGGCATGAAAGACGTTGGCGACGCCCAGGCCGTATCGTTCGGATAGCGCCGCCATCCGTTCCAGCACTTCGGGCAGACGGCGGCGTGGAATCGTGCCATCCATGCAATAATAGTCCGGCGCGAGCCGGCCCACCGCCGGAAAGGCCGCCTTGCGCCCCGCCCAGAAAGCCAGCCGCTCCGCCTCGTCGCGCGACGTGCGCGACATCACCGCGCCGTTGCGGTCGGCGATTTCTGCGACTTCGCCGATCAGATGCACGCACTCGGCCGCCGGGCCGTCCAGCTCGACGATCAGCAGCGCCTCGACATCCAGCGGATAGCCGACCTGCACGAAGGCTTCGGCGGCGTGGATGGCGGGCCGGTCCATCATTTCCATGCCCGCCGGGATGATGCCGGCGGCGATCACATCCGCGACGCAGCGCCCCGCGCTCTCGACATCGGCAAATCCGATCAGCAGCGCGCGCGCCGTCTCCGGCTTCGGCAGGATGCGCACCGTGACTTCCGTGACGACGCCGAGCAGGCCTTCGGAGCCAACGAAGACGCCGAGCAGGTCCAACCCCGCCGCGTCCAGGCAACGGCCGCCCAGGCGAACGATCTCGCCGTCCATCAGCACGATCTCAACACCCATGACATTGTTGGTGGTAAGGCCATATTTCAGGCAGTGCACGCCGCCCGAATTTTCGGCGACATTGCCGCCGATGGTGCAGGCGATCTGGCTCGATGGATCGGGCGCATAATAGAAGCCGCGCTCCTCGACCGCGCGGGTGACCGCGAGATTGGTGACGCCGGGCTGCACCACCGCCAGCCGCGCGTCATAATCCACCTCCAGCACCTGGTTGAATTTGGCGAGACCGAGCAAGACGCCGTCCGCCAGCGGCAACGCACCGCCCGAAAGAGACGTGCCGGCCCCGCGCGGCACCACCTTCACGCCATTCTCATGGCACCAGCGCAATATCGCGGAGACCTGCGCCGTCGTCTCCGGCAGCACCGCCAGCATCGGCGGCTGGCGATAGGCGGTCAGGCCGTCGCTTTCATAGACCCGGAGCGCATCCCTGTCGTCAATGACGCCCTCGCCCGGTACGATGGCGCGCAGCGCTGCCGCAATCTCCGCCCGGCGGGCGAGCACCGCCTCGTCAGGCGCCGGCATTTTCAACGACATGGATGCTCCTCAAACTGTCGCACCCCGGCGTTGACCGGGGTGCGATCGACCCTGGGGAACCATATCCCGACTTGCGCCGGAATATGGCCCCGCAACCCGCTGCAACCTGGTTACAGCTTGATCTTCACGCGCGCGCCATAGCGCCGTGGTTCCGCCGGATTGCCGATATCGGGCAGGCCGGTGACCTGCTGGTTGTACCAGGCCGACCAATATTTGGTGTTGGTCAGGTTCGTGCCCCAGAGCGACACGCCCCAGCGTTCATTCTCGATCCCGATATTGGCGGCGAGCAGGCCGACATTCTTTTCGCGATCGATATTGGTGACGTCCCAGTAATTCTTGCCGCGCACCGAATAATCGACATGCAGCTTCGCGTTCCAGTCGGCCGTCAGAGAGGCGGTGTAATCCACGGCCACCGATGCTGTCCAATGGCTGAAGTTCGACAGCTTGTTGCCGATGATCGAGGCGTTCGTCACCGGCTGCGGGAACAGCGGGCCGACTTCATATTCCTGCACCTTGGAGTCCATGATGCCGCCGGCGGCCGATATTTTGAGGTCGTCGATCGGCTCCAGGTTCAGTTCCAGCTCCACGCCCCGCACCCAGGATTTGGGAATAGTGTAGACGCTCTGCGCCGCCACGGTCGAGTCGAACAGGAAATCCTGCTTATTCTTGATGTCCTGGTGGAACACCGCAGCGACGACCCGCGCGCGGCCGTTCATGAACGACCCCTTATAGCCCAGTTCGTAGCTCCACACTTCTTCCTGCTTATACACCTCATCAAAGATGGTGCGTGGCGCATTGAAGCCGCCGCTGCGGAAGCCCCGCGCGACCGTGGCGTAGACCATCTGGCCCCGCACCGGCTTCCAGGCGAGCGAGAATTTCGGCGTCGGCAGATCGAACGTCGCTCGCCGCTTTGGCGCGGTCGGATCGTCGAGATCGACCTGGCTACGCTTTTCCTTGTCGTAGCGCATCCCGAAGGTCGCGGTCAGCGTGTCGAGAATGTCATATTCGAGTTGGCCGAAGAACGCATAGGCGTCGATCTTGCGCCGCGTGCCATTGGGGAACAGCAGGATCGCCGTATCCTCCAGCGGGTTGACTCCATCGGGAATATAGACGGGCAATGTGTCGCGCCGCTTGATGTTGGTGTAGAAGGCGCCGACCTGCCAGCGGAACGGACCGTTGGCGTTGGACGTCAACCGCACTTCCTCCGACCAGGCCTTCACATTGTAGCTTTGGGAGTTACCGATAAATTCGGGCGGCAGGAAATCGAGATCGCCTGGACCGCCGCTGCCAATGCCTTCGCCAGGCACGCCATAGCGCTCCTTCGTGCGCGACCAGGCCGTGATCGAGCTGATGGTGGCGAAGCCCATATCATAGCTCATGTTGAGCGAGGCATCGTCGATCGTCGCATAGTTGACCGAGATTGGCACCGAAACGGGCGAATTTCCGAAGCTGTTGCTGTTGCTGCGGGGGTTCGCCGTCGGGAAGGGATCCCCCACCGCGCGGGTAATCACATAATAATAGGAACCGCCCTTATAATCGTCATGATTATATTTGAAGTCCAGTTCCAGATCGGGCGTGGGCGTGAACAGCAGCCGGACACGGCCGGTCTTGTTGGTCTTGAAGTCGACATTTTCGTCGAGCGCGGTGTTGCGAATGCTGCCCTTGTCGTCATGGAAGAAGCCCGAGACGCGGAACAGCAGCACATCCTCGATGATCGGGCCGGACAGCGAGACGCTGCCTTCCATTGACCCGGCATTGCCAAAGCCGAACTCGCCGCGTCCTTCGACGATATTGGTCGGCTTTTTGGTGACGACGTTGATCGCGTCGGCAATGGCGTTGCGGCCGTAGAGCGCGCCCTGCGGACCCTTCAGCACTTCCATCTGATCGATATCGAACAATTGCTGGCGGATCTGGCTGGCGCTCGCAGCCTGTACCCCGTCGATGACCAGCGACAGCGCCGGGTCGGTGTTGCGGGTCGAGGTGATGCCGCGCACCGAGATGAACGACGAGGTGACGCTCAGATCCTGCTTGAAGCCGATATTGGGCAGGGTGCGGCCAAGGTCGCCTGCCTGCTTGATGCTCATATTGACGATCATGTCGCTGCCCAGCACCACGAGGCTGTCCGGCACCGTGGACGCGGTTTCCGAACGCTTGCGCGCGGTAACCACGATCTCGCCGGACGGAGCGGCTTCGGCCGCCTCGGTCGCGCTTGCGCTTTCCTGCGCCCAGGATGGCGACGCCAGGACGATGCTCAGCGCCGCACCGGCGCAGAGAATAGATTTTGCTGCACGCATGTTGCAGACCTCCCCACAAAGATTATCATTCTGACGGTCCCGTTGAAAATGGTTCCGCCGCCCGATTGTCATAGAGGATCGCGTCGCCGTCCGCTTTCCGGCGGGTCTGCTGATTTGTCAGCGCGTCTGATTTTGGGGGGCATCAGCCTGCGATATGCTGCGCGGCATCGGTGAGGGCGGGGGTGAGGGCAGGCATATCGATAGCGCTGCGAGGGCGCGCGCTGGCTCCGCGCGGCTCGGGCCGAACATTGCTGTCCGCCAGCAGCCCGCCTACTCCCATCAAGGCGATGTCGTGGCCGTCCACGACCATGCCCGCCATCAAGCGCTCGAGGACGAGGTCGATGCCGTTGCGCTTCGGACTGCGCGCGCAGCCCGGCAGACCGATCACGATACGCCCGCCGATAAGACCAAGGCACAGGAGATTGCCCGGATCGACCGGCATCCCCAACCGCTCGACCATCCCGCCCGCCGCGATGATCGCGCCCGGCACGACGTCCCGCCGATCGACGGTCGCGGATGCCGCCGCGATCAATATGATGCCAGCCTCGCTGCCTTCAACCAGCTGCGCCGCCAAAGCGGCCTCCTCATGCCGGCAACGCGCCTCCCGCACGATTCCTCCGCTGAGCGGCGCGAGCCGGGCTTGGATGACGCTGCTCGTCTTGGCGATCAGCTTGTCCGGCAATCCCGGCAGCATTGTGTGGATCAGCTCGACCGCCGTCGGCCGAAACGGCGCGAGCGACAACAGCCCCTCTCCGGCCGCTTGCGCCAGCGTCACCGATGTCTCCGCCGCCGCATAGGGAATGATCTTGACCGTAGCGACGATCTCGCCGGCCCGAACGCGCGATAGCGGCGGCAGCGTGCCCAGCGTTACCGCCTCGTCGATCAGGTTCAGCGCCGCCACGGCAGCGCCGTCGCAGCGCAACAGCCCATCAGCCGTCGCCGACAGGTTGACGCGGCCATGCACCGGTGCGCCCGCCACAATGCCCGTCCCGGCGACCGCGCGACCGATACGGACCGCCGCTTCATCTTCCGCCACGTCGCCGGGATCAAGCCGGGCGACCACCAGATCGACAATGCCGGCCGCTCGCGCCGCCGCAACATCGGCGGCGTCAAGCCGGTGGCCTTTGGCAAAGCGCAGCGAGCCGGCGGACAAGGAATGCGCGAGCAACGCACCCTCCGCCTCATCGACCGGAACGGGGCCGAACCTCATGCGCCCGCGCGGCGCGAGGCCGCCGTCCGCCCGGTCATCGCGCGGCCGCTCGGCCCGCCCGATCCTGCCGGCCGGCCGTCATGCGCGCATGTCAGGCATAGGCGGCGATCGGCGGGGCGATGCCGGCGGCGTCCATCAGCCGGGTGCGGGACGCCTCCAGCCGATCGGCGAGCGCGGCAAGATCGTCGCGCACCAGCCGCCCGTCGCGCTTGCGCACTACGCCGTCGATCATCACCATGTCCACCGCCTGCGGCCCGGCCGCCAGCACGACATAGGCGACAGGATCGTTCATGGCGAACAGATCGGGCGTGCGCACCAGGATGATGTCGGCCTTCTTGCCCGGCGTCAGGCTGCCGGTCCGGTCGGCGATGCCGATCGATCGCGCGCCATCGATGGTGGCGAACGAGAGGACATCGCGCGTGTCGATGCTGGGCGTGCCGGCTTCATAGGCCTGGTGCCGCGCAATCTGGAAGGTCGAAGCCATCTGCGCGAACAGCCCCGTATCGGTCGAAGTGACGACATCGGCGCCGATACCAGGGCGCACCCCCTTGGCCAGGAAGCGCGTGGTCGCGGGATAGCCGAACTGCATCTGCAATTCGACGGTCGGCGTCGCCACCATCTGTCCGCCGCTGTCGGCAATCATGGCGATGCTATCGTCATCGAGGGAATTGCCATGGACATATTGGATATCCGACCCAAGCAGCCCCGCCTCGCGCATCTTGTGGACGGATTTATACGGCTTGCCGAAATCGCCATTGCCGACATGAACGCTGACGAACAGTCCCAGTTCGCGACCGACGGCGAGGTCGTGCGCCGTCACGTCGATGCCCGACATCTCCGGCCCACGCAGCGCCAGCGCCATCGTCACCAGCCCGTCGTCACCGGGCAGGATATCCTCGCGCACGCGGCGGATATCCTCGGGAATATGGTTGCGGCTCTCGAAGAACCATTCCGGTCCCAGATTGGGGAAGCCATAGCCGAAGACGACCCGCATCCCGCTGTCCTTGAGCGCGCCGATCGCAGCGTCGCTATGGGCGGGAGAATGCTGGATATGCGACCAGTCGAACACGCTCGTCACGCCCGCGTCGATCGCCTGCAACGCACCTGTCAGATTGCCGATGCGCACATCCTCCTCGGTATAGACCGGGGCGATTTTCGAGAGGATGCTGCCGAAATAGCTGTGCAGGTCGGCGTCCGCCGCGACCATCGTCAACGCCCCCTGCCAGACATGACGGTGCGCGTCGATGAGACCGGGCAGAGCGATCATGCCGGTCCCGTCGATCACCTCGGCATCGGCCGCGGCGATATCGGGACCGACGGCGGCAATTCGATCCCCGTCGACGAGGATCGAGGCACGGCGGAAATCGCCCACCGCCGGGTCCATGGAAATGACGATCGCGTCCTTGATGAGTGTGCGCATGTCGGATTCCTTCAGGTTAACGCCAGGCGATGACCGTCTGCTGCTGGCTGCCGAGCTGATCGGACTGGAGAGTCATCACGTCGCCGGGACGCAGGAAGACAGGGTCGGGCTTCAGCCCCATGCCAACGCCCGCGGGCGTGCCTGTCGTGATGATGTCGCCGGGCTCCAGCACCATGAAGCTGCTGACATAGCTCACCAGCGTCTTCACATCGAAAATCATGTTGGCGGTGTTGCCGTCCTGATGCCGCACGCCGTTGACCTCAAGGCGCAGCGAGATCGCCTGCGGATCGGGCAGTTCATCGGTCGTCACCAGCCAGGGGCCGACCGGCCCGAATGTTTCGCACCCCTTCCCCTTGTCCCATGAACCGCCGCGCCGCAGCTGATATTCGCGCTCCGACACGTCGTTGACGAGAACATAACCCGCGACATGGTCCAGCGCCTCGTCCGGCGACACGTAGCGCGCCGTCGTGCCGATGACGATGCCGAGTTCGACCTCCCAGTCGCTATGCTGCGAATCCCTGGGCAGCATCACGTCATCATTCGGCCCTTGCAGGCAGTTGATCGCCTTGGTGAACAGGATCGGCTCGTCGGGGATCGCTGCGCCGCTTTCCTTGGCGTGATCGACATAGTTCAGGCCAATCGCCAGGAACTTGCGGACGCCCGACACCGGCACGCCCATCCGGGGCGTGCCCTTGACCAGAGGCAGCGTGCCGGGGTCGATCGCGGCGAGCGCTGTCAGGATTTCCGGCGACAGCATATCCGGCCTTATGTCCCGGACATGGGCGGAGAGATCGCGGATGCAACCATCCGCATCCAGCAGACCGGGCCGTTCCTTACCTGCTTCACCGTAACGCAGCAGCTTCATGCACAATATCCTTCTTCACAGGCGGTAGAGGCGCGCAGCCGTACCATGAAATATGGCCGAACGCTGAGTGTCGTCGAAATGGGCGCTCGCGCGCACATGCGCGGCGAACAGCGTGGCATAGTCGGTCCAGAGCTTCTCGATCGGGAAATTCGACCCGAACAGACAGCGATCCGCGCCGAACATGGCGACGGTCTCCCGCACGATGCGGGCGATCAGCGCGTCATCCACGCGATGCACGAAGGTGCCCAGCCCCGACAGCTTGACGTGGCAATTGGGTCGCGCGGCAAGCAGCGCCATGCCCTTGCGCCAGCGGGCGACCGTGACCTCATTCTCCGCTTCCAGCATCCCCGCATGGATGAGCACGAATGGCACGTCCGGAACGGCTTTGAGCAGATCGGCGCCATCGGCCATCTGACCGGAAAACAGCTGCAATTCGAACAGCAGGCCATAATCGGCCAGCCGCGCGATATTGCGGGACAAGCGCGGGTCGCGCACCACATCGGGCGACGCGGCGAAGCGGTAAGCAGGCTTGCTATGCCAGTGCAACTGCATCCGCACGCCCCGCAGCAGCGGGTAGCGGATCAGCCGATCGATCTGGGGACGGATGTCGTCGACCAGGAAATCGGCATAGGCGACCATCGCCTGGGGCGCGCCGGATGCGTCCGCCACCGACTGCACCCACGCGGCCTCATCCTCGAAGCGCGCGGCCGGCCAGTTCGCCTGGACATAGACCGATGCCTTGACTTTAGCGGCCGCCGCGTCGGCGAGATATTCCTCGACTGAATAGTCCCGGCAGATCGGCGCATAGGGGCCGAAGATGCGCGGCTGCATCGGCCCGTTCAGCCAGGCAAGGTCCGCCTGCCGCCAGATATGGAAATGACCGTCGATGACGGGCTGGGTCATGCCGAGACCTTCCGGGTAGACGGGCAGTCGAGCCGGTTGAGGAAGGCGATGAGCGCGGGCAAGCTGCCGCCATCGACCAGATCGTCGAGGAAGGGCAACATCGCCTTGAGCGCCGCCGTTTCGGGGCGGAAGCGCGGATCGGCCGCCAGCGGCGTCGCCACGCTCATCCGCCATGCCCGCAGCGCCAGCCGTCGAACCGCTCCGACCAGCAAAGCCGGATCGCCGCGTTCCAGCATGTCGGACAGCATGATGACGGCCGATCCGCGCGCATGGCCGGCATATCGCGGCTCGGCGATGAAGCGGGCGAGCGTGGCGCCCAGCTGGGTGCCGCCGTCCCAGTCGGCGACCGCGTCGGCCACGCGCGCGAGCGCCACATCGCTGCGCCGGTGCGCCAGCGCCGCCGTGATCCGGGTCAATCGGGTGCCGAGCGTGAACGCCTCCACCGGCGCGACCGAATGGACGAGGCTGTGGGCAAGGCGGAGATGGTCATCGCTATGCTGCTTCATCGATCCGGAAATATCGATGAGCAACAGGATACGGCGTGGGCGCAGGCGGCGCGTCCGACGGGTGGGCATCGGAATGTCGCCGTCATGCCGGACGATGCGGGCGAGCGACCGGCCGAGGTCAAGCCGCTCCCCGCGCGGATGCCGGCGCATCCGCAGCGCACGCCGGCGCGGCAGCGATGCGCCGAGGCTGTGGAGGCGCGCATCCCGCGCTGCAAATTCGCGGATGAACAATATTTCCCGGGCAGTGGTTGCCGAACCGGATTCGCCCGGCGCAAGCTCCGGCGCGGAAGCTGGATCGCGCTCCTCTTCCGACGCGATGTTTTCTTCGTCGTCAGGCGCGGCCAGAACGCCCGCATCGCCGCAAAAATGCGCGCGAATCAGCGCATCGAACGCCTCGCGCCGTTCAAAACGCGGTGCGAAGGCGGCATGAGCGGCGTGCTGTATCGCGCGCATTGACGTGGGACCGACCAGCCGCACCGCTTCGAGGAACGCGCGCGTCTGCTCGCTCGACACCGGGAAAGCAGCGGCCCGCAGCACGGGCGCAAAACCGATCAGCGGCGCGGCGGCGCGTGGCATGTCGGCGATCATGCGAACGCCTCCTCAAGGACGCGCCCAATTTCCGGCGTGACGACGGCCATGTCGTCCTCGTCTTTGACGACGACCCCCACCGCGCGCCGGAATGCGTCCGGCCAATCGCCTTCGGCGCCCCTGATAATCCGGGCGGCTTGCGTCCATTCCACCGCTTCGGCAATGCCGGGCGGCTTCACGAGCGGCAGGCGGCGCAGATCCTGCACCGCGCGCGCCACCGCCTCCGCCGTCGCTCGGACGATGCCGCCGGCCCGGCGCAGGATGATCTCCGCCTCGCGCGCGGGGTCGGGATAGGCGATCCAGTGATAGACGCAACGGCGGCGCAGCGCATCATGCAGCTCGCGCGTCCGGTTCGACGTCAGCACGACAATGGGCCGCACCTCGGCCCGAACCGCACCCGTTTCTGGGATGCTGATCTGAAAATCGGAGAGAAACTCCAGCAGGAATGCCTCGAATTCATGGTCGGACCGATCCACCTCGTCGATCAGCAGCACCGTCGATCGCGGCCGTCGCACCGCCGCCAGCAGCGGCCGTTCGATCAGGAACGCCTGCCCATAAAGATCGACCTCGCCTCCATCGGCCTGCCGGATGGCGAGCAGCTGCCTCGGATAATTCCATTCATACAACGCCTGGGTAGCGTCGATGCCCTCATGGCATTGCAGCCGGATGAGGTCACGCCCGCCGATCGCGGCGATCGCCTTTGCCGCTTCGGTCTTGCCGACACCGGGCTGCCCCTCGAGCAGCAAGGGCTTGCCCATGCGCAGCGCCAGGAAGGCAGCGGTGGCAAGTCCTTCATCCGCCAGATAATCGATCCCGTCGAGCGCCTCGGCGACCGCGCCGGGAGCCGCGAAGCGATCAAGCGAGGGATCAGCGGGGACCACGGATCACCTCCAGCTCGGCGACCAGCAGATGCGTGCGCGTGCGGCAATGGGCGGCGACATCGGCTGCGGCATCCCGCCCTGCCTTGGCCGCGAACCCGTGGACGCGCGCCGCATCGCTCTCGAACCATAGCTCGTTGACCGCGTCATAGGGCCGCGCCGGATCGTCGGTCAGGCAGACATTGACCTTGTAGGCGACAAGACCGGGTATCTCGGCGGCGATGCGCGGGTGTCGCAGCTGCGCCCATTTGCGGAACTCATCGAGCGTCATGTCGTCATTCCGCTTCAACATGGACATGATCTTCAGCATCATGCGCCCTCGGCCGCGAGGATCGCGCGCAGCACCCGCTCAGGCGTCATCGGCATCTCGTCGATGCGGACGCCGATCGCGTCGAATATCGCGTTTGCGATGGCCGGGATCTGCGGGTTGGCGCACATCTCGCCCGGCCCCTTGCCGCCGAAGGGGCCATCGGAGGCGGGCCGCTCGAGAACGACGAACTCGGCCGGAACCACGTCGCCGGGGCCGGGCAGGACATATTCATTGAAGTCGCGCCCGCCATGCGCGCGATCGGGATAATAGGGCTCGGTGGTTTCGTAGAGGGCGTGCGCCACCCCCATATGATTGCCGCCGACCAGCTGCTGCTTCACCATCGCCGGATTGAGCGCGCGGCCGATCTCGAACACATTTTTGAGATCCAGCACGGTCACCTCGCCGGTATCGGTGTCGACTTCCACCTCGGCAATCGTGCAGGCGTGGGTGTAGCAGGTGGCCGGCTTCATCTTGCCGGTCACCGGATCGGGAAAGCTGCGATCCACCAGGAATATGCCCCGCCCGGCGACGGTGCGGCCATATTCGAACTGCGCAGCTCCGGCAGCCTCGGCAATGCTGATCGCCTTGGCCGGCGCGCCCTTTATGTGGATCATGCCCTGCCCGTCGGTAACAAGATCGTCGGCGCTTACCTCCAGCTTGTCGGCGGCGACCTCCAGCAGCACCTGCCGCGCCTCACGCGCCGCCGCGATCACGGCGTTGCCGGCTCTGTGCGTGCCGCGCGAGGCGAAGGTGCCGGTGCAGTGCGGCCCGGTGTCGGTATCGGCGGTGTCCACCCAGACATGGTCGGTCGGCACGCCCAGCGTCTCCGCCGCGATCTGCGCGAGAATGGATTTCATGCCCTGGCCGACGTCGACGCTGGACATGCTCAACACGAAATGCCCCGTAGGGGTGGCGTGCACCAGCGCCTGCGTCGGATCGCCGCCCAGATTCATGCCAGTGGGGTAGTTGACCGCCGCGACCCCGCGCCCGCGTTTCACCGCCATCGCTCAGCTCCCTTTCCGCGACGACATCGCCATGAAGCGCGGATCGACCGGCCAATGTGCGATCTTCGCCGCTTCCTGCATACATTCGATCAGCGCAGCGCCTTCGGTGGGCTGATGGTGCGCCTTCATGTCGCCGTCGCGGTAGGCGTTGATGAACCGGAATTCGAGCGGGTCCATCCCGATCAGCCGCGCGAGCTTGTCCATCTGCACCTCCAGCGCGAAGTCGCCGATGGTGCAGCCAAAACCGCGCATCGCGCTGGACGGGGTGCGGTTGGTGTAGACGCAATAGGCGTCGATCGCCACATTGGGGATCGTGTAGGGGCCAGGAAAATGGGCCGCGGCCTTGTTCGTGCCATAGGGGGAGAGGCGCGAATAGGCGCCCGAGTCGACATAGCAGCGGACCTCGCACGCGACGATCCGCCCGTCCTTCATCACGCCATGTTTCAGATAGATGCGCTCAGCCGCGCGCGGCGAGGACATCTGCATCTCCTCATGGCGATTGAACTGGAAGCTGATGGCCTGTCCCGTCACCATGCTCGCCAGGATAGCGATCGGTTCGCAAACCGTGTCGGTCTTGCCCCCAAAGCCGCCGCCAACCGTCCCGCCGACAAAGTGCAGCTTTGATTCCGGCACGTCCAGGATGATGGCGGCGTTGGTCAGGCTGAAGAACATCGCCTGCGTGCCGGTATAGCAGGTGAACCGGCCATTCTGGTCGGGCACGACCACGCACCCGCTGGTTTCGGACGGCGCCTGCTCGATCGGCGAGGACTGGTAACGCTGTTCCAGCACGACGTCCGCTTCGGCAAAGCCCTTCGCAACATCGCCCAGCCGGACCTTGCGCGCGTCCCCGCTGTCATAGGCGTACCAATTCTGCCCATGATATTCGTTGACCAGCGGGGCGCCGGGCTGCATCGCTTCCTCGACATCGAAAATAGCGGGCAGGGGATCATAGTCGACCTGCACCAGCGCCACCGCTTCGGCCGCCGCGCGAGGGCTGTCGGCCAGCACCGCCGCCACAGGCTCGCCCATCCAGCGCACCTTGTCGAACGCCAGCACCGGCTCGTCCTCGGGCAGGATGCCGATGAAGGAGAGGATCGTGTAGATGTTGTGGGGCACGTCCGCGGCCAGCAGAACGCGCCTGACGCCCGGATGCGCGGCAGCGGCGCTGATGTCGATCGAGCGGATGCGGGCATGGTGATGCGGACTGCGCACCATCTTGAGATGCAGCATCCCTTCATGATTGCGGTCGGCGTAGAAGCTGGTGATGCCGGTCACATGGCCAAGCACGTCGGCGCGCTGGCGCGGCTGGCCGATCTCGTGAAGATCATCGTCGCGCTCGTCGGCGAAATAGCTTTTTTCGATGCGCATCATGCCGCCCTCCCCGCCTCGGCCGCCGCCAGGATCGCGTCGATAATCGGGGCATAGCCGGTGCATCGACAGAAATTGCCCGAAATGGCGTCGATCACGTCCGCGCGGGTGGGATTGGGCTTGCGGTTCAACAGCGCCTTGGCCGCCATCAGCATCCCGGGGGTGCAGAAGCCGCATTGCGTGGCGAAGCCGTCGATGAACGCCTGCTGCAACGGATGCAGCCGCCCTGCGCCATCCGGGAGCCCGCGCGCCGTCTCCACCTCCCTCCCCTGCACATCTTCGGCCAGGGTGATGCAGGCAAGGCGCGGCTCGCCGTCGATCAGGACGGTGCAGCAGCCGCAACTGCCCTGTAGGCACCCGGCCTTGGGCGACATGTCGCCGATCCGCGTGCGCAGCAGGTCGAGCAGCGTCGCGCCGCCATCGACAAATTCGGACCGCGCCTTGCCGTTGAGGTCGAAATGGACCGCCACCTTGCTCATGCCGCGTCTCCGGCGAGCATCCGGCGCAGATGGACCGGGAACACGGCGCGGCGGTACCAGGCGCTGGCGATCGCGTCATCGACCGGGTTGATCTCGCCCACCGATGCGGCGATCGCGGCTTCGATGCTGTCGGGGGTAAGCGATCGCCCCTCGAGCGCCGCCTCGGCGCCGACAATCCGCACCGGCGTCTCCGCCAGCGCGCCGCAGGCGATCCGCGCCCCGCGAATGAGCCCGTCCGCATCGGTGGGGAGCACTATCGCCAACGTCATCACCGCCAGCCCCTTCACGCGCGTCCGGCTGACCTTCCGAAAGCGGAAGCTGTGTCCAGGCGGCGCATGGAAACGAACGGCGCGGATCGGATGCCGTGCGTGGAGAGCCCGCCGGTGCGCCAGAAAATCCTGAATCGGCAGGTCGATCAGGGCCGTTTCGTCATGCAGCACGACCTTCGCATCCAAGGCCAGCAGCGCGGTCGCGAAATCGCCATAAGGCGCTGGCGCATGAAGATTGCCCGCGACGGTCGCCATGGCGCGAACGGCGGGGCCTCCGACCGACAATGCGGCCGGCGCGAGCCACGCCAGCGCGGGTTCGCTCACGACGCGCGCCATCGTCACGCCGCCGCCAAGCGATATCGCCCCGCCCGGCACATTGTCGATCGCCGTCGTCGCGGGATCCTCGATCCGTATCAACGTGTCGAACGACACGTCTCCCATATTGATATCGCGAACCAGCAGTGTGCCCCCGCCCAATATGCGGGCACCCGGCCGGGCGGCGCCGCTGGCGGCATCGGCCACATCGGCATAGCGCAGATATCTGAGCGTCATGCCCGCCCTCCCCTCATTTGCTTCTGATGCGCCGATGCTATCAGCAGGCAAAATGAGGCGCTTTCCGGCGCGTCTGAACATTTATCATAGCGTATGATTAATACCAACGCGCATTGATCAGAACTCATGTGCCCACTGTCGCAGTCCGAGCGA
>ERZ1292632.2356-Hain-H43-01um-R2-2356-length-15932-cov-6_pt1 | contig 15932 bp, 22 predicted proteins | sample MGYA00564407_ERZ1292632 | MGnify/ENA primary metagenome ERZ1292632 (study PRJEB36523, sample SAMEA6512637) | groundwater metagenome | collected 2019-01-08 | study: AquaDiva: Metagenomics assemblies of 32 groundwater samples | reverse complement strand
CCTTTGCGCATTGCGCGATTGGTTTATACTCACAATATACGCGATTCGGCCCGACATTGCAAGTTGTCAAGTGGTAAAAATGCCTTAAGAACCTGAAAAAACACGCTAACAGCCTTATTTCGCCCCTGAACTATAATTCAGTTTTATGAATCGTATTCAGCTTGTAACTTGTTGTAACTTCATGTAACCTGGGCTGGCCTGAGTGCATTGTGCTCAACTTGGTTGATGACATTGCACTCAATAGGGTATGGGACACTGTAAGTAAGTGATTGCTTAGTGAATGATGGTTCAAATGTTGGACTGGGTAGTTCAGTTATTGGACACGTGAGTGCAAAGATTGGACAGTGGGTACGGGACAGGAGTCTACCCCGCCCCTCCACTGTGTCAAATTTGACACACCCTTCCCACATACTGTGTCAAAATGTACACACACACGCATGTATAGTGGTTTGGTCAATGGTCTGGTCATTGGGTTGTGCTAGTGTACTACATCACTGATACACCAGCCGCCCTGGAAGCGCGCTCTAATATAATGTATGATCGTGGCAACACTGGGCAATATACGACCAATCTAGTCAACATTACTATATGTGAGCGCTCACTCATACGTTATAAGGTGCTATGACGTGCTATAGGACGATATGGCGGGGGGGTGCGGACGGCAGGCGCGTGTGAGTGGAGTGGTTCTACCCCCCTCTCGCTGTACGGACCGATTTTGCGGACAAAGTGACCACTATGTTAGTGGTAATGTGGGACATTAGAGATGTGGTAGTGGTGGAAAATTTGGGGAAAAAATTTAGTAGGATCAGCAACCTCCGTATGGGGTAGTGGGGTCGTGGGGGGTGGAAGCGGGTGGAATATCGCAGGGTGGTACGGCGGGTTCAGGTGCGAAGATGACGAGTGGCAACCCGCGACAGATGTCGAGTTGATTTTCGAGGTATGAGATGCGGTTGGAGAGGTCGTTGATGCGGTCGATAGCGGCGGTGTAGGCTGCGGACTGGACGGGGGGTGGGACGGTGATGATACCAGCGTCGAGGAGGGCGTTAAAGATCAGTTGGATGGTATCGAGGTGGGACGGTTCAGGAATCATCATCAACCTCCCCGATACCCCCGATAGTGTTGGGCAGTAAGAGTGAGCCACCGGAGACGAACGCGAGGGCAACGCAGGCGAAGTTAGCGGCAGCCTGGATGGTAGGGAAGTCAGACGAGAGTTCGATAGAGATATCCTGCCCGTTATCGGTAAACTGGACGGATGAGATGGTGGCTTTGAACATGGCAACTCCTTACGGCGGTGATAGTAACAGTGTAGCACATGGTGGGGGGCTTGTCAAGGGGTACAGGTCGGGAAATGGGTACAATACCCGATTAATGGGTAGTGAACACCCCCGACACCTCCGTACCCCGCTGGTGGAAAAAATTGCACAAAAATGGGTTAAGGGGCGTTAAGGGTCTTGACAACATTCCAAAAATGTGGTAAGCTGGGAGCGTAGACGTAGTGGGAGGCATACGCAAGGGGGGCCCTAATACTACTAATACTACTACATATAGTGGGGTGTCAAATGCCGAAGATGAGTAAAAGTGATGTGAATAAGTTTTATGCTACCAAGTATGGTGGCAAGGCGTTACCGAAGGCTATACCGAAGCTACGTAAGCGCAGGAAGGATATTGAGTGGGATAAGAAGTTGTACCAGCTAAACGAGTACAGGGTGAGTGACGCATGGCGAGCCATGTGCCAACGGATCAAGGACAGGGACGGACACGAGTGTCGGGTCTGCGGGAACATGCAGGAATTGGAAGTGCATCACATGACGTATGCCAATTTGTACAATGAGCCGTTGCATCATTTGATTACCCTGTGCCATTCCTGCCATCATGCGATCCATTACGACGATAAGGGGAAGCGCAGGCGTGACTGGAAGCGGTGGAACCCGAAGCCGGTACTTGACAAGCCGGCGAGTAAGTAGCGGTCTGGTTACATCCATGTCTACTCAACGTCAAGTATGCCGAGGTATGTGCGGGGGTGGGATTCGATAGCTGCCAGCAGGAAGGTCTTGGCCTCGAAGTCAGCGATGAGGAACCACTGGAGTGAGGCTACGAAGTGGGGCTGGTCGAGGGTGGAGATGACGGTCCATTCACGGTCGAGCCATTGTTTGAGTTGGGGAGGCTCGTGACGTGAGGAGAGGATGTGGACGGGGGTGAGGGTCACTCTTTATTCAAACTCCACCAGTGGATTTGAGAGTCGTTCTTGTAAGCAATTCCCTGTAGGCCATCAGCGATAGATTTGAGAACATTGTCCCCGTCAGGGCATTTTTTCTTTGATGGAAACTCATCAGTCTGGACGATTGTTACTTCTAACTCTTCCTCGCAGTATTTGTTGAGATGCCATTTAACGTCCAGGTGACAGATGGTAAGGACTGGTATCATGTCGGGGCAGGCTTCCTGAGCGAAGAGTGCGACCTGCTGCTCGAATGCTTTGGTTTTTGGGGGAGTGTAGAAGTTCCCGTACTTGCCCTTACGTGGTCGTTCTTTGCCGACAGGTGCGCCGGGGATGGTGAATGTGTAGGTGTTCATTTTTTTCTCGCAGTGGTCTTGTAGTATTTCACTTTGTCCCTGAGCATCTTGCGTACTGATGGTGGCAGGTCAGCGTTGGTGAAGTAGACCAGATCGTTAGGGAGCAGGGATGAGTCCGGTTCTGGTATCTCTCCCTTGGTAATCACCTTGCGGTATGGATGTAATCTATTAATGCTGTCAGTATTGATGTTGTAGTCGATCAGTTGCCATACCGTCATGTAGCGGTGTTGTTTGATTTTCGGATTGTAATATTGGAGTGGGAGTGAGATGTAGAATGATGCCACTCCCCCCCGGTGGCAGGCAGCGACCTCGATGCGATCAAGCGTGCCTGCCGGAATCATCAGGAGGTTTTCAGGAAAGGCGAAGTAATCACGGAATTTCATTTGAATGTTGGTACGACAAGGCGGTTGTCGGGCAGGGATTCGGAAGTAACGGGCTTCAGTTTATTTTGCAGGATTTTCTCCGCTTTGTGCTGAACTAGGTTCTGGTCAACTATGCGCTGCGAGATAAGTTGGGAATGCTCGGCAAGCCATTTGATCTCGTTACGGATGTTCTCGGTAACGTCGATTGTACAGTCTACGATGTGATTAAATTCATCTAGTCTGAAATCAACGTGTTTGGCTTCAAACACTGTTTTCTCGGTAGTATAGACCGTCATCTGAGTCCCCGATGGCATGATAACTTGGAATGCGTTCATATTGTCTCCTTTATTTGTCGAGTCAGCCATCCCGACCACTCACCTCAGAATTGATGCGCTCGTAATGATGTGGGATGGCTGCCCGACAAGAGTAATGTACCACGAAAGGCAAGATTTGTCAAGTAGGAATCGAATAAATACTTGACAAAGTGGGAAAAATGTGGTAAGTTAATGACATGACAAAGAAACGCAAGCACACCGTTGCGATTGTGGTTAGTTGTATTCATCTGCCGTATGTCCTGCAATCGGCATGGAAACTGTTCTTGCAGGCGGTGGATATCATCAAGCCGAATGTGCTGGTGGTGAATGGTGATGGATGCGATTTCGCAGGAATATATCCAAAGAACAAAGATAAGCGTGCTGAGGTCCGATTCGTGGAAGATGAGTTGGAACCGTCACGCAAGTACATCGATGAATTGGAAGCAGTAATCAATCGGAACTGCGAGACGATGTGGCTTGAGGGGAACCACGAACATTTCTGGGAGAAGTACCACCTCGATAAGGCCGCCACCATTGCCCCGACATGGCATGAAGCGTTGAGGCTGGGGCGTGACTGGGAAGTACGGGAGTACAACCACGCAGAGCAACCATCAATAATGCTTGGTGATTTGATAGTGGCACATGGCACGAGGGTACGGGCACACAGTGGTTGGAGTGCCAAGGCCGAATTGCTGGATAGGTGGCATCCAATACTGATTGGACACACGCATCGCATGGGGTCATTTTATTTCACTCCTGCCGATACGGGGATCGTGTTCGATGCGTATGAGATTGGTTGCCTTGCCGATCAGACTACGGCACGTCAGTACATGACCAAGAAACCAAACTGGCAGATGGGATTTGCGGTGGTCAGTTTCGATCAGAAGTCAGGCTGGTTCGAGGTTGACTTAAAGAAGATCAGCCGGATGCGTGGCGGTACGTTATATCGCATGGGGCTGCATGAGGGGATATTCACAGCATAGGGAGCAATAATGGAAATCATTTACTTAGCCAGTCCGTACAGTCATCCCGACAGGTGGGTGCAGTTCAAGCGGTACGAGGCTGTATGTCAGGTAGCGATGAAGATGTTTCGTGAGGGGTTGTTTGTATATTCCCCGATATGCCATACTGTATCAATAGCGGAGTATGGTTTGCCGGAAGGGTATAAGGTCTGGCGGGAGTTCGACCACGAGATGATAAGGCGTTGCGATAAGGTGGTAGTGCTGATGATGATGGGCTGGAAGGAAAGTGTGGGTGTGCAGGACGAGATCAAGTTTGCGTTAGAGATTGGTAAAACAGTAGAGTACATGGAGGTTCCAAGTGATATCTGAAACAGTACAATCGAGTAGTGGAACGGTTCGTAGTAATGATGAGGGGAAGTTGCGTTATGATTTAGTGTTTCCTCCGGACCCGAATGACTCTATTTTTCTAGGATGGGTGCGCCACATGACGGCACACATTAAAGATCGTGGCGACGGGAACTGGAAAAATGCATCAACCGAAGAGGATTATCAGAGATTCAGGCAATCAGCATTCCGCCATTTCATGCAATGGTGGTTCCATTTGGAGGATGAGGATCATGTATCTTCGTTATTGTTTAACTTGCAAGGTGCGGAGTATGTTAAAAGGAAATTGAGAACTGATGCATTTTTGGAAGGTGAAACATGGAGTCAGTAACTCCCGATCAGGCACAACTGGTATTCGATCCATGGCTAGCGCAGCGGTTCGTCAGCCTGACCAATGAGGTTAGTATGCTTCATGGACTGATTGGGATCATGCTTGGCCTGATGGTAGTAATGATTATTTTCCAAGTTTACTTGGTAATGCGTCAGATTCCTGGGAGTCCTCAAGAGCCGTCTCAGGGTTGATCCACTCACCGTTGGCTTGTATTGGTCCCTGTGCCAATGCAAGTTGAACAGCGGCATGAGTGACCGTTCCCTTAACTTCATGCTTCTGAACTGGTTTGGTTTTGGTGGATTCGTGTAGGAACTTCACCGCATCCAGAGCTTTGCCTGGATCATCCCCCCCGATAATGCTGACAATTCTGGCGATGCCCTTACGCTCAAGGATCAGGGAGAGTGTGCGCTTGTAGTTATGGCGGCGTAAGTCGTAGATGACTCGATCACGGGGTCTCTGGCTGGTGTTGTTGAGTCGATCCAACACCGATACGGCTTGTGGATAGTCGTTATGATCGGGCTGTGTGGCTATCTCCTCGATCTGGGTGATGGCTTGAGTAACCGCATCCCTGCACTCACCGATCTCGATGAGTAGCATCAGGACGAAGTCAATTTCAGCGTTGGTATGTCGTCTGGGTTGGTTCATAGTATACACAATATACCACGAATCTGCACAATTGGCAAGGGGAAATAGCCTGAAATTGGGGTAATTTGCCCTAAAAATGCCCTAATATTGCCTAAAAATGCCCTAAACCCCTTGACAGGTTTCCAATTATGTGATAAAGTGATATAGTAATGCAAATATTCTAACTTCTGGCCAGAGGTGGACAATGAAAGTATTCAGAAATTTGTTTGTTGTTGCTGTTTTGGCAACATTGCTTGGTTCAATGCCAGGTATGGCTACAGGCACGACTGGTGGTGGTGCGGTAGACCTGACTTCCGAGAACATCTGGGTTGCCGAAATCACGTATGCCGATACTGTTGCGGCTGCTAAGGTGCAACTTCCGGTAGAGCGGGGTGAACCTTATGCGTACTGGACAAGTGAGGGGTTCCCGGCAGTTAGTATCGTTCTAACCGAGTACGTGGCTTACGGGGATGGTTCAACTATTGATCCTGATGGTATCTTTATCGGGTCGGGGTTGGATGATCCGCTGTTTGTCAATCTTGGCGCATTAACTACGACTTGGGAATGTGAATTTGTAGTTGTTGCTGCCGGTACAATGAAGAGTCGGATTACTGCCGCCGATGCGCAAGACCCTGTTGGTAAGATCGGTGCGTATGGTGACTATACAGATACCATCGCAATCCCAACTGCGGTATATGCCAACGGTGCTGGACTGGGCGTAGACTTCAACGCTGCTGGTGGGCACACCATAGGGGATCGCTGGCTTGTGAGCAATCATGCGGATGCCGAGTATCTTGGCGCAACGGCTGGGCAGATAAGTACCACGAGGGCTGATCTGGATGGCGCGGTTGTGTGCCCGGTCATCTTTCTATACCAGCCATATGAGCTGACATACTAATGGGAGGTACTATGAAACGCATACTGGTTTTTATAACATCTACCTTCCTGATAGCGGGGCTTGCCGGGATATTGCTGTTCGACTTCCCACTTGCGACTCATGCTCAGGGTGTACCTGATTACGGGAAGTATTATTGTCTAACTGGAAGTTACAGTGGTGTAGCCTCTACGGTGGCAGAGGAATTGCTTCCTGCACCAGGAGCGGAATATCGGTGGGTAGTGACGGATGTAAATTACGAGGTATTGGTGGCTCAAGCCAGTAAGGAACTCAATATTTTGGATCATTCCGGTTCTACGCCAGCGGGTGCAACCACTGGTGCGACATCGGTAGCCATTTGTGATTTTGCTCCAACCATTGCAGGTGGTAATGCTTATCATCATTTCGGGGCACCAATACTGTGTGCTGTTAATTCAGCAGTCATGCTTGAGGGAATCAGTTCAACTGCCGACATTTGGGTTGAAGTATCCGCATACAAGGAGAAAGTAGAAAGTGACTAATTCAGTTAACGGCAAGAAATACTCGCAGCTTACCAAAAGTGAGTGGGAAACACTGTTCGTCAATAGTGGCAACAACATTGATACGGTTTGCATCCATAACAAAATCATCAATGATTCCGGGGCACCAAGTACAGCCTTGGGTGGGCTATATCCACCGAAATTTGTGGAAGTGGAACCAGAGAAGCCGAAAGTTAAGCCGATAAAATGATCCAGATAACCACCGGAGTCCCGATTGATTACGTGCCGCAAGACCTGTATCAGTGGGGTCTGGCTCTCGGTGATTATGAGTGGTGGGCTTCAAGGTACTGCCCCATTGCTGATAAGGAAACCACTGAACCGCATCCATTACGCCTGAACGCATCGCAACAGTACCTTAAATGGTACATTGAGACGTTCAGGAACGACTATGGCGGTGGGAATTACTTGGTTTACAAGGGCAGGCAATTCGGGATGTCAACGATGATCGATACCATGTTTGCTCATCAGGCTACTAAGGGACCGGGATTCCGGGCGATGGTGTTCGCACATGAGACCAGTGCAGCCGACAACCTTTTGAGTATTATCCGCCGACCGTACTGGAATATGCCCGAAAGCCAGTTATTGCCAAGTGGGGATAATGTTACCCTGAAACCTGCCGGACAGCATCGAGAGAACAAGAAGGAACTATGGGTGTACTTCGATGGTGACAGGACTCGTGAGAGTAGAGTCATGATTGAAGAGGCCACGGCGGGTGAGACGGCAGGGGCTGGATTTGCGCTGAATGCCCTGCATTTTTCGGAAGTGGGCAAGGACGCATTCGATGATGGCAGGGCAATTGGTATCGCCATGCAGACGTTATCGATGGATGCGTTAGTGTTTGCGGAAGGTACAGCGAACGGGGCTTATGGGTGGATGTATAATACCTGGCAGGAGGTATGGGACGAGTTCCGACAGTTTCGACTGGTGCATAAGCATAAACCTGAAATCAAATGGAATAGTTGGGTGCCAGTGTTCCTGCCTTGGTTCTGGCATTATGGCTATCCCGGTGGGCTAAGGTTCCCACTTGCGGAACACGAGGAAATCAAGGCTGAAACTGAGTGGGAAGAACGGGCGATGAGTGGCGAGAACACGTATCTGCACTATAAGTGTACACCTGAGAATATTAAGGCCATGCGTTACTTGTTCAATAACCGCATTAAGTCAGCAGCCAGTGATTCAGGACTGTCGGCAGAAGAGTACCGGGTGCAAGAGTATCCATCAAATCCAGAGGAAGGGTTTATTGTTTCAGGTTCGACGTTCTTCACGAAGGAAATATTGCGTGAGGGCATGAGATTTGCGAGGGAATACTGCAATACGCACGAAATCCTGAAATACAAGTGGGATTTAGGTGGATTCAAGGAAGATAAATATGGTGAGTTTCGGTTCATCAAGGAACCTGAGCCTGATAAGTTCAAGTATGTTGTGTCCGGTGATGTAGCCAGTGGTCAGGAGAATAAGGACTGGGATACGGCGCAGCTCATCGAGATTCGTGCCAATGGTCCCAACATCCTGATTGGGTACTGGAGAGCGCACGAGAGTGACAAGTACATGCACGCTATTCTGATGCGTGATCTTGCGGAATGGTGTAAGGCATCGGTAGTGGCAATCGAGAATAACGTCGAGGGTGGATCGGTAAACGATCACTTGAGACTGATGGGCTGTCGAGGGTTGTATGTCGCTACTCCGGAAGACGAGGGTTCATTTCAGGCGGGATTCACCAAGCGGTATGGTTGGCATACCAGCCAGAAGTCAAGGGGAATCATGCTGGGGCAATTACAGGCTTCATTGCGCCGGTGGTATGAGAGCCCTTCCGATCCCGATGGTTTGGTGGTTCCATTCCCGGAGATATGGAATGAAGCTCAGGCATTCGTAAGGATTCATGGTAAGGCTCAGGCGACCAGAGGGGCAAATGATGATCTGATAATGGGGTCGGCAATTGGCAATTCAGTAGCCATTGATACCGTACCCAAGAAAGCCCCCAAGAAAGATGATCCATACGATGCTACGATCCGGCACTACACTGCAATTGGTATGAAAACGGCTGTTAACTTTTACAAGAAATTAAGGAAGGTATCCAGTGGCTAGAAAAGATACAGAAAAGGTACATAGATTAGCTGCGGAGTTCCGGTCACTGATTGATGCCTGTGATTCGTCACGTAGTCAGTGGAAGAAGGATTGTGTAGAGAATTTCGGGTATTACATGAGTGATACCCAGATTATCTTTGGTGATACCGACAAGGATCAGAGAGCAAGGTATCACTTCCCGATGGTGTCTACTGCCGTGGAAGCACTGGTGGCAGCCCAGAATAGTGACGATATTGTGTTCCGATTCCTGCCGAAACTTGAGCAGGACAGCCAACCCCTTTCGCAAGGGTACACGATGGATATCCTGGCTCGTATGGGTACGGCAGGATTTGATGCGATCAAGTCCCTCGCTGATTGGCACCGACACATGCACATTATGGTCAAGTCAGTAGCGATATTTGACTGCCATTACCTCGGTGTGTGTGTGGATTATGCCAAGCGATTTCCCGACCCGATGAACGACATCGTTGCCTACCATCCGTGGCAAGTATTCAGCACTCCCGGCGAGAGGTTCGAGGATGCGGATGAAATTGTAATCAGTAAGTGGGTTGGCAAGGAAGTATTGAAGGCTCAGTACCCAGAGTTCATTGACGAATTGGAAGCATTACCCGACTTCGGAAAGTATGATAAGGGCAGGAAGGAATCAAGCGGTGCCAAAAATGTTACAGCTTACGGTGGTACAGGCGAGATTCCAGGGTACGGTAATCAGAGATCAGTGGTAGATGATGATTCCGTACAGGTAATGGAACGATGGAAACGAGACTGCTCACTGGTGGAAACCAGCAGAAAAGAGGATAACCGGATCATCGATACTGAACGGGCAATGATTGACATGATTGCCATGCCCCCCATGATGGGCGAATCGATGGAAGCTCAGCAGATGCGGCAGGAAACCATGGGACTTGCCCAGGATGGTAGCCTGTACTTTGATGAGTACCAGTACCATTCCAGTCACCTTGTGGATCATGTCGAGCATCTAGAAGAATTACAGATGATGATGATGCGGCAAGTGTCAGTCTCGAATGGCATGGGTTCAATGATGATGGTGCCGGAAGTGCAGGATACCATGGCGAGGTCAGCACTGGATCAAGCCATTAAGGTATTGACAATGCACATCCAGATAACCAATCAGGCAATGGATGATATCCCACCTGAAAAGGAAGGCATGAAGCCGAAATTCGAGGGTGGCTGGCGGCAGACATGTATCATTGGCGATCAGATATTGGCCTTTGATGGACCCAGTATATTCTACGAGAAGTACGCAATTCAAGGTCCGCCACTATGGGAATTCGAGGGTATGGGACATCCACTCTACCATAAGGGACCATCGTATGTACGCACGATGATCGATCATAATAAGATACTTGATAGTACAATTAATCAGATAATCGACAATGGCAGACTGTTCAGCAATATATCGTGGTGGATGGATGAGGAAATGGCTGAGGATATTGAATTTAATAATGATCCCCGCAAGCCAATTAAGATACCCGCAAATGCTGTGTTTGGAAAGGACTTCGGACTGTTGCAGGCTCAGGAAATCCCGCAGAGTTTGTTTAATCTGGTAGGGCTTGAGATGTCAATGGCGCAGCAGACATCAGCAATTCATCCGGCACTTGAGGGTGGTAAGCAGAGTGGAGTCAGGTCAGGCGTGCAGCAGCAGACGATGTTGCAGCAGAACCTCAGTCAGTTAATGTACAAGATGACGAGGATGAAGCCGTCACTGGAGAAGTTGGCAACTGCATTGTTCAAGATGAATTTGATTAATCCGCCGGACGATGCATGGATCAAGCCGATCATCGATCAGCAGGCGGTTATCATTGACTGGGAAGTATTACGGAAGATTGACTTTGCGATTGATGTTGTCATTAAGCCAAGTGGAACAGCAAGTGCAGAGGAACGCAGCCAAATCACACTGGGGTTCTTGCAGAACTTTGGTCCGATGATGATGCAGATTGGTATGCTGGACGTGATGATGGAGTTCCTGGCTGAATCAATTAAGTATACCATGCCAGATATGGCGCAAGTGATTAAGCAGAATGTCGAAAAGATCAGGCAGGCTCAACAGGCTCAGATGCAACAGCAGCAGATAATGGACGCTCAGGGTGGACAACCACCGGGGCAGGGACAACCAAATCAAGGATAACATTACGAAAGGAATGAAATACAAATGACTGACAAAGACATCCAAGCGGGAGAAGAGCTTGAACCCGCCGATGAAAAGACTACTGAAGGTACTGTCGAGGATAACACTGGCTCACCATCCGATACCCCGGAACCTGTACAGGCCGGAAAAGGACAATCCAGTGAGTCCGCGGAAGGTACGGAAGAAGTTGAGTACGAACCGTTCAAGCATGTGGTTAAGTACAAGGCTGATGGCAAGGAGTTCGATGCCGTCTATGAATATGATAAGGACGGCAACTTTACTCCTGAAACGGAAGAGCGCATCCGACAAGTCCATGCCAAAACGGGGCTTGAGAAGTTGGCGCAGGACAAGCACGATAAGTGGCAGACTGCTGAAAAGGCAAGAGAAGCCGCTGAAGCCAGAGCGAAGTTCTTTGAGGGTCAGTTAAAGACAGTTGAGGATACATACCGTAAACCGATTGACTTTATCAGACAGAATCCAAACCTCGCCAAGGCAATGCAGCAGAAGGGCGTGGTGTTACCGGACACCGAGCGCATTAGATTCGACAGGGAAAAGGCGGAATTAGCCAGTCAGAAACGGGAGATTGTGGCTGAGGGTTTTGTCCGACAGGTCGGGCAGTCAGTCAGCGAGAAGTATCCCGATCTGACAACCGAACAATATAATGCAATTGGGCAGGAATTACTGACTACTCCGATGATGCGCCGCTTACAGGCTGATCCGAATGCTGACTTGAATGCCGCTGTACCGGATGTCTTGTATGAAACTGAACTCGTGGTTGCCAAGATGGTACGGGACGGGAAACTCCCAAATCCCGAATTGGAAAAGGCAAGACGGGAAACTGAATCTGCACGTCAGGGGGCGCAAGTCATTAAGGAACGCGCTCAAAAACGACAGGCTATTGTGAATCCCCTCGCCGGTGGTAAACCACGTAGCGGGGGAAGTGGCAGGGAGAAGGTAGTCAATATGCGAGGCTGGACCGCACGAGAGGCCGCCGAGTATGCAAAGACCGGAAAACTTCCTGCTAGATGAAAAATCTAAAAGGATGGTGAGTCGATGACTATTACCGACGGAACGGCAGTAACGAATCAATATGATTCTACTGGACGTGATTATTATTATGGCAACGCTCTGGACAGGGCGTATGGAAATAAGTCGTGTGCTGCATTTAGGCTGGTGAACGAGAACGCCGAGAAGATATTCCACGGTGGACAGGATTCAGTGTATCCATTCATCAGTGCGAGTATTGATAACACTAATTGGTATGACATTACCGAGGTTGGTACTGTTGTGGCTGACACTCCCTCCGATACTGATCTGTTCAGTGCGGCAAAGATGGATGGTTGGGGTGTGTTCAATGTCGCCGAGTCCATTTCACATTTGACCAGTATCATCAATACTGGCTCCTGGTCGAAGCGTGGTAGCGAAACCATCATCGATCAGAAGATGGCGAAACTCGATGCGTTGATGAATCGAATGGGCTATTTCTTCGAGCGGTCAGTGCTGGATGGGGATGGTAGTAACTACACCATTTTGGGTATGAGCCAGGTGTTCGATATTACCAACGCCACGTATTCGTCTTTCGACCTGACGAGTGCGACTTACAAGCCATACAACATCACAATTGCCACGAATCAGAACTCTCTGACAATGGACAATCTGCTTGATGTTACTGGTGAGTTGGAAACCGAGGGCATGAAGATTGATTCGATCCTGTGTCACAAGAACGCGATCAAGAGGTTGCGTTCACTGGCTCAGGCTACGGTCGATTACGATGCTGGTGGAAATGTAACCATTGGTCACTCGAAGTTCGATGTGTTGGGTACAAAGATTTATCCGTGTGATTATATGCCTACCACCACGAGTACGAAGATTTACTTCATTAACTGGGGTAATCATCCTACTTACGGTGGACCAAATGGGAAGGACAACCCGAAGGTTCCCCGTGGTAACTACTGGCTGATGGAGTATGCTGGTCCCGGACCACTTGGTTATGAACTGAGTGATTGGTTTGAGCGCAAGGATTATAAGGCTAAGGTCGAAGAGATCAAGGCCTGGGGTGCGTTCAAGATGATTTGTCTGGCACCGGAACGGCAAGGTTATATTTCGATAGCGTAGATTTGTGCCAGTTTTGCGGGGTAGCTGCTGCAAAAACCCCGCTCATTTTTTGAAAGGAGTCACATGATGGCCCATGATTTTGAGACGGAAACGGAACTAACAAAGCCCAATTTCCATATTGCAGAGAGATCGGATTATGCTGCAAGGAGCCACAAGAATCCAGCCGCCTACAAGCGGTACTTTGATCACCTTGCGGGGTTAGTCAGGCAGTGGGGAATAACTGACATGATTAGTACGCCAGGTGCAGGGGTAATTGAGTATCATAGGCGCAGACGCATAATGCCGGAAATCGCCAGAATTGCTAAGGTAGCAAAATTCTGTGCTGATGATCCCCGTGGCCTGGAATCCAATGTCATTCCGGCAGATTTACGATGGTATCCAATACCCTGTTATATTTATCGTGGTCAAGGTGCGGGAAACAAAGACTGGTTGATTGATAAAGAAATGGGGGATGTCATTGTGTATGCTCTCGAGAATACCAATATACATCCAAGCAAAGACCCGAAATGCAAGGCCATGAATCGGGAAGCGTTAGAGGAAGCACTTAAACAGCGGACAGTCATGACACGATTTGAGGAAGGGGCTACTGGAGTGTACCGACTGCAGCTGGCTCCCGGCTGTGCGGTTGTGTTCCCACTGTGTGCTGACCCGTGGTTGCCAAGACTGCCATTGCCGGATCAGAATGACAATCCAGCAACCCGACTAGTGCCTTACGATCCAACTAACCCAATGCACAATGTAAACCTTCGTGGTGAGCCAGGAGTGGGTACAGATGCGAGGTTATACGTTTATCCAAAAGGGAGCAATGGCAATGTCAAAGAATGATCAGGATAAGATAGTCGTGGTATTAAAGAATACTGACTTGAAGGTAAAGATATGGGACTCTCCCGAAGGTGGGCAGGGTCGCAGGCGTGAGGGTTCGTTACCCGATTCAATACGATTCGGTAAGGATTGTAGCGTTGGCATGACAGCGGATCAGGCTGCCCGGATGGGGAAGTTACCTGCTGGAGTAGTGGCGGAATCATATGATCCCAAGAAGCATCGTAACGTCAAGAAAATGGGGTAAATCATGGAATATACGAGGCAGGAAATACGCACAATTGTCGGGCAAATACTGAGGGATTCAAATGCAGGGTTGCACTCGAATGCCAAGAAGAACCGCATTATCAATCGGGTACACCGCGATTTCATTGAACGTACCGAATGCAATCGTAACGTGATTGTGTTCAGTTTGGCAAGTGCGGCAGTTGATGGTGTGATCGAGTACGACAAGAATGCGAATAAGCCAAGTATAACCAGAGTTGACGTTGAGGGTCGGAACTACTACACGTTGAGTAATTGCGATTTGATTGACAGCATTTCAATTTGGGATGATACACAAGCTGGTTGGAAGCGGCTGGAACCCAAGACTCAGTTCGAGATCGATCAGGATAATCTGTTGTACAGTACCGATAACTGGCCTTGTGGGTACCAGCAGTTGGATACTCCAGGCACGTTTCAGTTGTTACCGGCACTGGCTACCGCTGACTATCCGTACAAGTTCGAGGTACGATACCGCGAGAGCGTTAGGGACTTAGTGACGTATGATGGCAGCCCTACTGATTCAACGGTAGTGCAGACAACGGGTGTGGGGTTGTCGGACTTCACGGCTACGGTAACGGCGGTCAAGATACCATGTAAGTTCAGGATAACAATTCTGATTACTACAGCTTCACCAGATACCATTAAGACAGAGAAGAACATCTATGATGGTAATGGATGGACAACCGTTGTGGCTAGTGCGGGGATAGTGTTGACGGCAGTTTCACTTGGACACGGAGCTACATTTACGGCAGGGGCTATTGATGGTCATACCGTAGCGGATGTATTTGAGTTTGCGGTGGATGATGTTCAGGTTCCATCCTGCCCGTTGCAGTTCCGTGATGTACTTGTCGATGGTGTATGTGCTGAATTACTCAGGATTGAAAGAGATGCTGAGTGGCAGTCATACATGGCGAAATATGAGGTAAGTATCGAAAGGATCAAGCGGCTTGCGAGACGTTTGAATTCAGATCAAGCGTCTCGCATCCGCGATGATTACATGGGAGCTGGTGGTTGAAAAAGACAAACCAAAATACGGTTGTTGTCCCCATCCACCTCGAGACTGGCAAGGGACGCGTGCCCGGTTGGGGTGGAGTTGCCAAGCGCGTGCATGAGGATTTCATCCCGTCACACATGGCAAGTGACCTGTTGAACTATACGAATCGGCAGGGCATTCAGTCATACAATATTGGCACAATTAGCACGAGGCCGGGCTATGCTGATGCGCCAACATATCAAATATTGAGTGGATCAAACGATACTTCCTTATTCAATCAACCGTCCCGATTGCTGGCTAAGTTCTTTCCCGGTCAGGCGAACTCTACTGCTGGCAAAGCAACATTCAGTGGGTCAGGTTTGAACGATTTAACGCTGACGACGGCAGTTGCGCTGGATGCGAATATCGTTGTTACCATTGATGGTGCCGGCACTCCTGATACATTCAGTTGGACACAGGATGGTGTGGCTGGTGGAACGGCAGTGGCAATCACTGGAGCATCACAGCAGATTGGTGATACCGGATGGTATGTAACATTTGCCGCCACT
>ERZ1292632.2354-Hain-H43-01um-R2-2354-length-15939-cov-7_pt1 | contig 15939 bp, 11 predicted proteins | sample MGYA00564407_ERZ1292632 | MGnify/ENA primary metagenome ERZ1292632 (study PRJEB36523, sample SAMEA6512637) | groundwater metagenome | collected 2019-01-08 | study: AquaDiva: Metagenomics assemblies of 32 groundwater samples | reverse complement strand
CATCTGATCTGCGTAACCGAGTCCGGCGCCATGCCCCCACTCCCCTCGCCAAAGAACAGACCCGGCCGGGGTTCTTGTCAAGCGGCAACGCCTTGATCCGCGTTAGAGGAGCCCCAGTCGCGCGAGGTCGTTCAGCATCGCGGGCGGCATCGCGTCCAGATCGTCCGCCTCGCCGCCATCCAGATCGGGCGGCGCATCCTTATCCTCCAGATAGCGCCATCCCTGATGCGCGCGCTTGGGGGTCGATCGCACCGCGATCAGCCTCGGCTCCAGCTTGATCCAATGCCGGCCCGTCCCGGTTTCCTCGAACCCCAATATCGGGCTGCGTCCGACGATCCGGTGCTGGTGAATCCAGAATAGCGACCCGCCCGCCATCTCCGCCACCCGCTTGGGCAGATAGCGGGTCGAGGTGCGCGCCTCCCCCGGCTGGCTTTCCAGCCAGACGCGCAAGGTGGCGGGGCTTTCGGTCCCGAACGCGATCTTGGTGATGTTGAGCGGCATATTGACTAGGGCTTCCAGACGCAGTGCTCCTGCGAAAGCAGGAGCCCAGGGTGGATGGCACAGCGCGTGCCGCCCTGGGTTCCTGCTTTCGCAGGAACACGTCATCTCAGATGGGGACTTGCTTCACCCCGTCAATCCCGCCGCCGTCGCCAGCCCCAGGAAAGCCAGGAACCCCATCGAATCGGTAATCATGGTGACGAAGATGGAGGACGCCACCGCCGGGTCGAGATTGAGCCGGTCGAACGCCAGCGGCACCGCCGCGCCGGCGAGGCCCGCCGTCACGATATTGGTAATCATCGCCGCCGCAATCACCCCGCCGAGCGCCGGATTCTGGAACACCAGCGCCACGCCCAGCCCCAGAACCAGCGCGACGGTCGCCCCGTTCAATATGGCGACGCGAATCTCGCGCAAGATAGTCCGCCGCGCGTTCGATCCGGTGATCTGGTTGGTCGCGAGCGCGCGCACCGTCACCGCCATCGTCTGGCTGCCGGCATTGCCGCCCACCCCCGCGACGATCGGCATCAAGGTGGCAAGCGCCACCATCTTCTCGATCGTGCCCTCGAAAATGCCGATGATGGTCGATGCGACCAACGCAGTGACGAGGTTGGTGAGCAGCCAGCGCACCCGCGCGCGATAGCTGTCCATCACCGGCTCGTTGATGTCGCCCTCGCCCGCGCCCGACAGGCGGAGGATATCCTCGCCCGCTTCCTGCGAGATAATGTGGACCACATCGTCCACCGTTATCATGCCGACCAGCCGGCCGCTCGCGTCCACCACGGCGGCGGAGATCAGCGCATATTTCTGGAAGCGCAGCGCCACTTCCTCCTGGTCCATGTCGACCGGGATCAGCGTCTGCTCGCGCTTCATGAGGTCGGCCATGGCGATGCCGCGCGGGCAGGTCAGTATCCAGCTGAGCTGGGCATAGCCCACCGGCCGATGCGCCGCGTCGACGATGTAGATTTCCCAGAAGTCGCGGGTCAGATCGGCATTGTCGCGCAGATAGTCGATCACCTGGCCCACGGTCATATGCTCGGGCACCGCGACCAGGTCGCGCTGCATCAGGCGGCCGGCCGACTCCTCGGGATAGGACAGCGCGCTTTCGATCGCGGCGCGGTCCTCCGGCTCCATCGCCTCGAGCACGGCCTGCTGGTCGGCCGCCTCCATATCCTCGATGATGGCGACGGCGTCGTCGGTGTCGAGTTCGGCGGCGAATTCCGCGACCTGCTCGGGCGCGAGCGCGCCGATCAGGTCGTCGCGGACATAGTCGTTGAGTTCGGATAGAACCTCCGCGCCGACCAGGTCGCCCAGCGCCGCCGCCACCTCGGCGCGCCGCTCGGACGGGGTCAGTTCCAGCAGGTCGGCGATGTCGGCGGGGTGGAGCGGCGACACCAGCTCGCGCGCGGTTTCGCTATCGCCTTCCTCCACCGCGTCGAGCACGGCGGTCAGAAATTCGGGTTTCAGCCGGTCGTCCTCGTCATGGCTGGCCTCGGCCGCCTCGATCAGAATCGAGGTCTGGTCATCCCCATGGCGCAAGGGGTCGGCCATATCGCCGCGCTCGCTCATCGCGCCCCCTACTGTCCGGTTCCTGTAACATGTCGTCGCTTTCGCCCATGGGCCACGGAAAAGCAATGGGCAGTCAGCGCTTCCATCCCGGTCTTTAGCCTTTATATGGGCTCGACCTACCCCTTCCCCGGCAAGAGAGGATTTCCATGGCCGACGACACGCTCACACTCACCCTCGACAGCGGCGGCGATGTCGTCATCAAGCTGCGGCCCGACCTCGCGCCCGGCCATGTCGCGCGCATCGTCGAGAACGCCAAGGAAGGCTTTTACGACGGCGTCGTGTTCCACCGCGTCATCCCCGGCTTCATGGCGCAGGGCGGCGATCCGACCGGCACCGGCATGGGCGGCCACCCCGACAAGCCCGACCTCAAGGCCGAATTCAGCCGCGAACCGCATGTGCGCGGCGTCTGCTCGATGGCGCGCGCGTCCAATCCCAACAGCGCCAACAGCCAGTTCTTCATCTGCTTCGACGATGCCACCTTCCTCGACGGCCAATATACCGTCTGGGGCGAAGTGACGTCGGGCATGGAGCATGTCGACGCTCTGCCCAAGGGCGAACCGCCGCGCACGCCGGGCAAGATCGTGACCGCGACTGTCAGCTAGAACATCGAGCATTTAATCTGATCCGTTCGCTTCGAGCAGGTTCGAGCGAAGTCGAGAACCGTCCGTCGAGAAGGCCGTCGCAAGCGTTCTCGATACGCCTTCTCGACTTCGCTCGAAGTCTACTCGAACCGAACGGAGGGTGTTCGGATTTGAGGCTCGGCGCTCTTATAGCATCGTCACCCCGCACTTGGTCCGGGATGACGCCAAAGTCGACATGATCCCGCGTTACGGCCGCTTGCGGGCCATGCCGTCGGTCATCGAAATGGGCTGCGCCACCGCCGCATTGTCCGCGACCCCCGGCGTCTCCGGCGCGACATAGGCGCTGATGCTCTCGATATGCCAGCGCCTTTGCTCGGCGGTCGATCCAGGCACGTCGTTGACCCGGCGCAGCACCACCTGTCGCAGCGTGTAGAAGGGCTTCCCGGTCGCGGCGATGCGGCCATAGACCTGCACGGGCACCGTCACATAGCTGGAGCCCGCCGCGCCTTCGGGATCGGACGGCGCGCCGATACTGGCGTGAATTTCGCTGAAGCCCCGGAAGCGCGCGGCGAAGCGTGCATCGTCCTGCATGCCGATAGCGCCGGCAGGATCCCACAAATCCTGCGCGTCCTCGAACCTTTTTTCCTCCAGCAGGCCATAATAGCCCTGCACCACCTGCGCCGCGCCCTGCGCGCTGTCGGGATCGATCGCGCCTTCCTCCAGCGGCGCGGGATCGACCGGCAGCCCGCCCGGCGTTCCCGGTTCGGGCGGGGTCAGCGGCTCCATCAGCGCCAGCGCCTCGGCGCGGATATTATTCTCCACCTGGACGCTGTTCGCCCCGTTGGCGAGATTGTCGATCGCGCTCTCCTCCCGCCCGTCGCAGCCGGCGACGAGCAGGAGGGAGAGCAGCGCGGCGGCCTTCAGGTCAGCCCGCATCAGTCGGGGCGCGCCCTTGAACCACGCTCGCGCCCGCCGCCCCAGCTGCGCTGCGGACGATCGGCGCGCGGCGCATTGCCCGCGCCCCAATTGCGTTGCGGTCGCTCCATGCGCGGCTGGCCGGTGCCGGGCTGCGGCTGCGGGCGAGCAGCGTCATTGCCGCGCCAGCGGTTGCGCCCGCCATCTACGCCGGGCTGCGGCGGCTGGCCGTCCCAGCGCCGGCCATTCCATGGCCCGCGCCCCTGCTCACCGGCGCCGGGCCGCCCGCTCCACTGACCGTCATTGGGCCGCCCGTCGCCGGGGCGCCCGTCGCGCCAGTTGCGGTCGCGCCCGCGCCAGCGATCGCCGTCGGGCCTGCGGCCGGACCATTGCCCGTCACGCCGCCCTTCCCACCGGCGGCCTTCCCAATAGCGCCGCTGTCCATCGTTCCAGCGATGCCGGCGGCCGCCCCGGTCATAGACATAATAGCCGCTGCCGGGATAATAGAAGCCGTCATACCAGCCATAATAGCCGGCCCCGGCATAGCCCGGTCCCCAATAGGGGTCGTAGCCGCCGCCATAATAGCCGCCATTGCCATAATAGCCGGTGCCGACACTCACGCCGCCATAGCCATAGCCGTCATCATAGCAGCCGCTGAGCGCGAACGCGCCGGCGAGACCCGCCAGCGCCATTAACCGACGTCGGATGCCCGTCATCGCCTGTCTCCTGAATATATTTCTGATGTCGGAGTAACGCGCGCGAGTTGAATTGGTTGTGAATGAAAGTTGCGGGTGAATATCGTTTATCGCAGGTTCAGATAAGGCCCATTCCGTTCATCCAAGTGACAGAAACCGTGCCGTTTCCGTCACATAAGGGGGCTTTGCCGGCCTTTCTCACAAAGTTTCGGAAACCTTCTTCTATCCCCGATCATTGATGGTCCTGTCGACGCAGCGCCGCTTGGAGCGAGCCGGTCGGCCCGGCGGGTCCACACCGCCGCTTATCCCACACAATAAAACAAGGGTCACACCTCATGAAGACACTGCTTTTCACGGCGGTCGCCGCCGCGTCTTTGTTCCCCGTCGCCGCCATGGCGCAGGAGGATGCAGGCTCCACCCGCCGCGTCGAACCTTATGTCGGCGTCATGGGCGGCGTGCATAATTTCGATAGCGAGACCGGCAAGGAAGGCATCCCGCCCGTCGGCTATAAGGGCCGTATGGTCGAGAGCGTCGCCGGCGTGAACTATAATGTCGCCGGCCCGGTCGTCCTCGGCGTGGAGGGCACCGCGTCCAAGGGCGTGTCGGGCGACATCGACTGGGAATATGGCGTCGCGGGCCGCGCCGGCGTGAAGGCAGGCAAGGACAGCCTGATCTTCGGCAAGGTCGGCTATAAGTGGGTCAATTTCGACGCGCTCGGCCCGGACAGCCCGGACTTCCACGGCACCACCTATGGCGCGGGCGTCGAACTCTCGCCCGCCGACATGGGCAGCTCGGCGCAGAGCAGCAATATCCGCCTCCGCGTCCAGGCCGACACGATGGGCAATTTCCGCTCGATCCGCCCGATGGCGGGCGTCGTCGCGAAATTCTGATCTGAGACAGGGCGGGTCTGCGTGACCCGCTCCGTCACTTGGTCAGCGCCTTCGGGCGCTGGGGTCCGGGGCGGCCATGGACTGCGGCCGTCCCGGATTCTATTTATCAGCCTATGCGGACCCGTCCTGGCATCTGCGCCCGGAAGGCGCGCTATCCCTCGCTGGCGGACGCCACCGCCGTCGCCCTGCGCGCCAGCATCACCCTGCGCCCCTATCGCTGTGCCCTTTGCCGTGACTGGCACCTGACCAGCCGGACCAAGGGGATGCGGAGCCTGCGCCCTTGAGCGCTTACCCGCTGTTCCGCAGCGCCGTCGCGATCGCGTTGATCGACAGCTCGATCCCTTCCTTGATCCGCGCATCGTCCTCGCCCGCCCGGTGGCGCTTGAGCAACTCCACCTGCAACAGATTGAGCGGCTCGATATAGGGCAGCCGCAGCCGGATCGACTCGTCGAGCGCCGGATTCTTCTCCAGCAGCCGCCCCTGCCCGGTCGCCGCCAGCAGACCGTCATGCGCCTGTGCCCACCCGTCGCGGATGCGCCCGAAGATCGCCTCCGCCTTCCCCTGATCCTCGACCAAAGGCAGGTAGCGCGCCGCGATGCCCAGGTCCGATTTCGCCAGCACCATCTCCAGATTGGCGAGCGCCGATTTGAGGAAAGCCCAATGCTGCGCCATGTCCGCCAGCAGCGCCTTGTCCTCGAAAGCGGTGAGCGCGTGGCCCACGCCATACCAGCCCGGCAGCATCACCCGCGCCTGCGCCCAGCTGAACACCCAGGGGATGGCGCGCAGATCCTCGATCGCATTGCTCTTGGTCCGGCTCGCCGGTCGCGATCCGATCTTCAGGCCCGCAATTTCCTGGATCGGGGTCAGCTCGCGGAAAAATTCCTTGAACCCCTCGGTGCCGTAAACCAGGTCGCGATAGGCGGCAAAAGCGCTCTTCGACAGCGCATCCATCGCCCCGGCAAAGCGCTCGGCGTCGCGCGCCGAAATCGGCTCGGGCTCCAGGCTGGCGAGCAATGTCGCGCTCGTCATCGCTTCCAGATTGGTCATGGCGACGTCGCGCGTGCCGAATTTCGCGGCGATCACCTCGCCCTGCTCGGTGATGCGGATGCGCCCCTGCACGCTCCCGCGCGGCTGCGCCTGAATGGCGGCGAAGGCGGAACCGCCGCCCCGCCCCACCGCGCCGCCGCGCCCGTGGAACAACTGCATCGCCGCGCCCGCCTCGGCGAACACCGGCTCCAGCGCCTGGCTCGCCTTGTAGAGGCTCCAGGTCGAGGTGATATAGCCGCCATCCTTGTTGCTGTCCGAATAGCCGATCATCACTTCCTGATGGCCGCGCGCCTTCACCACCCCGGCGATCTCAGGCAGGCCGAAATAGGCGGTCATGATGCTGGGCGCGGCCTCCAGGTCGGCGATCGTCTCGAACAGCGGGATCGCCATCACGGCGGCCTGCGGCGGCGCGCCGTCCACCCCCGCGCGCCACAGTCCCGCCTCCTTGAGGAGGATATTGACCTCCAGCAGGTCGGACACGCTCTCCGCCTTGGAAATGATATAGTGGGTGATGCAAGCCGGCCCGTAGGTCCGGTGCGCCTTCGCCGCCGCATGGACGATCGCCAGTTCCGACGCGGTCTCCTCGCTATAGTCGCTGAACGGCGCGCCCAGCGGCCGGTTGTTCGCCAGCTCGCGCCGCAGCAGCGCGATCCGCGCATATTCGTCGAGCGCCAGATAATCGGCCTCGACCCCGGCGACCTTCAGCAGTTCGGCGACCACCCGCTCATGCACGGCGCTATTCTGCCGCATGTCGAGCGTGGCGAGGTGGAAGCCGAACGTCTCGACCGCGCGAATGAGCCGCCCCAGCGCGCCGCCGGTCGCCAGCGCCCCGTCGCCCTCGCTCGCCAGCCCCTGCGCCACGGTGACGAGGTCGCGGCGCAACTCCTGCGGGCTGGCATAAGGTTCGCCCTTCAACGTCGCCGGCCGGGCCGGCTGCGCGCCGGTCAGCGCGGTGCAGGTCGCCGCCAGCCGCGCATAAATGCCCGACAGCGCCCGCCGATAGGGCTCGTCCTTGCGGCTCGCCGATGCGTCGCCGCTCGCCTCGGCCAGCGCCAGTACGGCGTCGGGCACATGCGCGAGTTCGGTCGAGAGCGAGAGTTCCGCCCCCAACCCGTGCAGCGCGTCAAGATAATAAGCGATCGCCGCGCCGCAGCCTTTCTTGAGCGCCAGCTCAAGCTGCTCGGCCTGGACGAAGGGATTGCCGTCGCGGTCGCCGCCAATCCAGTTGCCCAGCCGCAGAAAACTCTGCGGCCGCGCCCCCAGCACCCGCTCCCACCGCGCATAGAGCGCCGGCAGCACCGGCAGGAAAACATCGCGGAAATAAGCGAGCACATTCTCGATCTCGTCGGCGACGAACAGCTTCTCGCGCCGCAAGGGGCGCGTCTGCCAGAGCAGCGCGATCTGGCGGAAGATCGCCTCGTCCAGATTTTCGCCCTCGTCGGTCTCGGTCCGCCCCGCGTCCTTGAGCAGCATGAGCGCAGCGATGCGGTTCTTATGGTCGATCATGCTCTTGCGCCGCACCTCGGTCGGGTGCGCCGTCATCACCGGCACGATCAGCGACCGGGACAGCAGCTCCAGCACCGCATCCCGCCCCACGCCCTCCTTCTCCAGCCGCTCGATCGCCGACGCCACGTCCGCGCCCGGTTCGGCCGCCACCCCCTGCCGGTCCTCGGCCAGGTTGGCGAGCATCGAAAACAGCATGAAGCCGCGCGTGAAGGCCAGCGTATCGTCGAGGCTCAGCGCCTCAAGCCCGGTGTCGGTCAGGTCCGCGCCCTGCACCCCCCGCGCCCGGTCGACCGAGGCGGAGCGGATATATTCGGTCTGCTTGTAGAGCTTCTCCCCGCCATAGGCGCGAATGACGTCGCCGAGCAGCTTGCCCAGATAGCGGATATCGGGATTTTGCGAGATCGCAGGAGCGGACGGATTGGATGCCAGAGTCGCCATGGCTGTGGATGCTGCATCGCAGCAAGGCGGCGGTCAAGGCAAAGCGGCCATATCGGCCGATGTCGCCCGCTAGCGCTCTTTCAAAATAGGAAATTCTCTGATCTATGCTGATCGATGACGATCCTGTCCCTTGCCTTTCCGCTTCTCGCGCCTCGACGCGCAACTGTCGCGTCACCGTGACCCGATCGGCGCGCAACTGTGACCCAACAGGCGCGTTGGTGACGCGTCGTGGGCGCGTCGCTGTGACCTTCAGGCCCGAAAACCCATCTTTTCCGTTCGGAAGTGGCGACAACGGTGTGAACTTCGGGACTGTGACCCGCACCGGCTTTCGCGACCGATGCCACGCCCCTTGCGCTGCCCCGCCGCCCGCGCCAAAAGCCCGGTCGTGACCGCCAGCATCAGCATAGGAACCGACAGCCACGGCAGGGACGTGGCCGTGGACGTGGAGGAATTGCTCGCCACCCGCCTGCTCGTTCAGGGCAATTCGGGCTCGGGCAAATCGCACCTCCTTCGTCGCCTGCTGGAGGAAAGCGCCGCCATGGTGCAGCAGGTGGTGATCGATCCCGAAGGCGATTTCGTCACGCTGGCGGACGAATATGGCCATGTCGTCATCGACGCGGGCGATTATGGAGAGCGCGACATTGTCCGCATGGCCGCGCGCATCCGCGAACATCGCGCTTCGGTCGTCCTCAGCCTCGACGCGCTGGAACTCGAAGCGCAGATGAAATGCGCCGCGACCTTCCTCTCGACCCTGTTCGACGCGCCGCGCGACCATTGGTATCCAGCGCTGGTCGTGGTGGACGAAGCGCAGATGTTCGCCCCCGCGGCGGCGGGCGAGGTGTCGGACGAGGCGCGCCGGCTTTCGCTCGCCGCCATGACCAACCTCATGTGCCGGGGCCGCAAGCGCGGCCTCGCCGGCGTCATCGCTACCCAGCGGCTCGCCAAGCTCGCCAAGAATGTCGCGGCCGAAGCGTCCAACTTCCTCATGGGCCGCACCTTCCTCGACATCGACATGGCGCGCGCCGCCGACCTCCTCGGCATGGAACGGCGGCAGGCGGAGCAGATCCGCGACCTCGAACGCGGCCGTTTCCTGGGGCTCGGCCCCGCCATCGCCCGCCGGCCGGTGAATGTGAAGATCGGCGCGGTCAAGACCGGCACGCGCGGCGGATCGCACAAGCTGATGCCGCCGCCCGTCACCACCGGCGAGGATTTCCAGGAACTGCTCTTCGCGCGGGCCGAGGACGACACTCCGCCGCCGCCGCCCCGCGCCGACCCGCCGCCCCGTGCCGCCGAGGACATCATGCGCCAGCTCGCCGACGCGCCGCAGGCCAAGCCCGCCGCGCCGGAACTCGACTTCGGCCAGAATGAGCCGATCGTCGTCGCCGTGCTGGAGGAGATCGTCGCCGATCTGGGCGACGCGACCCCCTCGGTCGCCAGCCTCTACCAGGATTTCGGCGTCCGCTGCCGGATGAAGGGGCTGAAAACCTCCCCGCTCGACCTCCCGGCTTTCCGCAAGCGTTTCGCCATGGCGCAGGCCGGCATGGCCGACGCCGACGATCCCCGCTGGCAGGACGCGATGAAGGCATCGGCCCCGGTGCCGGAGGATATGCTCGCCCCCTTCCTCCTCATCGCCCGCGCCGCGCTAGACGGCCAGCCCTGCCCCGACGACGCGGCGCTCGCCCGCGCCTATGGCACCAGCTCGCCCGGCCGCGTCCGCCGCCTGATCGACTATATGGAGAAACTCGGCGTCATCGTCGCCCGCACCGATTTTTCCGGCAAACGCTCCATCGGCGTTCCCGGCCTCGGCCTCTCGACGGCCGCGGCGGAAGGATGATCCATGTCATGCCCGCCCCATCTTGACGCGGGCGGCATCCCCTGTAGCTTCGGCAGCCTTATTCCTCAGCCGGCTGGAGCGCGTTCGATGTGCCATGCCCCGATGCTGATTGCCGCGGCGCCCTATGCCGGACCCTCGTCGTCCGGCCGCCCTGCCTCATGCCTTTCGCCCGTCCGTCATTCCCTGCGGAGCGGCCGATGATCTCATAACAGGGGGAGAGGAAATTTCATGGAGATTGTCATTATCGCCATAGGATGCGGCCTTTTGGCCGTACTCTATGGTCTGTTCACGAGTCGGCAGGTGCTGAGCGCATCGCCGGGCAACGAAACGATGCAGGCGATCGCGGGCGCGATCCAGGAAGGCGCGAAGGCCTATCTCGGCCGCCAATATACTACCATCGCCATTGTCGGCGTGGTCGTGGCGGTGCTGGTCGCCCTCTTCCTCGGCATCACCTCGGCCGTCGGCTTCCTGATCGGCGCGGTGCTCTCCGGCGCGGCCGGCTTCATCGGCATGAACATCTCCGTGCGCGCCAATGTCCGCACCGCCGAAGCCTGTCGCGGCACGCTGCAATCGGGCCTCACCGTCGCTTTCCGGGCGGGAGCGATCACCGGGATGCTGGTGGCGGGCCTGGCCCTTTTGGCGATCAGCGTCTTCTTCTGGTATCTGGTCGGCCCCGCCGGCCATGCGCCCGACGACCGGCTGGTCATCGACAGCCTCGTGGCATTAGCCTTCGGCGCAAGCCTCATCTCCATCTTCGCTCGCCTCGGCGGCGGCATCTTCACCAAGGCGGCGGACGTCGGCGCGGACCTTGTCGGCAAGGTCGAGGCCGGCATCCCGGAGGACGACCCCCGCAACCCCGCCGTCATCGCGGACAATGTCGGTGACAATGTCGGCGACTGCGCCGGCATGGCGGCCGACCTGTTCGAGACCTATGTCGTCACTGTCGGCGCGACCATGGTGCTGACCGCCCTGCTCGTCACCGGCGTGGACAACGCCTTCCTGCTCAATCTCATGGCGCTGCCGCTGGCGGTGGGCGGCATCTGCATCATCACCTCGATCATCGGCACCTATCTGGTCCGCCTCGGTGCCAGCCAGTCGATCATGGGCGCGCTCTACAAGGGCTTCTGGACCACGGCGATCCTGTCGATCCCGGCCATCTATTATGTCACCTGGCAGGTGCTGGGCGACATGAACGCCGTGTTCGGCGCGGACCTCGACGGCGTCGGCGGCTATACCGGGATGCGCCTCTTCTGGTCGATGATGGTGGGCCTCGCCGTCACCGGGCTGCTGGTGGTCATCACCGAATATTATACCGGCACCAATTATCGTCCGGTCCGGTCGATCGCCAAAGCATCCGAAACCGGGCACGGCACCAACGTCATTCAGGGCCTCGCCATCAGCCTTGAATCCACCGCGCTGCCGACGATCGTGATCGTCATCGGCATCATCGTTGCCTATCAGCTCGCCGGCCTCATCGGCATCGCCTTCGCCGCGACGGCGATGCTGGCGCTTGCCGGCATGGTGGTGGCGCTGGATGCCTACGGTCCTGTCACCGACAATGCCGGCGGCATCGCCGAAATGAGCCATCTGGACGACAGCGTCCGGGTCAAGACCGACGCGCTCGACGCTGTGGGCAACACGACCAAGGCGGTGACGAAGGGCTATGCCATCGGCTCGGCGGGCCTTGCCGCGCTGGTGCTGTTCGGCGCCTATACGGAGGATCTGAAATTCTACAATTCGGCCCTCGGCCTTACCGCCCCGGTCGATTTCAGCCTCTCCAACCCCTATGTCATCGTCGGCCTGCTGCTGGGCGCTTTGCTGCCCTATCTGTTCGGCGCGATGGGGATGACCGCCGTCGGCCGCGCGGCCGGCGACGTGGTCAAGGACGTGCGCGACCAGTTCGCCACCAACAAGGGCATCATGGAAGGGACATCGCGCCCCAACTATGCCCGCACGGTGGACCTCGTCACCCGCGCCGCGATCAAGGAGATGATCGTCCCCTCGCTGCTGCCGGTGCTCGCCCCGATCGCGGTCTATTTCATCATCGCAGGGGTGGCCGGCGTGTCGAACGGTTTCGCGGCGCTGGGCGCGCTGTTGCTTGGCGTCATCGTCTCGGGGCTGTTCGTCGCCCTGTCGATGACCTCGGGCGGCGGCGCGTGGGACAATGCGAAGAAATATATCGAGGACGGCCATCATGGCGGCAAGGGCAGCGAAGCCCACAAGGCCGCGGTGACGGGCGACACGGTCGGCGATCCCTATAAGGACACCGCCGGCCCGGCGGTCAATCCAATGATAAAGATCACCAATATCGTCGCGCTGCTGCTACTCGCCGCGCTGGCGCATGGCGGCTGACCGGCGATCGCTAGACATGACAACCCCCGGCCGAGGGTCTCGGCCGGGCGTTTGTGCGCCCGTCATGGGGTTCAGCGCTGCGCGACCTGAACCGCCGGCTTGTGGTGGATGGTGAGCCCGTCCAGCGCCCACTCCGCCTTGCTGCGGCAGGTGGTGACGGGAACCAGCGATCCGGCGCGGGGCTCGCGGAAGCAGTAACGGTCCTGCGCGGCGTCATAGGTCACCTTGGCGTCACCGAACCGGCCTTCGGCCTTAGCGAAGGCAGGAGTGGCGGCGGCCGAAACGGCGATGGCGGCGGCAACGACGGCGGCGGCGAAAGCGATGGTCTTCATGTCAAATTCCTTCCCTGAAACTGTGGTTGTGACCCTTGCCGGATCATGACCTCGACATTGCAGGGGGCGTGCCAAATTCGAAAAATCGCGGTTTACCGTGGTTTATTGCGCCGTTCCACATACGGGACATGCGGCCAATACGATAAAGCGGGCAAAACCGCCAAATAGCGGGAATATGTTCCAGGCCGATAAGGATCGTCTGCCTTTACTCTTTCTTAAGGGCGCGCGCGCAGGCTGCGGGGGCGGTCGGCCCCTGGAGTGAGACCGTCCCGCACGCCGAGCCAATGATGCAGGTCGATATGGGTGAACCAATGACGCCGCAGGACAGACTGACCGACGAACAGGGCCGCCTGGCTACCCTGCACCGCTATGACATTCTCGATACGCCCGCCGAGGGCGCGTTCGACAAGATCACCGAAATGGTGCGCAGCGTCGTAGGCGTGCCCATTTCGGCGGTGTCGCTGATCGACCGGGAACGGCAATGGTTCAAGTCGATCGCGGGCCTCGACGCTGCCCAGACCCCGCGAAGCGTCGCCTTCTGCGATCATACGATCCGGCAGGCAGAACCGCTGGTCGTCGCGGATGCGCAGACGGACGCGCGCTTCGTGGACAATCCGCTGGTAACCGGCGATCCCGGCATCCGCAGCTATGCCGGCGTGCCGCTGCGCACGCCCGATGGCTATCAGATCGGCTCGCTCTGCGCGATCGACACCAAGGCGCGCGATTTTTCCCCCGAACAGCTCGCCGTCCTGAGCGGCCTCGCTCCCATCGTCGTCGAACAGATGGAACTGCGCCTGCTTGCCGAGCGCGACACGCTGTCGGGCGCACTCACCCGCCGGGCCTTCATCGCCGAAGTCGACAAGCAGATCGCGCTCTTCCTGCGGCACCAGCGCCCGTCCGCTCTGCTCTTGCTCGACATCGATCATTTCAAGGCGATCAACGACAGCCATGGGCATGGCGCGGGCGATGAGGTGATCGCCGCCGTCGCTGATCTCTGCCGCGGCCTTTCGCGCCCGAGCGACTCGCTCGGCCGGCTGGGCGGCGAGGAATTCGGCCTGCTGCTGCCCGAGACGAGCGAGGCCGACGCGCTCGCCGCCGCGCAGCGCTTCTGCGACACGCTCGCGCGCCATATCGTGCCGCATGATCCGCCGCTGACCGTCACCGCGAGCTTCGGCGTGGCTGCGGTCGGGCGCAACCGGCTGACCAGCGCGAGCTGGATCGCGGCCGCCGACGCGGCGCTCTACGCCGCCAAGCGCGGCGGGCGCAACCGGGTCATGTTGGCCCCGCAGGACGCGCTGCGCGCTGCCTGATCCAGCGCTAACCGCCCGTTCCCGCGTCATGTTTTGCGTGACGCGCCCGATGATCTTCATTATCGTTTCGGCCGGGGACAGACATGGGGCGGGGACGATGAAGGCGATAGCGGGATGGCTTGCAGGCGCAGCTCTGGTTGCGGCGGGGATGGGCCACGCGCAGACGCCGCCTGGGCCGGCGACGCCCGCCGCGCCCGCCGCGCCGAAACAATGGACGATCGAGGATTTCGCGGCCCTGCCGATGATGGACGCGCCGGCGCTGTCGCCGGACGGGCTGCGCATCGCCAGCCGCGTCGCGGTGGCGGGCGAGCAGAAGCTGGTCATCGCCGATATCGCCGACGGCCCCAACCGCATCCGCTCGCTGGCGCTGGGCGAGAATGATCTCAACTGGTGGAAATGGGTCAATGACGACTGGCTGATCGTCGGCCTGGGGACGGAAACCAATGTGGATGGCTATCCCTGGTATATCAGCCGCGTCGCCGCGCTGAAGCGCGACGGCACCAAGATCAACATGATCGCCAAGAACACGGCGGCGCAAAGCGCCGACGACGTCATCTGGGTGGCGCGCGACGGCACGCCCCGCATCCTGCTCTCGTACCAGACCTCCATCTTCTACAACGAAGCCGGCTTCTGGCCGCGTGTCGATGAGGTGGACGTCAGCACCGGACGGATGCGCAACATCATGACGCCGCGCGAGATGGTGCGCAGCTGGTATGCCGACGCCAGCGGGACGGTGCGGATGGGCGTGGGCTATAATGACAGCACGCGCACGTCCAAGCTGCTTTACCGCCCCGACGTGAAAACCAGCTTCCGCGTCGTAGACCGCGCCGATCGCCGCCGCGACGAATCGCTGGTCGTGCCGCTGCTCTTCACCGCCGATCCGACCCGCGCCGTCGCCAGCAACGATCGCGACGGCACGGATGCGCTGTACGAACTCGATCTTGGCACGCTGGAGCTGGGCAAGAAGCTGTTCGAAGCCCCCGGTTTCGATCTGGACGGCATCGTCGAAGATTCGGCCGGCAGCGGCCTTGCCGGGGTGCGCTACACCGGCGACGCCGCAGCGGTGCATTGGTTCGATCCCAATCTGGCGAAAATCCAGGCCGATCTCGACAAGGCTGTGGGCAATCGGCGGGCGCGCATCGTGTCGTTCAGTCGGGACGGCCAGCGCATGGTCGTCCATGTCGGCACGCCCGACCAGCCCGGCGTCTATTATTTCTACGACACCGCCGACGGCGCGATGAGCGTGCTGGCGCGCGCCAGCAGCCGCTTTCCGGGCACGAGCCGGCTCTCCCCGGTCAGGACCATCCGTTACAAGGCGCGGGACGGGCTCGAGATCGCTGCGGTTCTGACCGTGCCGGCGGGGAAGGATCCGAAAAATCTGCCCTTCATCCTGATGCCCCATGGCGGCCCCTTCGCCCGCGACGCCGAGGAATGGGACTGGTGGGTGCAGTTTCTCGCCTGGCGGGGCTATGCCGTGCTTCAGCCCAATTATCGCGGATCGTCGGGCTATGGCACCGCCTTCGCGGAGAAGGGCGAGGGGCAATGGGGCCTTGCCATGCAGGACGACCTCAATGACGCGGTCGATTGGGCGGTGAAGCAGGGCATAGCCGATCCCAAGCGCGTGTGCATGGTCGGCGCATCCTATGGCGGTTACGCCGCCATGCGGGCGGCGCAGCGCGATGGCGGCAAATATCGCTGCGCTGTCTCCTATGCCGGCGTATCGGACCTGTCTGCGATGATGCGCTATGACAGCCGCTTCCTCTACCACAGCAGCCGCAAGGCGTGGATGAAGGAGCAGGCGCCCAATTTCGCCGCCGTGTCCCCCATCAATTTCGCCGCGCAATTTTCGACCCCCATCCTGCTGATCCACGGCAAGAAGGACCGCCGGGTCCAGGTGAGCCAGTCGCGGGAAATGGCCGAGAAGCTGAAGGCTGCGGGCAAGGTGGCAGGGCAGGATTATATCTATGCCGAACAG
>ERZ1292632.2353-Hain-H43-01um-R2-2353-length-15943-cov-15_pt1 | contig 15943 bp, 21 predicted proteins | sample MGYA00564407_ERZ1292632 | MGnify/ENA primary metagenome ERZ1292632 (study PRJEB36523, sample SAMEA6512637) | groundwater metagenome | collected 2019-01-08 | study: AquaDiva: Metagenomics assemblies of 32 groundwater samples | reverse complement strand
CGTGGCGTCGCGCGTGGCGGCCTCAGTGGCGTCGCTCGTGGCGGCATCCATGGCGGCGCGCGTGGAGCCGTGCGTGGCGGCGACCGTGGAGGAGACCGTGGCGGCGTGCGTGGCGGCGACGCGGCGAATATGCCGCGGCCGAGGATCATCGTACGACCCCCGCATAACCGATGATGCTATCGCACATGCTCGCCGCGCAGACGCGACTATGTTCTCTTCCGTCAGAGTTCCGCCGAACAGCTCCTGGTGCCGCTCGGGATGCCCGCGCAACCACCACACTACGGACGCGATCGTGCTGGTGATCGCTCCGGCCATCGGAGATGGGACGAAAATCTCCCTCGGTGGTGGATCCAGACCTGCCGCGCGGTACATCCCGCGCATCGCAATGCGCATCTGTTCCAGATCCAAGTCAGTCTGCGGTTCTGTCCTAAGGGCGTTGGCGATCCATTGTTCCGCCCACGGTTGCAGTTGCGCTCTGTGTTCCTCGGTCAGGATGTATTTTTCTTTCATGTGGTCCAGTCTTAGCCTGGTTCATGCCGTTTTCATCGCACGAACCCACGAAGTTCGCGATTCGGTTTTCCAGCGCATTTCTTTCGTTCGGATCAGATTGATCATGCGTGTCTCACCCCGGAAACGGGTACAGCTCTAGAGAGTCGAGGCGCTCGACGATCCTGATCACCGTCGCGCGACGGATCGGAAAACCAGCGACGGCCATGGCAATCGCGTCACGGCTCAGGCCAATCGTCGACCTGACGACCTTCTCGCCGGCGACGTCGATCCAACGACACAGCCGCGCGCGATCCTCTGGCTCGAGCGTATGAGGCGGCGAGCCTTGCGGTGGGGCATCGGCTGCCATCACGCTTCTCCAATCACGCGCCTTGCTCCTGCGCTTTGTGTGGCTCTTCGACGACGCACTTCCGTTCCATTTCCTCAATCCATCGTGGCACTCCCGTTCGTGATGGAACGGCTGGCTTGGATAGCGCCTTGTTGAACTCCTCCACCGATTGCCCATGGAGCTCGGCCATCGCGCGGATGTACATCTCGTGGCCGTCGATGTCGCCCTGCGTTCCCTTGTCAGGCGGAACGTCCAGCGGCCAGAACGGGATCCGTTTCTTCTCGCCGCCGCCATCGGCGATCTTCGCTGCCGATGGCCGCGCGACCGTGGTGCTTCTCCGAGGAGGATCCTTCTGGATGCTCGACGTCTTGGACCCATGCGCCGCGAACTTCTGCCTCGAGGTCTTAGACTCTGTGTGCCACTTTTCGATCAGCGGCACGACGGATTTTAGCCATCGGTCCCAGGCGTAGATCGGCTTACGATGCGCCGCCAGCCTCGAGACCACGAGGGCCTGGACGTCGGCGCCATACGACGCCAGGAATCTCAGGACCCAGCGGTACATGCCGATCGTGTAGCGCTGATGAGACCGCATCGCGTCGCGGATCGTCGTCGCTGACTGTGGATCCGCAAGCGACGCTTCAAGAGCCACGATCTCCTGATCGGTGATCTCGCGTTTGCGATCTCGATGAGAAGTCAGAGAAGGCAAAGTGCACTTCTCTTGTTCTGACTCTGTCAGCTTTTGCTTATCTCTTCTCTGTTCTGCTGGCACGATCTCTGAATCTCGCGCACGATCAGTGCTAGCAGGTACGTTAGCGGTAGTCGGGAGAGAACAGAGAAAAGCAGGAGAAGAACAACTCGACTTTGTCGGTTCAGAACAACAAACAGAAAGATCCCATAGAAGCTTCTCTCTGCTTCTCTCTCGCGCGTGCGCCCACGATCCAACATATGCCGTGGTTAGTGACGAGCCAGTACTCTCTACTCCGTAGTACGTGCTCGTCGTAACGCGCGAGAAATCAAGAGCAGTGCCAATGGCGTCCGGAGCGTCGCACGACCGCATACGCCGTGAGCACTCTGGCGATAGATTGCGCGGTGAGTCGTCCTCGTATTCCGCGCTCTTCGCGCCGCCACGACTGGCACTGCGCCGGTCGCGTTCGGTCGCCATGTGCGGGCTCGGGGCGGCATCTGGCACTACGGACTGTCTCGCCGATTTCAGGGCCGCATAGGCGGCTCCCAGGGCCAGCGGGGGGCGCTTCGGAGGTTGAGTGCTCGGACCCCGATCGGGCATGCCGCCGCAGGACTCTGGCGCGGATTGGTCTCGCGGTGGATCAACGAGGTGGAGATACGTGTAGCTGTTCACGCAGAAACTCCTGTGTCCGGGTGGGGGATCCTGGGCTCGAGGGGGCATCGCACTGGCCGCGAGTCTGGAGGAGGTTCCCGTGCCAGGATTTCTCCCCGGCGGATCACATCCAGACCTTCCAGTGCGACACCCCACCGATCCCAGGATCGTCGAGGGGAACCGAGTACCAGCGGCGCGGACCGCACGCGATCACTCCGCCACACTCTGGATGCGAAATCCATCTCGAGATCGCCGCACACCACCAACCTAAACAACCTTCGCCATATACCGGATCCAGATCGGGTCGAACACCGCGCGGATGGCCGTCCCCATTCGGTCCGCTGCACGAACTCATGTTCTCTGTTCCTCGAAGAGGGAGGCTTGTCGTGACGACTGACAGGCAGGAGAGAACCAGATGCGCTCCCGCTTCCCGTTACCGCTGCGCTGCTCTGCCTGTGCGCCAAAGCCCTCGCCGGCCGACCATTCGTACACCGACCAGCTCCCAGGCATTTCGTGCTCCCCCTCGTAACCGCAGAGCGCGACACGGAGCAGCTTGTTCTCCCCGTTTTCGATCGCCCATTCTCGGACGGCGTGCGCCACGCTCTCACTGTCTGTGCGATAGAGATCGCTAGTGCGATCTGCGGTGTCTGCGTACGGCGGGTCCAGAAACACCCCGGTCAACCCGTGCTTGAACGTGACCATCGGCCCGCAGACGCGCGTCCAGTCGCCGGAGCACACACGCACGCGCTTAAGCCTCTCGGCGAGCGCAAGGAACCACGGCGCCAGACGCGATTGCGGTTCGCCCCGCCCGTTGTTCCCGAGGTGGACGCGCGGGCGCTTCACGCCCAGCCCGTTGTTCCCGAGGTTGACGAGCTGGCGGTCTTCGTTCACCCACCACGGGCCGGTGCCGGAGCAGAAGCCGGAGCCGATCCAGCACGCGAGCCCCCACACCCAATAGCCGGCGATCTTCACGTCGAAGAAGTCTGGGTCTCCGTCGAGGCTGGATTGCAACGTCTCACGCTTCTGCAGGAGCCAGACGTGGCGTGCGTGCAAGTCATTCTCGTTGACTGGATTGTCCGCATGCTCTGCCACGTCTTCCGGCGCCCACTTGACGGCTCGCCAGAAATTGGCGACGTAACCGTCGATGTCATTGATCGTCTCGTTGCCGTCGAATGGCGACGGGCGACCAAGCAGGACAGCGCCGCTGCCAAAGAAGGGCTCCACGTAGTTGGCGACGCGACCGAAACGTTGCCAGACAGCATCGGCGACCTTGCGTTTTCCGCCGAACCACGGGAACGGCGCGGGCAGATCACTCCGCTGCATGCTGCACCTCCGATCCGTGGCGACCGCGGCAGATCGAGCACTGGTCGCCGATGGTCTCACCGATGGCCAAGAGCACCTGACTCGGGTGCATGTCTCCTTCCGGCCAACCCTCGTCCGGTTCGTTCTCGCGTTGGCGCTCGAAGATCGAGACCAGCATCGCGATGGCGGCGAGCTTCTTCTCGATGTCCTGCGCTTGCGCGTGGTACTTGTCGCGCTCGGCCACGAGTGAATCCATCTCGCGCTGCCGCTCGCTGCGCCGCCGCTCGCTGCGCCGCCGCCCATGACCGTCGCCCGGGCACGGGAGCTCCCCGGCATCGATGGCGTCCGCGATGGCGTTGCAGAGCGGTTTGACTGCGCTGCACTCGGCTTTGGTCTCACCGTAGCTGGCGACGGCAAACTGGCCGGCTTCGTCGAACCATACGACGACGGCTCGCCGCGCTTTGGCCGCCTCGCAGGCGCGTTGCGCGTGGATGACCTTCGGGTTCATTGCGGCCCCCGATCCGGCGTGTTGTCGTACCAGTCGGCTGGCAGATCGAGCAGGCCGGCGCCGAGCCTCTTGGCCATGTCTTTCTCGGCGCACGCGCGGCACATGGTGTGGTCGAGTTCCTGCTGCGAGAGGCACTTCTGGCACTTCGGACAGAGATAGGTGCTCCGCTCATCTTCTCTAATTCTCGCACGCGGAGCCGCGACGTCTGCCGATCGTGATCCGGCAGGGACAGGACCGTTGCACCGTTCGCACATAGTGACGATGTCATCGCGCGTGTTCTCGTGTCCGAGAAGCGACAGCCACTTGCTCGCAACAACACCAGCCCGGTGGTACACGGCGAGACCGCCGGCTCCGCCGCAATGCTTACAACGGAACTCGTCCCGTCGCATGACACCGAGCAAGAACGATGGACGAAGATCGGACTTGCCGAAATTCATGAGATGAGCTCCAGCCTTCTTCGCCTCGGCCCGCAGCTTGACGAGTGCTCGGCGCTCCTCTCCCGAGAGCTTGTCGCGTCTTGGACGAGCCGCCTTGCGCCCCTTGCGGGACCACGCTTCGAGATCGTCGCTCACACGGGCCCCCCTGCAAGGTATTCACCGCCACGAAGCAAGAACTGAATCCCAGCGACGCTGACACGTGGCAGCGCCATTCCCAGCCAGCACGCCTCGCGCAACGCTGCCTCAGGAGACGCGGCCGTCGTCGTCGCGTAGATGAGCGACCCGGACTCATCACGCACGGACAGAAGACGAAACAACTCCGGTCTCTCTGCACTCCATGAAGTGAACATCACAGACACCCGGTTACTTCCTTCTTCTGAACTGAGGCTTCCTGTCATGCGACACCTCCAGAGCCTTGCCTCGAGCGGTTTCGATCTCGTCGATGGCGCACGACACCATGGAGAAGAATGTGGCGTCGTCGTCGCTTCTCCATTCACGATCGTGCTGCGCTCGGTGCTGAGACAGCAGATCCCGCATCTCCTGGATGGTCACGTCTCCTCCACTCGGATGCTCCAGACGATGAACTCCATCGCGCTCGTGGTGGCGCTCATGACACAGACTCCGATGGATCTTACGCTCGCCTTCCTCTGACGTCGTCATTCCGTCTGGTCGTCGCTGAACGATCCTGGGACTTGGACGACGGGCTTCTCCGGCCCGGGCCCTCTGCTGATCTCGACGATGTGCTGCACCCCGCGCCAGTCCGGCCCCGGACCTTTCGCTGCCTCTCGCTCAGCCATCCCTCGACACAGGCTGCATACACCGACGTCGGACAGCAGGACCATCTTCGTGACGATCGATCTGTCAGACGATAGGCACATCGGCACCGAAGGGATCTCTGCTCCCTTTGGGTTGGTAACCATGATCTGTGCAGCGAACTCCGGCGCGCGCGAGTAGAGATCCTGAAGCGGCACGTACACGCGGATCCTGATAGATCCAGGTTGTCCGCAGCCTACGCACCTCTTCCTCACGCCGATCGCAGTATTGAGTTCCTCTGCGGTATAGCGTCCACCGAAGAGCTGCTTGCGGTGGATCGTCTCAGCCTTGCGCTGTGCCTTCGCCTTCGACTCACTCCCCACGATCACACCTCACGTTCCGTCCGAAGTCGTGCACCGTCTGCGTCAAGCACCTCGGGCAGATCCCGAGATGACAACAGTCTCCGTCGTCTGCGACGGTTGGGCGCATGGTCACCACAGCACAGCAGTCGAGACATCTCGTCTTGTAGACGAGTAGATCCCTCGCCCGTTGACGGAAATCAGCAGCAGCGTCGGACGCCATGTCTCATGACTTAGCCGAGGCCGGCCTGATTTCGCACGCCAAAGCTAATCCTCCTCCCCATCGGGTCCTCCGCCTCCGGACTGGCCGGCTGCGTCGAACAGGCCCGCGTACTTCGCCCTGTACTGAGGCATGGTCAGCTCACCGTCGGCGATCGGCCCCAGTCCCTTCGTCGCACGGACCTCGTTGAGCGTCACGATCCCACCGTCGATCTCATATTTGTAGAACTTCACTTCTCTTTGGACGGGCGTGGCCTGCCGTGGCGTAGTCTCTCTGATGGAATCGTCTACGTCACCGAAGTGAGTCGGAGATAGACCGCGTGCCCCGTCATCGCCGACGTCTCGTGTTCCGCTGATGTCACGCAGACCGGCCATCATCTGCCCGTCCAGCTCACGTGCCCTCAACATCACCTCCGCGCGCAGCCGGTCGATCATTCCTGGCACATCCTCGACGCGGAAGAACGGAGCGATCAAACCGACGGCAGCGGTGTCGTCGACGAGCGACGCGGCTCGTGCCGACGTGGCCGCCTGAACCGCGGTCTGCGCGTCTCCCAAGCTCGATTCAAAATATCCCGGCCATTGCAGCTTGATGCTCGTGCTCGTGATGGTCGAGCTCAATTTGCGCTCGACCCGACGCATGGTCTCACCGGTGCGCTCGAAGCGTGCTGGGAGATCCAACTGGTGCCGCTCGATCTCCCCTGTCTCCTGATTGATGGTCGGAGCAGATACCTTCCGCGCGGCGGCCACCATCATTTCGATCAGAGGGAGGATGCACCGCTGTCCGTATTGCTCTCGCATGATGTCGGCCTTTGCCAGCATGGAGGTGTATCGCCTTTCGATCTCTGTCGCCGTGGCAGCCGACTTGTCTGGCGCATCTAGCACGCATTGCGCAACTTCCAGCGCATACCGTCTCAGCAGCTCCACCGCCTCGAGCGCAGTCTTCGAGCCAGTCCCGGCTAGCTCGAGGTACTTGGCACTTCCGGTCGGCAGCTTGATCGCGTTGTCAGATCCTTTCTGGATCGATGACATCTGGAGTTCACCGACGCCTTCGAGCACCAGCGTCGGATCAAGGTTCGCCAGGATTCCAAAGGTAGCCTGCGACAACAGGCGATCGATCTCCTCGACCATCTCGTAGATGCCCTGCGCGTCTGCTTCACCGTCGATTTCGTCGACCACCGGAATGTTATGCCCCCAGACAACAGGGCAGAATCCTAATCCGTGTTTTACGACGGTCTCCACCTCCCAGTTCGGATCGGAGCCGTCACCAACAAACGCTGGTTTGAACACGGTATCGGTGTCGGTGGTGATGATCCGCCGGTACCAGACTTGCGTGGTTGTCCAGACCCGCTCAATCTGATCGAAGTAGTCCGATTCGTATTGATGGATCTTCTCGATCTGCTCGAGCTTCGTGCGGGACCGGTCTGCGAATGTCGGGTAGATCCACCGCGGGTCGTGGACCTCGACCACTGGTTTCCCGTCGAGAAATTGGAATCCGACGCAGAAGGTTCCCTGCGCCCCGCCGAACGTCCGAGCCTGGATCATCTGCTGCCAGAGGCGCGATGCGTCGACGAGAGCTCGGATGAAATCCTCTCCGTCTGGATCGCCCTCGGCGCGGAGTTCCGGATGTCGACGCTCGCTGAACAGCAGCCCGGTGAATCGGTCGACGATGACCTTGACCAGGTGGTACGGAGCAGAGGGGCGACGAAACTTGAGTGGCATCGTCGATCCCCGAGCGTCGTAGAACCCCGGAGGGATGTAGCCGGAGCGGACGATCGCGTCACGGTCGAGTTCCCCGGCGTGCCTCCCCCCGTCCCAGTCAGTCTCGCGGTCCTCGTATTGGAGTGTCGCGTAGAATGACCACTTGCGACCGAGGTCTCGCTGCCGATCAGTCAATCCGAGGCGAGCTACCCGCTGGCCAGCCTCGATGCTGTCACGGTTGCGATCCTTCAGCATCCGGTCGGCCATCTCACCGGCCACCGCTCGAGCGCCTGCGTGATTGCTCTTGGTCCCGCTGCTCATTCGCAATCCCTCGTCAGTCTGCGGAAACGTCTGTTGAAGTCGTTGAGCGCATGTGTCTCCAGTTGTCGCGCGCGCTCGCGCACGACACCCAGCAGCCTACCCACGTCCTCTAGGGTTTCGCCACCCCTATCGGCGACGTCAAGGGAGCAGCTCTCCTCCATCTCCCAGGGAGCGCGATCCGGGACTGCCAGTCGGATCGCCAACCCGCCGTCCGACACGTCGAGGAAGAGGTGGTGCCTGCACGAAATAAATGGGCATGGCCGCTCACCCCCAATGCACTCCTCCCTGGTCCGCGGCCGTTCTCGTGGCGTGTTCGCACTCTTATCCTGATCCTGTTCGTCCTCGTCTGGAGACAACATCCTGAGCATAGTCGCGTCGGTCAGGTGTCTATGGAGGATGCGTCTCTTGCGCAACTTCTCCTGTCGGCTGGTCTCTACCACTTGCGGCGGAGGAGGTTGATCCTCGTCTTGGCGCTGAGAAGAATCACCACGGTCATGCGATCTGGATCCTTTCTCGCGATGTTCTTCTCTCCACTTGAGGACCCAAGCAGGAGTTTTCCGTGCGTAGCGCAGCCACGGCATGGCGTTATGTCTGTCCAATCTCGCGATCTACCATGATGTGCTCCTTAGCAGTGGATGCGGTTATTCCTTCACCTGCGCATGAGATTCAGGCGCCCGACCTCCGCCTTGACCTGCCCCATCCTCGCGCCCTCCCTGGCAAACCAAGCCGCCATCAAGCTATCTCCTGTGTGTGCCTTAGGATCGTAGAAGAGCGCTTCCTTAACGAATGCATCGACCTCAGGATTTGCTGGTAGCCCACCACGCGAGGGTATGATCCACTTCGCTTGGCTCATCTCGACGAAGAGACTCTCCACTCCAAATTCGTGGTGCGCCTTGTTGCGCCCGGTCGTGAACGCTCGCATTGGGATAGCTGCTCGTGAGTTCACCCATTGTAGCATCCAATCTTGGGCCGCATTGTTTTCGACGATCATCATCGAGTTAAATCTTCGGTGCGTGTCGATGATGCGATGTGCGATCTCAGGACCAGCCCACCGTCCGCGTTCGATGCATACAATCTCGCGGTCCTCGGTTGTCGGATGAACCGCGATCGTGAACAGAACTGTGCGGTCTGCGCTTGCGTGCTGCTGCACCGCGAGATCCACGCCGGTGATCGTCCTGAACCCAGGCGGGAGAGTGGCAAGCGCGAACGCGAACTCCTTGCCCTCACCGCGTGCGAGACACTTGTCGATCCATTCTCTCTGACATCTAGATGTGCGTTCGTCGAACGGGAGGCAGAGCATCTGGCGCGAGAATTCGACTGGTCCGAGGTCTACGCGCTTCTGGGCGATCCGAGAAGGCGGGAACCGCTGCGGCCAGCGTGGCGCTCCGGTCACCTCGTCGATCACAGGGTATCGCCGCGTGATGAAGCCCGGCGTGTTCGCATAATGGTGCAGCAGATCGTCTGGATGCCACGCAGTTCCTGGGACAATCAACCGCGCATTGGCTGTCAGACGACCTTGGAGCGTGGCCATGACCCATTGCTTAAGTTCTCGCCTCTGCGCTTCGGTCCTTGTGTTCTCGTAGTCGAGCACATCGTCAACGACGACAAGATCGAAGCGGGCGCCCAACACAGGGCCGTGAACCCCGGTCGCCTGCACCGTAGGTTCTCGGATCCCGAACGGGCGATCGACGGTGTATGAGGCATTCGTCCAGTGCGTGCCTGGTTTCAAGTTCGGAAAGATTTCGTGTAGAACATCTGAGTACAGAATGTACGAGGCGCTAGTAGTTACGATCTTCTCTGCTTGCCTAAGGACGTTAGAGAGGATGCACACTCTGATCCGTGGGTTCCGGCCAACTTCCCATAGCACGCGACCAATACTGATCTGCTGAGTCTTTGCGGCCTCTACGTGAGCCCAGATCACAAGTCGATCGTGGCGTGTAATCAGGTCCTGCCACTCCTCGTGCATCGGTGCGCATTCGATCGGATCACCGGTTTCCTCGTCGCGAAGGACCATCGCGACGAACGCCACAGGATCATCGCGGGCTCTCTGGATACACGAAGCGCGAAGCCTCTCTCTGAGGGTACTGCCACGGACTGCTGCTTCCTCTCGCAGACCTTCAGCGCCAATCGCCATCACGCGACCGAGTGCCCATCCTTTTGAAGGTCGTCCGCAGATCCATCTCCGACGAGACGAAGGTCACGACGTTTGGCGAGGGAGATTAGAGACTGAACCTCTCGCATCTCCTTCTCCGCTTCCTCAAGCGTGATAGGTATTGATGTCTGCATGCCGATGATCTCTGTCGGCAGACCACGCTCGCTGTGATCCATCGACTGAGCGGTCTTCGCGACGGCCACTGCCGTCTCCATGACTCGCGCAATCCATCTTCCAGCGCGTGTCATGTCATCGATGGTGAACGCTTCTGGCGCCGCGTGAAACCGGCGGCTCGTCTCGGCGATCATCTCATCGAGAAGACCTCGCGCCGCAACGCATGACCCGAGAAGATCGATCGCCTGCTCGCGTGCGGAGACGATCATCACACCGTTGCGAGCTCTCGACGAGACAGCGTCCTCGATGGCCGCAGGCAACGCTCTCTGGACTGTCTCGCGCCACGTCTGCGTGGAGTCGTGTCCGGATGAGCGCGCTACTGCCTGCTCCTCTGCCACGATCACACTGATCGGGCGCAGACCGTCTCCGACCATTGGCCATCCGCAATCCCAGCCCTCCCTGCAGATGCCCATTGGGAAACCCGTGATCTTCGAGGCGTACTTGTGATGACCTGGTTGCTCACGATAGGCAGCGAGTAGCCGCGCGTGAGTGCCGACGGTGACGATGTACACGTTCTTGGCTCTAGGCGGCGGAGCGCGTCTCCTCTGGATCGGACCAGTGCCTGATCGTGTCGATGCGCCGTCGCATACGAGTCTCGGCCTCGTACGCGCGCCGGAGCAAGGCGATCAGCTCCTGGTTGGTGTACTCCCCTGCCTCCTCTAGCTCTGCCAAGGCGATCGTGATCGGGTCCATGAGATACGGTATTCGCGTGTTCGCCTGGATGTCAAGAGGAAGAACGACGGACCGCAAACTCGACCAGGATCGAGTTCATCGACGGGGCCATGACCGGCATGCGGCACGGCTGTCCCTTTCGTTTTCCTAACCGCGTCCTCCAATGCCACACTGGATCATAAGCTGCGGCATCTCTCGTCGGTGCGCTCACGGGTTACCACGCGCGCCGAAGAGCATCTCCTGCGCGAGGCGCCTCTTCGCGACATCACACCATCTCGCCTGCTCCTCAATGCCAAGAGCCCACCTCCCCGTCTCTTTGGCTGCGAGGAGTGTGGTACCGCTGCCGGCAAATGGGTCCAGGATGAAGTCTCCAGGATCCGAGAAGAGTTCGACGAGCAGGCGCCACAACTTCAGCGGTTTCGTCGTCGGATGTTCTCCGCGTTCGACCCCCTCGACGAACACAGACGATCTGCCATTCCCGTTCCAACGCAGCTTCTCGCCGTCGCGATGGAACATCGCAATGGCCTCCCACCCCTGCGCCGGTCGATCGCCGGTAAACTGCGGCGCCCCACCTCGCTTGACCCAGACGCCCTGTCGAACGAATCGTAACCCTGAAGGAGGGCTGATCGCCAAAGGCACCACGTGGAGGAAATCCATCGTGGCGATCACCCACCGCCGTGACACACGCGACACAGCAGAGAGCCACTCACGTTGCTCATCGAGATCAAAAGATGAGAACAACCCCTTCTCAACGCTGAGCAGCTCCATGTCGCCATGTCCTGTTCTCGCGCCGGAATGCGTGACCTGTGAATACGGAGGATCCGTGAGCACCATATCTACGCAACTGTCCCCTAGAAGAGGTATCACGTTCTGCCATCGATCGTGTCGGAGCATGATCTCGTGTCCTAAACAGACAGCGATGCTCATCATTCTCTCCTCTGAGATAGGTTATCGAAGCGCGTATGCTCGCCGACGAATGCGAGCCTTGCGACGCCTGTGGGTCCGTTGCGCTGCTTGCCGATGATGATCTCGGCTACACCTGGATCCTGGGATTCCTTGTTGTAAAACTCATCGCGGTATATGAACATGATTACATCTGCGTCTTGCTCGATCGCTCCAGACTCTCGCAGGTCAGATAGCATCGGTCTCTTGTCGTCTCGCCGTTCCACTCCGCGATTGAGCTGTGACAGTACGAGCACCGGCATTCCGAGATCCTTCGCGAGCGCTTTTAGATTTCGGCTGACCTCAGCCACCTCGCGCTCGCGTGTCTCATCTTTCCGACCGCTAGGATGTCGAACGAGCTGGATGTAATCAACGATGATCAATCCTGGAATGGCGTTCTCCACCCGCTCTACTTGCCTATCAGCCGCAAAGAGGCGAGCCTTCGAGCGGATCTCCATCACGGTCGGCGAGCTCGAATCATCGACGAACATAGGCGCCGCGTGCAGCCTCGAGGATGCCTTCGTGAGGTTGATCCATTCTGCGGCTCCGATGAATCCAGCCCTCATCTTCCCCGCGTCGATTCGGCCCTCTGCACAGATCATCCGTTCCACTAGCTGTTGACGGCTCATCTCGAGCGAGAAAAACAGCACAGGAACCTTGCACGATACGGCCGCGTGGCACGAGATGTTGAGGGCTAGGCAGGTTTTCCCCATGGACGGACGCGCTGCGAGCACCGTCAGATCACCGGGCTGCAAGCCCGTGGTGAGTTGATCGATGTCGAGAAATCCTGTGGGCACGCCAGTCACAGCCGATCCGCGTGATCGCCGCGCTTCGATCGTGCGGATCGCAGCATTAAGACTCAGAGCCACTTTCTCGTAGGTGTCGCGATGTGTTCGCGATGCGATCTCGAGGACCCTCTTGCTCGCACCGTCGAGGAACTCGCAAACGTCACCAGGTCCACCGTGAGCTTCCGACGCTACTTCTGAGCACGCTACAATCATCCGGCGAAGTGATGACACGTCACGGACGATCCGTGCGTAGTGTATTGCGTGTTCTGCCGTTGGCACTTCATCGAGGAGTGCAAACAGAAACCCTTCTCCGCCCTCAATCTGCGCGATCGCTCCTGTTGCCCTGAGTTCATCGTGGACAGTGAGAGTATCGATCGGTCGTCCTTTGTCGCTGAGCGACAGGATCGAAGAGAAGATCATCCTGTGCGAAGGATGGTGAAAATCGTCGACGAGTACGCCGACGTTTCTTGCGTCGTCAAGCGCACGATCTGGCCGGAGCATGATCGCACCGAGGACACCACGCTCTGCCTCGAAGTTGTGCGGCGGGACTCTCGACATCGTTACGGCGTTGTCACAGACGCCGGGGACAACAGCTCCAGGTCGCGGGCGGGTAGCCGATGCGTCGCTGCCTTAATCGCGTCCCGGACGAACGAGGCTAGCAGATCGACCTCCTCGCCGGTCAGCTCCAGCCGTCGCTTGTTCGTGTGTGCTCCGTGAATCTCGGCGACGATTCCTGCCAAACGTTCGTGGATGTCCATTCTAGTCTTCCTCCGCGTCTTCGCGCGCCCATCGTGCGCGCTGTTCCGTGAGTCGCCTCAGCACCGACCGCGCCAGGTCGTCGCCGCACAAACACAGGATGCGGCCTTCTCGCCCGAACAGCACATCCTCCACGCCGAGGAGCACCGCCTCGGCGTGATGGCGCCGCTTCGCCTCGCCCGGCGGGTCGAACAGATTCAGCAGCGCGCCAAGGACTACTCGCATCTCCATGTTGGCGCGGATCTGTCGGTTGCACTCGCCGCCTAGTGCTTCGATCTGGCGTCGCTGCTCGACGTTTACGCGGAGGAGATATCCTGGATTGTACCGCTCCGCGGTGGCATCGATTACGTCCAGCGCCGCCGGATACGCGCACGACCTGATCTCTATCTCTCATCTATCTTGTCCTGCTCAGCCGCGCGCTGGGTAGCGAGGTACGATGCGAGCCGGATCCTTGCTCGTCGGCGGAAGTCTCGCCCTTCCTTCACGTTCGCGGCATGCTCAATCGATGCAGAGGCGCAGTGCACAGCGGCCATCGCCTGGGGTGGATCGGATGTCGCGGCGATTGCAGCTTCCGCCGCCCACTGCGCAGCGCAGTAGGCTTCCTCGACCAAACTCCCCTCCGCCAGTCCCTCCTCCTTTTTCGCCATCTCCGCCGCCGCCGCCGCCGCGTCCTTACCAACTGCCAAGGCACATTCTCTCGCGATGCGGTTTGCACGATCCATCTCTACGGAGGTCACGCCAGTCGCTGCGCGGCGAAGCACCGGGACTACAACGCTCGCAAGACGTGCGCTGTACTGGCTTACAGCCTCACAAGCCCACGCCGCGAACGCTCTCTGTGAGGCACGTCCTTCGAGCGGAAGGCATTCTATCCCCTTGTCGAGGGATATGACGTATGCCGACACTACAGCCGCAACCGACTCGCAACACCCCTCCATTGCCTCGTCGCTCATCTCGTCTCCGTCTCCGTCTCCGCCGTCGAGATCCATCTCAAGACGAGATGTCGCGCAGCGCGATCTCTCATCTACCGCGCGCGCGTTGGCCAGAGCCTCCTCCCATACGGCATTGAATGCCCTCCACGCCCTCTCCCGAGTCTCGGTGGCCCACCTCGGATCGAGAGCATCCGTCACCATCGACGCGTCTGCCGCGTGTTCACGCGGCACCTTGCCCCGAGAGCGTTGCCGCCTTCTCCTTCCACTCATCGTCACATCCTAGCTTCTTCGCCTGTTCTGCGAGCTGCTCGAGCTGGCCCATCGTCTCGGCCATCTCGATCCGCTCAGAACACACGGCCCGCTCGTCGTCGGCCTGGTTTGATGAGCCGCCTGTTGCGCCGTCGATCCATTTCGACGGGTCCAGGCCGGAATCGATCTTGTCATCGTCGGTGATCGCGCGCTGCGCCTCGACGGTGATCGGGAGGTACTTGCACAATCGGCGCGTCGGAGTCTTCCGCGCCATCTCGGAGAAGTGCTCTGACCATGGCTTCGAGGCGCGCGATGCGTTGCGGATCTTATCGATCTCCGCTCTGGTCATCACGTCGACTTGCCCGACTGGAAAGCCGCGGATCTGTGCGACGGCGTATGAGTGCGTGATCTTCGCTGGATCGTCTCGGTGTTCGCCTGGATAGTGCCTGAGCCGCGCGCCGGATTCCGTGCGCGAAAAGGAGAATCTCTCGCCCTCGAAGACGTTCTCTGCCTCGATGGCGCCGACGTTTCCTCCGCGCCTCGCGAGAGTTATGCACCCCCGATAACCGAGTACCAGCTGACATTCCTGCAAGCCGTGATTCTTGTACGCAACCAAGTACGCCTCACCGCTGTCGCCACTCGGATCTAGTCCGAGGCGCGCAGCCTTCCTGAGTGCTCCGAGCACCGACGCTGCGGTAGCGTTACGCATCTTCGGGTCGCGCATCAGCGCTACCCTCGCTGCGCTCCAGAGGTGGTCGAGTGTGATCCCCTGTGCAGCGCCCTGGAGCAACGCGGCACTGTGCTTACGGATCATGTCACCGAGCGTTTGCACGCTGTCGATCGTAGCTATCGCGGTCATTCTGTCTCCGAAGAAGTCCTAGCGCCTCGCGAAGAACGTAGAGCGCTGAGTGAGCTTACCTGATCCTCTCTGCGTGGCCATCTGCCTCGCCAGGATCGTAGTACGAATCGATCATCTCATCGAGAGCGTGCAGCAGAGCGGGTATGTCTACGGCCGGTCGATCGCCTGCGATGACTTTCCTGGCGAGCGCCGACCGGTCTATCGAATCGGCGCTCGCCATCTTCGCATCCTAGTCTGCCGCCGGAGCCCGCTCGAGCACGCCAACGGGGAGCACGATCTGCGCATCGCCGATTGCGAACCAGGCCAGATCATCCGCGATCCGGGTGATGACGCCGGTCTTTCCAGCGAGGGCGGAGGAGTACCTCCCCGCCATTTTCGTCGTGCGGAGGCAGACGGTGTCACCGACGAACACCATCTTGTTCTGCGGCCCTCCGCCGGCAGGAGCGTAATCCGCCGGGAGCGCGGACACGCACGCCATCATCACCCTGATCGCGTCGAGGAGGGCCGTGCCCTCGTCTGCGAGGCTGGGGAACTTGAGCGCCGCGCTCTTCCCTTCGAACTTCTGCAATGCCTCGACGGCGCGGACACGCCACGCTCGGCGCGGGCGCTTCTCTCCTGGGGGCTTCGGGGGCTTCGGGGGCGTCGGGGGCGTGG
>ERZ1292632.2352-Hain-H43-01um-R2-2352-length-15947-cov-32_pt1 | contig 15947 bp, 19 predicted proteins | sample MGYA00564407_ERZ1292632 | MGnify/ENA primary metagenome ERZ1292632 (study PRJEB36523, sample SAMEA6512637) | groundwater metagenome | collected 2019-01-08 | study: AquaDiva: Metagenomics assemblies of 32 groundwater samples | reverse complement strand
GGCGGCGTGGTGCAGATCGACCTGGACGAGTCGGTGTAAGTGGACTTCACCCCTAACCCACTCGGCCCTGGTGGCACACCGGGGGAGTGAGGAGACACGACGATGAGTTACAACACGAGTTTCACGCGGTTCAAGTCCACCGATCTGGCGGGGCTGGACTGCGGCAGTTACCTGAAGGCGCCTCGGCGGGATCGCAAGATCACGCTCACGGCGGCCTACGACGGGGATCTCGAAGTCGGCCAGTGCGTCGCCATGGTGCGCGTTCCCGCCAACGCGCGGATTGTCGGCAGCGATCTGGGCTGGTTCGGGGGGAGCAACACGGTCCTCGCCGTGGGCGATGCGTATGCCTGCGGGCGACTGTCCAACGCCATCTCGACGGCCTTCTCGCGCGGGGTGGATCGGGGGGCGGGGCTGGGCGTGATCGGCTGCGTCGGCTGGGGCACCTGCGGCACGCTGACCAAGTGCGGCCGGGAAGGCGACGGCTGCGGGCTGTTCTATCAGTATACCTGCGAGACGGACATCGTGGTGACGAACCTCTACGACGCCAGCGGCGCGAACGCGGGCGGGTGGCGCGGCGGCGGCGTGGTGGCCGGGAACGGGCCCAGCGGGGCCAAGTGGACCGGCGGGCGGCTGGTGCTGACGATCGAGTATCTGCCGCAGTCCTAACGTACCAGTCTGAAGGGGGCGGGGCTGAGGCTCCGCCCCCTTGCGGGAGGTGACGCATGGCTGTTGTATCCTGGCAAAGCGACGTGACCCCGTTTGATGGCGGGGGGTTGAAACTCGTCAAGTGGTTGGCGCTCGCGGCCAACGACACGGGCCAGCCGTTCGTGTGCGCCGCCTATCCCGACAAGACCGTGCAGCTCGTGGGTACGTTCGGCGGCAACGTGCTGATCGAAGGCACCATGAACCTCGACCTGGCGAATGCCGTCTACGCCACGCTGAACGATCCGCAGGGGAACGCGCTCTCCGCCATCTCGGCGGCGAAGATCGAGAACATCCTGGAGCACGTCTACGCGATCCGGCCGTCTGCTGGCGCCGGGGTCAGCGCCGTCGATGTCTGGCTCCTGCTGTCCAACGTGAGGGGATAAGCCCATGGACATTCGAGAGGTCTTCGATCAGCTTCGGAATTACCACACGAAGAACGTCAAGCCCTTCGAGAAGTTGCCCGAGGTGATCGAGGCCGCGATCCAGATCATCGAGCATGCGCTGCCTGCGGCGCGCACCGAGTTGGACCGGTTGACGCATCGCCTGGAGGAGCTCCGAGCGTCCATCCCCAATGTCGAGACCGCCGTCGCGGAGGCGAAAGCCCGCGTGAAGATGGCGACGGATGAGGCGGACGCCGCGGAGCACGCCAGTCACGAACGGATCGGGGTCGCGGAACGGCTGGCATCGGCGCGCGAGATTAGCCTCGTGCGCGATTTCGAGCACAAAGGCGCGACCCTTGAGCGTGAATCCACCACGCGGCGGGATGTTCTGACCGCCGAGATCACCGCGCTGGAAACCAGGAAAACCGAACTCGATCAGGCGTTGGCGGCGTTGGAAGCCCACTTCTCGCGGCGGCCAACATGACGGGTCCGGGGGTAACTCCCGACTAGACCACCGGGGGCCGCGCTGATGCCGCTCTACCTCACGCCCATTGTTGGCAACGGAACCGACGCGAATCCGTTTATGCCTCTATGGCCCGAAGAGCCTGGGCAGGGTTGGATTGACCTTCGTCCGGATTCGACTGTCGCCGCTGGACGCGGACTCCTTTACCTGCCGACCCCAAGTGTTGACTCTCGGCTGGATAAACTGGTGGACCTTCCTGATGAGGATGTACCAGCAGGTGTGAAGAATCGTCTACAGAACGCGCTCGGCCTCACGCTCGGCCAGACGCGCTTCAGTGAAATCGTGGCCGAGCTGCTGACGACCCACGCCCGCACGGACGACACACGCTGGAAACCGCTCCGTCCGACTGTGCAGGGCGTCATGGAACTCTGGCTTGGTGGGCTCGGGCGCTTTCATGCGTGGCGGCAGGGCTCAGTGGGGGCCTCTTTCACCGAGACCTGGCCTACCAATGGCACTACTATCTCCACGGGACAAGATCAGCCGTGGAATGAAGATAGCAATGATGTTGAAGTGTCAACCAATGCCCTACGATTCGTGACGCTATCTGCTGTCTGCTTTGGGCGCTGCCTAACTAATCTTGCAACGGATGCTCATAAACATTCGGCGACAGCCGCGCTCGTAAGTATCGCAGATGGCGCACGAGCCGGTGTGTCGGTGCGTAAAATTGACTCAACAACACGGACGTATTACATCACTACGGCGGAACGAAATAGTGGTGCGGGTGGGCATGCAAGGCGACTCGTCAAGCGCGTGGCAGGTGTACAGACGATCTTAGTGAACGATGTCGGCACCGATCCGGGTTCTCCGGTGGTTATTGAATGTCAAGCTAATGGAAGTTCTATTTCAGGAACGGTAGGATCATTTGCACTTGGGCCGATCACTGACACAGCGATCACCGGGAACCTTCAGGTTGGGTATGAGTTGTTCGGTGCTACAGCAGGTGATACAACGCTTGACGGGCACACGGCGGCGGATTTGGCGGGGGAGGCGGTCCTTCTTGGTCACGGTCCGCTCCTCGCGGGCCTTCGCAATCGGCTGATCCAGCATGTCTAATCTTGGCGACTTCCACGCGGGATGCACACTCTACGATATGTTCACGACCACGGATACCGTGGGGCGCCCGAGCCTGCTCACGGGCAACCCGGCTCCGACGTTGGTGGCTTACCGCAACGCCTTTTTTAGTTGCTCGACGGCGGGGCTGACGCTAGCGATCAATTGTAACGGGTTGCTGGGGGTCCAAGGCTGGTCCGTCAATACAAACAGCGATCCGGCCTTTTACGCCTGCGGGAATCAGTATCAGGTGCTCCTGCGCGGAGGCTGCGTCACGACGAGCTTAATTATCGCCTCGCCCCAGGACTCCGTGTGCGTGTCCGGGTATGTCGTCGGGCGGTTCTCGCTTGATGCCAATTCCTCGCTGCGCCCGCTGATCCACGGCTGCAACCGCGTCGCCACGACCTCCACGGGCGCGGTCCGCATCAACTGGGCGGAGATCGAGAACAAGGCGACCGCAGAAGCGTTATCCTGCACCACGCTGTTCTCCGTTCAGAGCGTCATCAACAGTGTCGGCATTCCGGACTGCACGGCGATCTTTTCAGTGCATTCAGTCGATAACGCGATCGGGGTGCTCCCGGACACGATTCTCGATCAGGCCATCGCGCAGCCCGCAGCGATCTTCTCCTGGCCGGGAAGTTTGCGGACGATTCTCGCCTGGCTCGGAGCTGTCGCCTCGAACAAGATCGTGCAGGAGGCAGGGCAGCAAGGCGTCTGCAACCGGGCGGGTACGGTAACCGTCGGAACGGCTGTGACGACAGATGATGGCACGAGCGCGACGCGAGGATCATTTACATAATGCCTATCGACTCTCGGGACAAACGCTTTTCGATGATGCTTTACGACACCCTGGGGCGCGTGTTTCCGGCCCCCGACGGGACGATCTCGACCGCCGACCGCATCCAATGGATCGGCAAATATCGAGGGATCGCCTTCGCCGCGGCCACCGTCTCAGCGGGCGACTCCTTCATTCCCGTGATCCGCCGACGGAGACGCTGACATGCCCAGCGATGATGTGGAAGTGGCCAACGAAGCGTTGACGCTGCTCGGGGAGACCGCCATCACGACGCTCACTGAAAACTCGGATCGGGCGCGGGCGATGAATCGGCTGTATACCCCCACGCTCGATCAAGCCCTCCGGTCCCACGATTGGAACTTCGCCCGCATGCGGGCCGTCCTGGGCCGGCTCCAAGCCACGCCGGAATTCGGCTATAGCTATATGTACCAACTCCCCCAGCAGCCGTTGTGCCTGCGCGTCTTAACGACCAATCTGGATGCCGATGAAGCCTGGGAGATCGAGACCTATCAGACGGCCGATGAGACCGCGCAATACCGGGTCATCCTCACCGACGCCTCGGCCATCGAGATCCGCTACATCGCCCGCGTGACGAGTCCCACCCTCTGGGATTCGTTGTTTGCCGACGCGATGGTGCATGAGCTCGCCCGGCGGGCGGCCTATGCGATCACCCGGAATGCCACGCTGGTTGAGACCCTGCGTGGGGCGGCGGAACTCAAGTGGCGGCAAGCGCGGAGCGTGGACGGCCTGGAATCGCGCCCGCTGCGGCGCCTCGCCTCTACGTCCTTCACGGATATACGCTAGATGCCGCGGATTCTGGCGCTCCTCAATGCGTTCACATCAGGCGAAATCAGCCCCCGCCTGCGCGGGCGCGTCGATCTCGCCAAATACAATGCCGCGTTGGAATGCCTGCATAACTATCTCGTCCTGCCTCAAGGGGGCGTCACGCGCCGACCGGGGACCCGATATGTGGCCGAAGTCAAGACTTCCACCGATGGCTGCGTGCGCCTCTTGAAGTTGGAGCCCTCTGCTGTTAGCTCCTATGTCCTCGAATTCGGCTGTCTCTACCTGCGCGTCTATAAGAACAACGCGCGGATCAATTATTCGGGCGGGGCCGCTTTTGAAGTCACCACGCCCTACACGATTCCCGATCTCTTCGGGATTCAGCCCGTCCCGTCGATTGACGTCCTCTATCTCTTCCATCCGAATTATCAGACCCGGAAACTCGAACGGTACGCCGATGACTGCTGGAAGCTCCGCGCCGTGCCGTTCGCGCCGCCGCCGTCCCTTGAGATCGGCACGCGGCCCAATGCCGATGTGGCTCCCAGTGCCGTCAGCGGGGATGGCATCACGATCACGGCATACAATTGCGATGCGTTTCTGGCCTCGGACGTGGGGCGGGAAGTCCTCTTCACGGGCGGCTGCAATGTCGGAGCGCGGGTCGGGATTGCCAGTGTCACGAGCGCCAAGGTTGCCGTGGGCAACGTATGTGTGCCCTTCGTCAATACGAACGTGACCTGCTCGAAGCTCTGGCGGATTGCGAACTCCCCCTTGACGGGAGTCACCCCCGCCGCCCATGAAGCGGTCGGCAAGTCCGGCGTGAATCTCACGGCGGATGCGAACGCCTGGCGCGGGGGCATCAACGGCTACCGGGATGACGGCGATTGCGGCAAGTTCGTCCTGCTCAATGGCGGGTGCTTCGAGATCACGGCGGTCACGTCGGCCACGGTGGCCGTCTCGACCATCCGCGGCAACGCCACCCCAGCGACGGCGGCCAAGGGCGAGAGTGGGAACTGGACCCTCGAGGAAGCCCTGTTCTCCACGTGCAACGGGTGGGCCTCAACCGGAGCGTTCCATGATGGACGGCTCTATACGGCCGCCAGCCATCGCTTCGCCGGCAGCAAGAGCGGCGACTATGAGAACTTCGCCCTCGGCAGTCAGGATGACGATGCCCTGTTGTTCGCGCTCGATTCGGATACCTTGGAACAGATCCGATGGATTCGGGGGCGAGGGAATCTCCTGATCGGCACGGTATCGGGCGAATGGCAAGCCATCGGCTCCACGGATGCGCCGATCACGGCCTCCAATATCCAAGTCCGCAAACAGACGGCCTATGGGTCCAGCTTGGTGCCGCCGATCCAGGTCGGACCGGCAACGATCTTTGTCCAGCGCGGCGGGCGCCAGATCCGAGAGCTCGCCTTTGTGTTCGAGGTGGATAGCTTTCAGGCCGCCGATCTCCTGCTGATGGCGGAACATTTGACGCGACGGAGCACGCCCAGTGGGACCGATCCGACCATCGTGGATTTGGCGTATCAGCAGCGGCCTGAGTCCCGGCTGTGGGCCGTGCGTTCCGATGGCGTCCTGCTCTGCTGCACCTATCTCCGGGATCAGAACATCGTGGCCTGGTCGCGGCTCACCACCAATGGATTCTTTGAATCGGTCACGGTCATTGCCCATCCCGATGGCGACCGCGATCAAGTCTGGGTGGCCGTGCGGCGCACGATCAATGGGGCGACCAAGCGGTATATCGAGTATTTCGATGATGAGGGACTCTCCTATCCGACCTTGAACGTGGACGCGGCCTATGTCTGTGATTCCTCGCAAGCCTTCGCCACCTTCTGCGGCTTGAGCCACCTCGAAGCCTCGACGGTCCAGATCGTGGCCGATGGGTCGGTGCGACCGAGCACGGAGGTGTCGAGCGGCAACATCACCTTTGCCTCGCCCTGCGCCAAGAAAGTGGAGATCGGCCTGGCGTACACCTCGGACCTGACGACGATGCGGCCGGAAGTGCCTATCGGCGGCCAATCCTCCATGCCGAGCAAACTGTCATGGGCGCGCCTCGTCGTCAAACTGCTGGATACGCTGGGCATGCAACTCGGCACGGCCTCGGGGGAAGAGATTATCCCGTTTCGGACGGCCGCCGATTGCATGGGCTCCGCCCCGGCCTTGTTCTCCGGAGATAAAAGCATTCCCCATCTGGGATGGGATAACGCGCAAGTCATCGTGCGGCAGACCCAGCCGCTCCCGAGTACGGTACTCGCCATCACGGGGGTTCTTGAGGTGTCGAGTGGCTAGCCACCTCGCCACCGACCGTCTGGTCTGGACCTACATCCCCAACGGGCACCCCGCAGGGGTCGTCACGGGCTTCCGGGACGAGGCCGGGGGCGTGGTGGTGGAACAGGTCATCCGGTGGCCTCAAGATCGATCCTGGGGCCTCCTGGCGATGCTCACGGCGGCTCTGGAGGAGGTCTGGCGACTCGGGGCTCCCTACGCAGTCGTCTTGGTGCCTCCCCGGAAGCCCAAACTTGAGTCCCTCGCGCTTAAGATGGGATTTGACCCTTATGCCGAGACTGACGATGGCACGTGGTTCGTGCGGTATCGGCCATGATCGTGGAACCACTCGGACCAGGGACCGACGATGACCAGCGCGTGCGCCTCGTGTATGCGATCTGCCATCCCGACGCTCCCGCGCGGCCGCGGGACTGGTATCGGGCCTATCCGACCCTCGTGGTGCGCCAGGAACACGAAATCGTGGGATTTACGTCCTGCTCCATTAGTCCCGCCCTCACGGGGACATTGACACTCTATGGCAATGATCTCTGCGTGCTTCCGGTCTGGCAGAAACGCGGCCTGGGGTGGCAACTCGCCCAGGCCCGTCATGCGCTCGGGCGCGCCGTCGGAGCGACCCAGTTCGTCGGAATTGCGCGTCCGTCGAATGCGCCGATGCGCCGGATCTTTGAACGCCAGGGGCTGCATGCCTGTCAGAATCTTCCTCGCTATTTTGGGGACGAGGACGGGCTGGCCTGGATCGGACCCCTGACATGATTGCGGCCGGCGCGATCGCGGCGATTCTCGGCGGCGCCATCAGCGCCTATTCGGCTATCCGCCAAGGGCAGCAGGCCGAGGCCGTGGGCCGGTATAACGCCCGCGTGGCGGAGCAACAGGCCACCAGCGCCCGCCAGGCCGCCGCGGCCGATGCCGAAACGAAACGGCGCCAGTTGGATCGTATCTTGGGCAGCCAGCGGGCGCGCTATGGCGCCTCGGGCGTCATCGCCTCGGAAGGCAGCCCCCTGCTCGTGATGATGCAATCCGAGGAAGAGGCGGCTCTGGACGTAGCGCGCGTGCGGTACGGGGGCGAAGCCCAGGGATACGGCCTGCAGGCGGAGGCGAATCTCCAACGCTTCGGCGGTCGGCAGGCGCGCCGGCAGAGTTATCTCGGCGCGACGGGCGCCTTGCTCACGGGCGTCAGCACGGCCGGTGGCATATACGGCAAACGATCCACGGGCACAACCGTCCCCACCTATCGGGGCGGCTATGACTAGGCCATGAAGATTCCCCTGATCCTCGCCCAAGAACCCGTCGCGGTGCCCAGAGGTCCGCGCGCGGGCGTGCTTCCTGAGACCGGCCTTGCCGAATTAGGGCGAAGCGTCAGTCGAATGGGCGAAACGCTGGGCGACATCGGGCAAGCGCGCCGGGATCTCCAGATCAAGACGGAAGTGCAGGGGGCGCGAGCGGCATTTGAATTAGGGTTGGCCACGCTCGACAATGATTTGCAACTGACGGAGCGCGATCCCGACACCTATGTTCAGCGGTTTGAGACGGGGGCCAGCGATCTACAGCGTCGGATCGGCGAAGAGTTGACGATTGCCGAGAGTCGGGCGCTGTTCGAGGCGGCGGTGCCAGGCGTGCGCCTGAATAATCAGGTCCGTGTGCTGAAACATCGCAACACGCTGTTTGTCGATCAGCAGGAAGGCCACCTCACGCACACGCTGGATCAACGGAAAACGCTGGCCGGATCGGCGCCGCTGGATCGTCCCGATGAATTTGTGCGCCACTATCGAGAGGCGACGGCGGCGATTACCGAGATGGAACCGCTGCTTGGCGCGAAGCGGGCGGAGGAATTGCGGATCAAGACACGGCAAGACTTTCTGGACGCCCGCGCGTTCAAGCATAAGGAAACCGATCCGGCTGATTTCATCCGGCAAGCCGACACGACCTATGCGGGCTTGGACCCGAAGCAACGCGATGTCTTGATCAAGGGCGCGCTCGACAAGATCGACCGTGATGAACGCCGGCGGCTCGGCGATGCCGAGAAGCAGGACAAAGAGGCGCTGCGGCTGCTGACCGAGGCCAAGAAACAATTGGTGACCGATCTGGAATCCGAGGCGGCAGCGGGCACGCTCACGCTGGAGACCTTAGACCTCCGGCGCGATATGCGCCAACTCGATCCCGATGATTACCGGCGGTTGCGGAAAGATATCGCAGAAGGGGGCATCCAGCGCCCGTCCGATCCGGCCGTCATCAGCGGTATCGCCTTAGATGTGGCGGCCATGCGGCCGAGGGCGACGGAAGCGGATATCAATCGTCTCCACGACGCCTATTTGAACGGGCGGCCCGGCCTGAATCTCAAGGACGCCCAATCGCTCAAAGAGAAATTGACCACGAAACTGCGCGTGTTGGAGAACGAAGGCGAAAGCGATCTCGTCCGCGATCATAACCAAGCCGAGCAAACCATCCGGGCGGCCTTGGGGATTCGCCCTGGGATGATTGTGGAAGCCCTGAAGGATGATCCGGCCGGGCGGCTCTACTTTGCCGGTCTGGATGAACTCTCTCGGCGTTCCCGCTTGTTCCGAACGAGTTACGGTGGGACCGAAGATCCATTGACCGTGGCGGCGGAGCTCGTGCCCCGGCTCCAGCAAGCCTTTGGCCAAGCGAGCCAGCCGCGCAGGAATGAACTGACCAGACTGCTTCGCTATCCCACGCCGCAAGCCTTGGAACAAGCCTTTGAGGCCGGGCAGATTAGCGAACCGTCCTATCGACTTGAAAAGCAGCGATTTCTTGATTTGAATCGATTGCCGCCACCGGCAACACCAGAAGGACAGGCCAAACCCAAAGAGGCCAAGCCGCGATTATGAGCGACCCACTGGAATTCGGCCTGCTCCCTGATGTCGAGGTGGATGAACCGGCGGATCGGTTGCCGGTGGAACAGACGTATACGCTCCGGTGGCAAGACCGGCAGGATCTCGAATGGGAGAAGATGCTTGAGCAGGACGCGGAAGCGGCAACCATCATGCCGAAAGGCGGCCCGAGCGAGAAAAAGGAAATCCCCCCGGAGATTCGTCAGCGGCTGGAAGGCGACACGCAAGATCCCAAGGGCAAGAAAGTCCTGGATGCCGTATTGAGCACGTTGACGGGGCAAACGACCGAAGGCATTCAGAAAGCCATCGTGGAAGGGCGCGTTGGTGATGTGGGATTGCGTTTGCTGGATCCGATGGGCAATATCGCGGACCGACTCATCCGGGAACAGGCGAAGATCGAAGGGCTCTCTCCGGAACTGACGGATCGACTCGCCCTCACAGGGACTCTCTTTCTCGGTATGCTAACGCCCGGCATGGCCGGAAAGGCCAAGAAAATCGCCAAAGGCCTCAAGGGCGCCGCAGCCGGCGAAGAAGCCGAGAAACTGGCGGGACGGCTCATCTTTGAGGAAGGCGGGGCGTCCAGCGCCGCCGTGCGATTGAATCTCGAACGCATCATGGGAGATATCCCGTCTCAAACCATCGAAATGCGGAATGTCATCGGCCGCATTGATGCCGGGATCAGCGAGCGGATGGCGGAATCTCGCCGAGTCGTCACACACGGGGAAACCATCAGCGAAGCCCAGGCGTTCAAGCTGTCCGATCTCCTCGCCACCGAACTGGATGAGAAGTTTGCCGCGCGCATGACTGCTGTGCGGGATACCCGCGATGCCGTGGTCAAGCACACGATGGACCTCGCCAAGAAAACGCTCCGGGGCGATCCCCAGGCGGCTCAGGATCTCCTTCCGGCCTTCACCATCGCTAGCGAATTGACGTATCGGGATGAACTCATGGGCCGGATTGCGGCGCGCGGCTTGGAGATTCGTCGCGTCCTGTCCGATGCGGATCGGGCAGCGATCACACCCGAACGCTTGAGCGAACTGACGCAAAAAGTCGGCCGGGCCAGCGGCATGGACCCCCGAGAGTTTGCGATTGCCTTGCTGGCCTTGGAGACCCCGGCGCAAAAGGCCGGGCTGCTTCGGGCCATCGGTCAGGGCATGCGGATGGGTCTGGATTCCATTTATGAACTCTGGATCAACATGCTCCTGACGAATCCCGTGACCCACGCCACGAATACGTTGAGCAATACGTTGTTCATGCTCGAAGCGATCCCGGAACGGGCCATCGCGGGACGTATCGGCCAGATGGCCCAATTCTTCGGCGGCCAATCGGGTGTCGCCGTGGGTGAAGCGGAAGCCCTGCTCGAAGGACTCCGGGCCGGCCAACGCGCCGCGATCCTGCTTGCCGGCAAAGCCTTCAAGACCGGGCAGCAAGTGTTTGAAACCGGCAAAGTGGAACGCGCTCCCACGATTGCCATCACGGGCGAGCTGGCGGAGACCTGGTGGGGCCGTGGGGTCAACTACTTCGGAGTGGCGGCGCGCATCCCGACCCGCATGCTCGGCACGGAGGATGCCTACTTCAAGGGCGTGAATTACACGATGGAGCTTTACGCCCAGGCGCATCGACGAGCGCTCCGGGAAGGTTTGATCGGCAGCGCGTATCAAGCTCGAAAGGCCGAGATTATCCGTGATCCTACCGCGTTTCCCGAGATTGATGCCGCGGCCCGACAGTTCGCCCTCGTGCAAACCTTTACGAATGAACTCGGCCCAACGGGACAGGCGATCATGCGCGCGGCCGACGCCATTCCGATGGGCCGCGTCATCGCCCCCTTCATCCGAACGCCCACCAATCTGGCCGTCGCCGCCAAACAACGCACGCCGGGTCTCAACATGGTCGGCACGCAGTTCTGGACCGATGTTTTTGTAACGGGCGGCGCTGCCCGTGACCTCGCCCTCGCCAAGATGGCAGCGGGCGGCATGACGCTCTCCTTGGTGGCGATGTATGCCGGAGAAGGCATCGAGACGAAATTTGGGCGGGTGCAAATCACGGGCGGGGGTCCGAAAGATCCAGGCAGCCGGAAGGCGCTCCTCGAATCCGGATGGCAGCCCTATTCCATTCGGATCGGCGAGACGTACTACGGCTATAACCGTGTCGATCCGCTGGGGATGATGATCGGCCTCATGGCCGACTACACGGAGATCGCTGGCCAGATTCCGCACGGCGAACGTGAAGAATTCGCAATGGCCCTGATGCTGGCGTTTTCCAAGAACATGCTTTCCAAGACGTACATGCAAGGGGTGGCGTCCTTCGTTGAAGCCTTGGAGCATCCAGATCAGAAAGTGCAAAGTATCTTGAAGAACTTCGCACGCTCGACCGTTCCTGCGGGTGTGCGCGCGATCGAGCGGATCAAAGACCCGACGCTCCAAGAAGCGCGGACGTTGTTGGATCAGATCCGGGCGGGGGTGCCCGGATGGTCGGAGACGTTGCCGCCCCGCCGGAATCTCTTCGGCGAGCCGGTTGTCCTCGAAGGCGGGCTCGGGCCCGATCTCTTGTCGCCGATTCGAATCAGCATGAAGAAGGATGATCCCGTGATTCAGGAACTCGTGCGGGCCAAGATCCCAATTTCGGATACGCCCAAGATTGTCTTCGGCACGCGGCCACCAGGCTTGCGCATGGAACCACAAACCGCCGCCGAGGGCGTCGAATTGACGATCGGTGAACGCGACCGCCTCTCCGTCTTGGTCGGGTTGGGCGGGACGGCGCCGAAGATCGGCGATATGGACCCCGCGTTTGCGGCTTTGCCGCCGCTGCGGAATGCCTTGTCAGCCTTAATGGCGCGAGACGATTACAAGCGGGCGACGGATGGCCCGGAAGGGGCGAAGGCTCTGATGGTCAAAGGGATCATCCATGCCTATCGGGAAGCGGCGAAGGCGCAACTGATGCTGGAATCGCAGGGTCTGGAAGAGTTATTGAAGCAGCGGCTCGGCGAGCGCGCACGGGCCTTGGGCGCCTCATCGCAACAGATCCAGGAGCAACTCGGGCAGAGTTTAGGGAGGTGATCTCGTGACCATCTCGACGACGGCCAACCGCCAGGATTATACGGGCGACAATTGCACGAAGGTCTTCCAGTTTACCTACAAGATCCTGGCTACAACCGATCTAGACGTCTACGTGGACAATTGCCTGAAGACCATCACGACCGATTACACCGTCTCGGGCGCAGGGGCCGCGACGGGCGGGAACGTCACCTTCGTGACCGCGCCCGGATGTGCCCTCGCCGTGGCCCTGGTGCGCGATGTGCCCTATACCCAGGCCACCGCGTATCCCGAAAACAACCCGTTCCCCGCCGAAAGCCACGAGAACGCGCTGGATAAACTCACCATGCTCGTGCAGCAGGTACGGGAACTGACGACGCGGACGTGGCGCTTCGCGGCGGGGTCGGTGCGGGCGGCGGCCGGGTATATCGTCGATGAACCCAAGGCCAGTACCTATCCCCGCGTGAAAGCGGATTGCTCGGGGATTGAATTCGTGACCTTGACCGCGTGCGGGACCTACGCCGATCCCGTGACGACCAAGGGCGATCTCATCATGGGCAGCGCCTCGGGCACCCAGGAACGGCTCGGGATCATTTCGGGCTACAGCCTGCACGCCAGTCCCGACACGGGCCGCCCGTCGTGGGAACCCGCCTTTTCCGTTGTCCTCACGAATAAATTCGACGTGACCCTGGCCTCCGGTGATGTCGGGGCCCTTGACATGGCCTGTGATCGAGCGGTGGTCGCCTCCAATATTCAAGGATGCGGACGGATCTTCGTGGCCGCCGGCGCCTCCATCGGGGACGATTGTCTCGCCTTGTTCCAATACGTCGGCCTCGCCCGCAACGTCAAGGCGCAAGGCACGATTACGCGGGGTGACTGGATTCGGAAATCGGCCACGGCGCAGGCGGTGGAGTCTACGACCGTCGGCTCGAATTGCGACCGGATGATCCCGGCGGGCACACTCGGCGTAGCCGCCACCACGGCCGCCGGCGGCTTCGTGGACGCGCTGCTCTTTGGGTTCACGCATCATCAGGTGCCCGTCCTGGATCAACTCACGGGATTGGCGCTCTCGAACGGCACCGATGCCACGAACGATATCGACATCGCCCTCGGGGCGGCGGCCAGCGACGACGCGGCGATTGCCGACCGGGAGATTGTGAGTCTGACCGCGGCGCTCACCAAGCAACTGGATGCGGTCTGGGCGGCGGGCAGCGGGGCCGGGGGGCGATTCCCGGCGGGCGCGCCCCCGGCGACGTGCGACACCTATCACGTGTTTGTGATGAAGAATCCGATCACCAATGTCATTGATGCGGGCTTCGATACGAGCGTCACGGGGGCCAACATTCCGGCCGCATTTACGAAAAAGCGCCGGATTGGGTCGGTCGTCTGGGATGGTGCGACGATCAAGGGCGTTCTTCAGGACGGAGATTATTTCCGATGGAAGACCCCCGTGCTCGATTACAGTTTATCGATCACTACGAATGCCTGGGTCAATGCGTCCTTGTGGGTGCCCACGGATATTCGAGTCCGCGCCTTCGGAGCGGCGGCCACGACCACCAACGCTCAGACGATTGGACTCCGTCCGACAGACGCGACCGATGGCAACCCGTCGCAAACAGCGGCCCCCTTGGGGATCGCGCATGATAATGCCGTGCGAGAAGCTGGGGCCTTCGCGGACGTGTTGACGAATACGTCCGGTGTCGTGGATGTCAACCCCGGGGGTGCAACGGCGACCGTGCGACTTGTCACGTATGGATATATTGATCGGCGCGGGCGGGGTTAATGACTTATAACCCCGAGATATCTCTTGGCGCCATCCTGCAACTCGTGGGCATCGTGATCACCCTGGTCGTAGTTTATACACAAATCGTCAGCCGCTTAGCGCGCTTGGAGACCAAGGTCGATGCCATGTGGAAGTGGTTCGAGAACTCGAAATGACGCTGAAAGAGCAGTTGATTCGGGATGAGGGGACGCGGCTTAAGCCGTACGTGGATACGACGGGGCACGTCACCATCGGATTCGGGCGCAACCTGACGGACGTGGGCATTTCCCTGGCGGAGGCCGAATACCTACTTGACCATGATATTGCGCGGGCCTCTGCCGACCTCCAGGCTGCGCTTCCCTGGACGGTGAACCTCAATGAACCCCGCCGAGCTGCCCTGATTAACATGAGCTTCAATCTGGGCATCACCGGGCTCTTGGCCTTCCACAAGATGCTCGCCGCCTGTCAGGCAGGCGACTGGACGCAAGCGGGCTTTGAGGCGTTGAACAGCGAGTGGGCGCGCCAGGTGGGGCCGCGGGCGTATCGGCTGAGTCGCCAGCTTGAGACGGGGGACTGGGTCTAGGTCTAATGGGCAATCAGAAGGGTTGCCATAAGAACGTGATGGGGCTCCTCGGGCTCGGGGACCAGAAGATTCCCTCGCGGATTCCCGACGTACAGCAGAAGGTGACGCTGGCCGAGCCCCAGGTTTGCCTGAAATGCTTCGGGCGGGTGTTCCGCCAGACCGGGCGGCAATTCATCTGCGTGCTGTGCGGGGAGGATGTCTGGCTGGTGATCCCCAATTAGAGGAGGATAATCATGGACTGGTTTCGGCGCAACTGGAAGCATGTGGTTGGCTATGCCGCCGTGGCGGGCGCGAGTTATTATGGGGGACCGGCGGGTGTGGCGGCCCTGAAGGCGCTCAGTACGGCGCTCGGCTGGTGAGCCATATCCGGTACACGCCCGGCCCGCATGCGCGGGCGTCTTGGCTAATGAAAATCTTGGTGGGCCTGGATCAACTCGGCAATGCGCTCTTGCGCGGTGATCCCGATGAAACGATCTCATCGCGCGGGGCGCGAGCGAAGCATCGGGGGGCCTGGTGGGGACGCGCGATGTGTCGAGGTCTGGACTGGCTTGATCCCGGTCATTGCGAGCGGGCGGAGGGGCATTAGGAGCCCGCCCGTAGCGACTGACAGGGATTGTCAGGAAATGCCAAGTTGCCAGGGTAATCGGTGACGGTTTCTTTCACTCATTCTGACATTTTTGTATAGGGTTTTTGCCTCGACTGACACGGTAGGTCACACCATGACGCGGTGACACTCCCAAGTAGCGGGAAAGTATATACCGACCTATACCGGCCTATACCGGCCTGGGCTGGCATGGGGGTTGCTATGTGTGGGGCAGGAGGTGACAGACGATGAGCACTGAGGATCGAGTCAGGAGTCACCCGGTCTGCCCGCTCTGTTTCGGGGTCAAGGATGTGGGGTTGGTGGTGTGCTGGCGCTGCTACCGTCTGCACGGACTGCGAAACGGCAACCGAAGAGTAGAGCAGATGATTCGAGCATTCGGGGAACGCTTGGCGGAAGTGAACCCGTGAAGGTCCTCGAAATAATCCTTGACAGGCTGTTCGGGTGCATGCATCATGATGCCCATGAAGATCAAAGTTCCCACGCTGCAATGCCCCACATGCAAGGCTGAATGGATACCCCGCATTGCCAACCCCATCCGATGTCCCCGGTGCGGAAAGAAATTATGACCACCGTCTATAAACTCACCGACCAGAA
>ERZ1292632.2351-Hain-H43-01um-R2-2351-length-15957-cov-7_pt1 | contig 15957 bp, 18 predicted proteins | sample MGYA00564407_ERZ1292632 | MGnify/ENA primary metagenome ERZ1292632 (study PRJEB36523, sample SAMEA6512637) | groundwater metagenome | collected 2019-01-08 | study: AquaDiva: Metagenomics assemblies of 32 groundwater samples | reverse complement strand
AGGATTTTTTTGACCTCGTTATTAGAAATTTCTTGGCGTCGTTTTTGAAACGGTTCGAGTTCTTTGATTATCGCTTCTGCTAGCTCTGGTTTAAGCTCAGAATATTTGATTGTTCCTTGTCGGCGGGCTTGCCAATAATATTCAGCTCTCTCTTTAGAAATCAAAGTCTCGATCAGGCCGATAAGATTTTTAGTGCTGTTGGAGATTTCCGGCTCATTGCCTTGATCAGTGGTGGCTTGGGCGATTTTTTCTCGGATAGTCTCGGGATTGTCATTTAAAGCAATATAAGTCGAGGAGGCATTCGATTTACTCATTTTACCAAGACCGTCAAGGCCCAAAATTCTTTTTGCCGGCGAAAGGAGAGCTTTCGGTTCTGTAAATACTTTGCCAAATCTTTGGTTAAAACGCCGGGCCAAATCGCGGGCTAATTCGACATGCTGGACTTGATCTTCACCCACCGGCACGCCTTCGGTTTGGTAAAGCAAAATATCAGCTGCCATCAGCACCGGATAGTCAAAAAGACCTACTCTTTCTTCATTTTTTTGAGTTTTTTCTTTAAATTGGGTCATTCGCTGGAGTTCGCCGATGGTGGTAATGGTATTCAAGAGCCAGGCCAATTCCGTATGCTCCGGCCGATCGGATTGCAAAAAAATCGTTGCTTTTTTAGAATCGATACCGGCGGCCAAAATATCTTTAGTGGCTTCAATTATCCGAGCGGGCATTTCCTTTGGAGAATAGTCAACCGTAATCGCGTGCAAATTGACGACGCAAAAAATCGTTCCGACGCTTCGGTCGGAATCCCGACTAACCGTCGGGACCTCATTTTCTTCTTGAAGTTTAACCCAGTTTTTAATCGCCCCCAAATAATTGCCCAGATGAAACTCGCCCGAGGGCTGAATACCCGAGAATATTTTCATATTTTAAGTTTATCAAATCGCCCTCTTGCAATCAAGCGACATTTAATATAAGATCAGTTGTCTATGACAAAAATTGAATTATCGATTTTTAAGACTTTAGCGTTTTTCGCGGTTTTTGGTCGGCCGTTGACTTTAGAAGAAATTTGGCAATATTTATATAAATTAAAAGCAAGCCAGCTTCAGGTTTTAATTGGTTTGGAAAATTTACAAAAAAATTCAAAAATAAATAGAAAAAATCAGTATTACTTTTTAAATCGCCAGCCCTTAATCATTGCGGAATTTGAAAATAGAAAGTTAGTCTGTCAAAGAAATTGGCAAAAAGTAAAGTGGGTAATAAGGTTATTGCGAAATATTCCATTTGTAAAAAATATTTCGATTATTAATTCTTTGGCTTTTGGGACCTCAAATGAAAAATCTGATATTGATATTCTTCTGATAGCAAAAAAGAATCGTCTTTGGACTACGCGGGCTTTATTAGTTTTGCTTTTAGAAATTATAGGACAGAATAAAAACAAATGGTATCAAGCGGGTAAGTTTTGTTTGGGTTTTGCTTTTGATGAGAATCGCCTAAATTTAAGCCAAATTAAAAAAGATTACCCCGCCCATTTTGTCTATTGGTTGGCATCACTTGCGCCTGTTTACGATCGGGGGATATATCGAAAACTGATTCAAGCCAACTCTTTAGTTGAGATTTTACCAAATTGGCAGGTTAAAAACCCTAAAATTACCAGTCCCACCTTTACCTTATTAGAAAAATGGTTTTCGGGGAAATTGGGCGATCGCCTTGAAGCTTTTTTAGCCCGTATCCAAATTAACAAAGTCTGGCGCGACCCGCAAAATAAAAAAGCCGAAGGGAATAAAGTAATCGCTGACAAGTCAATGCTTAAAATGCACCCAATGGATCGGCGGGGAGAATATCAAAAAAAATGGCTCGAGATTTTAAGGGGGGTCTTGACATGATTATTAACGATATTATAAAATAAGGGGTGATGGAAGTCGGTTATTCCCCCTTCCGGCTTCCGTCACTTCGAAATTTAAAAGTCGAAGTTTTTAATTTAGCGACTGAAAGGAGCGCATCATGAAGATTCACCCCTTAGGTGATCGAGTGGTCGTCAAGCCCCTCGAGCAGGAATCCAAAACTAAATCCGGGATTATTATTCCCGACACCGCCAAAGAAAAATCCCAAAAAGGCAAAGTCATTGCCAAAGGTCCGGGAAAATATGAGGACGGCAAACTGATACCTATGCAAATCAAAATCGGCGATACGGTTTTGTATAAAGAATACGGCGGCGATGAATTTAAACTTGACGGCGAACAAGTTATGGTTTTAAAAGAAGAAGATATCATCGCGGTTATTGAATAACCGCTCAAATTTCTAAATCCTAATTTCTAATTTCTAAACAAATTCTAAACTTCAATATTAAAATTATAAACAATTCAATAAGTTTCGAATTTCGTGCTTCGATATTCGAATTTACGACAAAGGAGTTTTAATGGCTAAACAAATCAAATTTTCCGAAAGCTCAAGAGAGGGAATCAAAAAAGGAGTAAATCTATTGGCGGATTCCGTCAAGGTTACTTTAGGTCCCAAGGGACGAAATGTCCTCTTGGATAAAGGGTTTGGCTCGCCCCAAATTACCAATGACGGGGTGACAATTGCTAAGGAAATTGACCTTAAGGATCCTTTTGAAAATATGGGAGCCCAATTAGTCAAGGAAGTGGCGACTAAAACTAATGATGTTGCCGGCGACGGCACTACTACTGCTACGTTGCTAGCGCAAATTTTAGTCAATCAGGGTTTGAAAAATGTTACTGCCGGCGCCGACCCTTTAGCCCTTCGTCGGGGGATTGAAAGAGGAGTTGAGACAATCACCCGGGCGATTAAAGACCAAGCCAAGGATGTTGTTGGCCAGGAAGAAATCGCTCAAGTAGCTTCAATCGCCGCTGCTGATGAAGAAGTCGGCCGTTTGATTGCCGAAGTCATGGATATGGTTGGCCGCGACGGCGTCATCACGGTTGAGGAATCGCAAACCGTCGGTCTTGATAAAGAAGTGGTTGAAGGTATGCAGTTTGATCAGGGTTTTATTTCACCTTATCTTATGACCGATACTTCGCGAATGGAAGCGGTGTTGGAAAATCCCTATCTTCTTATCACTGATAAAAAAATCTCGGCGATTTCGGAAATTATGCCTTTGCTTGAAGCCCTTGCCAATTCTGGCAAAAAAGAACTCGTCATTATTGCCGAAGAAGTTGAAGGCGAAGCTTTGGCAACTTTAATTGTTAATAAACTTAGGGGGATTCTCTCGGCTTTGGCGGTTAAAGCCCCTGGTTTTGGCGACAATCGCAAAGAAAACTTGTTAGATATTGCCATTTTAACCGGCGGCGAGGTGATTTCTGAAGAGCGGGGGATGAAACTGGAGGATGTTACTTTGGATATGCTTGGGAGCGCCCGCAAAGTCATTGCCAACAAAGACAAAACCACGATTATTGAAGGCAAAGGCGTTCAAGGAAAAATCAAAGACAGAATCAAACAAATCAAGCGGGAAATTGAAAAAAGCACCTCCGAATTTGACCGGGAAAAACTGGAAGAACGCTTGGCTAAACTGGCCGGCGGAGTAGGGGTAATTAAAGTTGGCGCCGCCACAGAAGTCGAATTAAAAGAGAAAAAAGATAAAATTGATGATGCGGTTCATGCTACCCGGGCAGCGGTAGAAGAAGGGATTGTTCCGGGCGGCGGGGTGGCTTTGGTTGACTGCATCAAATCGCTTGATAATCTCGGACTTTCCGGCGATGAAAAAGTGGCTTTGGAAATTTTGCGGCGGGCGCTTGAAGAACCCATGCGTCAAATTGCTCAAAATGCCGGTAAAGACGGTTCAGTGGTGATTGAGGAAGTCAAGAAAAAAGCTAAAGGCATCGGCTATGACGCTCAAAAAGACGAATATGTTGAGATGATTAAAGCCGGCATTATTGATCCGGCCAAAGTCACCCGCTTGGCTTTGCAAAATGCCGCCTCGGTAGCGGCATCGATTTTGACCACCGAAGTCGTTGTTACCGATTTACCAGAGAAAAATCAGCCAGCCGGCGGTGCAATGCCAGCCATGCCGGGCGGAATGGGCGGGGAAGAATACTAAGTATAAGTAAAAAGTAAAAAGGAATTAGTAATAAGGAAAAAGGGCTGAGACGATAGATGTGTGCTTAGCCTTTTTTCAGTGGATTAACTAAATTCTAAGGACTTATAACCAATTAGGTAGGTTAATTTTACCCTTATCGATAATATGGCCCTCGAGGCGTAGTATCCGTTCTTTTTCCTTCGTACCTCGCGCATAGCCGCCGAGAGAGCCGTCAGCGCGGATGACGCGGTGGCAGGGAACGGGGTCGAATTCTTCCAAAGGCAGTTGCCATTCGCGCTGGCGGTAGTTGCGATTCAAGATATTCCCCACTGCCCGGTAAGCCCGTGGCGAGCCAGCCAGTTTGGCCACTTGAGAATAGGTCATCAATTTCCCGCGGGGAATTTGAGAGACAATTTTGATTACTTCTTTGGTAAAAGTTCTTTGCACACTTCTATTATATACATCCTTCTATCATATACATCTATATAAATCAAAACATCAAATTTAACAGGTAGAAAATATACCAATATTTTCGCGATCGTTGAAAATACCCGATAATTATAACCTGTTATTTAGACTATTATTTATTCTACTATTTGCATTTGAAATCCTTTTTCCTAACCTTAGAGGTTAAACCTTAGGATTTGGGCTAAAAAAGGAGAAGTGGATTGGAGCAAATAAGCTCATCTTCAATACTCTTCTTTGGTATAAATTTGGCAAGTAAAACGGCTGACCCCTGCTGTTAGGCAGGGGTCGAAGGACTCACTTCCAGAGCCTTTATAGGATCCGGAAGGTTAATGAGATTTGTCGGACGTTGATCGTCAGGCCGGCGATTAGAGGCGAAGGAGAGACTTCGTCGAGGTGATGTTTCAACAAAGTGCCGATATCCCACCACTTAAAGGGATCTTGGGGATTCAGTGCTTCGTTTTGAAGCTTCCTCCTGGTCATACTATGAATCAACTCAATCGCTGCCTCGAAGTCGGCCAACGGCATCTCTTTTCGTGCTTCGATCTCGAGGTGATAGCGGATTTCAGCGAGGAAGAAGTTGTCTAATCTCCATTGGCAGTGCCGCCGCGCCGGGACAAAGTAGCCGAAGGCGGCGTAAGCTCGACATTGAAGGGGAAGGTCCGAACCTTGGACAAACTGAACTTTGTTTCCCCAGTAGACCCAGCCGGCTTTCTTGGGGTAGTGATAGTCTGGCCACCAGTAAGGCAGACTAATAAAGTGGTTTCCAAGGTAGATGGCCACCGAGGCACCGAAAACGGCTCTGGCAAATCCTGCTCCTAACCCTGCAACTTCCAAATGTTGGAGTGGCCCCAAAGCCAGGATAGCGAGTGCGGTGGTAGTGATGGCAAGGATCACTAGCCAGAGAGCTGATTGCGGACTGGCCAGGTAGATCCTTGGCTGTTTTCGTTGTCTTCGTACCTCTTCCAAGTCTCTGACGAGACTTTGGAGACTCAAGTTTCGAAGGTAAATCATCACTGCCACCGGCACGGTGACGGCAAACCAGCAAAAGACATCCCAGCGGAAGCTCTCGGACATTGAGCGTCTCCTCCTTGAAGGATATGATGTTTAGTCCGACTCTGTAGCATATCAAAAAGATTAGCTTTTTGTCAAGCTTAGCTTGACTTATACCTCGTTTAGCGGGTGTCAAGCCGTTTGGCCGACTGCTCCCGGCGGGATTTTTTCAATATCATCGGTAAAAATGATTTCTTTGTCGATTTTTACAACTTTATCGGCCGGGAAAATTCGAGGACCCCCGACGAGATCTTTCAGATAATATTTAACAACTGATTCGGTCTCAGTATCCAGCAAAAAGTTTTCCACCACTCCCAAGCGTTTGCCAGCTTGAGTTTTGGCCTTCATCCCCAAAAGGAGGATTTTTTTGGTTAATACTTCATTTATCCGGACGATTTCTTTGGCCTCAACAATATTTTCAATTGAATCAGTGACAATGCCATTAGGATCAAATTCGCGAATATCAACCGCTGATAAGACTTTTGGCACGCCTAAAATCCCGCCGGTTTTAATTAAAAATCCCAATAAACGGCCATTTTCCGGGTCAATTAAAACCTCCCGGATTGTTCCGATTTTAGAACTAATATCCATCGCCGCCACCGGCAGATTAATTAGTTTGCGAGCTTCAATAAACATCTCGATTTTATGATACCATAAAATCGAAGTAATAAGTAAAAACTAATAGGTAATAAGTTCAGGTTAAAAGTTATAACTTAATCAGCTGAAGTTTTTTACTTTTAAGCTACTCTCGACCAACATATTCTCCAGTCCTTGTATCCACCACTACTTTATCACCGGTTTTGATAAAGAGCGGCACTTGAATTTGGGCGTCGGTTTCCAAAGTTGCCGATTTAGATACATTTGCGGCGGAATTTCCTCGAAAACCGGGTTCAGTATAAGTGACCTCAAAAGCAATTTTGATCGGAAGATTAAGATTAATCGGCTGATCGTTAAAGTATAAAATATCAACTGGAGCACCCTCGCGCAAAAAATCAGCGGTCTTGCCAAGCTGTTTTGCCGATAGACTGAATTGTTCAAAAGAGGCCGTTTCCATAAAATAATAGCTATCATTATTATGATATAGATATTGGGCTTTTTTTGTTTCCAGCTGCGCCTCTTCGATCTTTTCCGCTCCGGCAAAAGTTTTTTCTAAAATTGAACCATCGATTAAACAGCGAAGTTTTGTTCTCATAATCCCGCCACCGCGGCCAAGTTTGGAGTGAGTCGCAGAAATTACCATATATAGCTTTTGATTATAAATGATTTTAGTGTTGATTTTGAGATCATTGATAGACAACATAAGTAATAAGTAAAAACGAATAAGTAATAAGTCCAGGTTAAAAGTTTTAAGTTATCCGTTGAATTTTTGACTTTTTACTTTTACCTTTTAACATAAGGAAGCAAAGCCAAATCTGTTAAGATTTCGGTCATCTTTTAACGTAAGGTAAAAGTGACATAAATCTTGCGCGTTTGATTGCTTCTGAAAGCCGGCGTTCATGTTTGGCGCAAGTGCCGGTATTGCGGCTGGGTTTTATTTTCGCCCATGGAGAAAGAAATTTGCCCAAAAGCGCGGCTTCTTTAAAGTCGATTTCATCAATTTTTTTACGGCAAAAATAGCATTGCCTTTTATGAAAAATCATTCTTCGAGGCATAATCACTCCTATGTCGTAAATTCTAAATCCGAAGCACTAAATCCGAAACAATTTGAATTTACTATTTATCATTATTTGTGTATATTCGTAGACAAAATTCGCCGGTTTAGAAGGGAATATTGTCCAGATCAATATTTTCATCGTCTTCAATCAATTCTTCATCTTTTTTTGGCGGGGTTTTGTCGGATTTATCTTTGGCAGTAGTTTTTTTAGGTTTATCTTCAGTTGATTCATCGGTGGAAGATTTAGGAGCCGTAATTTCTTCTACCTCATCAACTACGGCTTCACCAACAGCCCCTTTGGGAGTCAAAGCGATAAAGTTTTCCATAACAATTTCGGTGCGGTTTCGTTTGTTGCCGTCTTGGCCTTCCCATGAGCGAGTTTGAAGCCGGCCTTCAACATAAACACGAGCGCCCTTTTTAAGGATTTGGGCGACAATCTCGGCTAATTTTCTCCAGGCAACCACATTATGAAATTCGGTTTGTTCCTGCAAATTGCCGTCTTTATCGCGCCAGCGCCGGTTAGTCGCCACTCCAAAGGAACAAACCGCCTGACCATTAGGGGTATAACGCATTTCCGGATCGCGGGTTAAGTGACCGACAATTTGTGCCCGATTTAATGAAAACATGGTACTCCTTTCATGATATGAGGTATAACTTTCCACTAATTTTACTATTCACCTGTCTCGCCTTGCGAGCCAAGGCGGACGAATTATCGCTAATCAGATTTGTGTTGATTCGTGAAAAAAGATTAGCGGATGTTATTCCTTTAATAATTCGTCCAATTTTTCGTCCAAGGCTTTTAAGCGTTCTTCCTGGGTAAACTCTTCTTTTTGAATTTTTTCGGTCTTTTTTAATTTTGCTTCTGTTGGCGGCTTTGTCACTTTAGGCAAAGCTTTTTTGATAACTTTTGCTGGGACTTTGGGTTTTTCAGGTTTTTCAAGCGGTTTTACCTCTTGAGGAATTTCTTTTACTTCTGCCATTGGGGCGAGCGGTTCGGCTAAAAGAGTTTCTTTTTCTTGTACTAATTTTTCTTCCTTGACTGGTGTTGGTTTTTCTTTTATTTTAGAAATTTTCCCTGGTCTGCTTGATAAAATTATATGTCTTAAAATTTCTCCTTTAAGATTTAATTTAGAGGCAAGATTTCCGACTTTTTCAGGATCAATTGTCATAATCACCGTAGTATAAAAACCCCGGCTTTCTTTTTTAATCGGATAAGCTAAGTCTTTTTGGCCTAAAGATTTGACTTCAATAATTTTTCCGCCGGCGGTTTCGATTTCTTTTTGGACGGTTTTTTCCTTAAAATCTTCGCCGGTGATAAAGGTTAATTCATAGTTTTGCATAGCGAATTTAATATATCATAAGAAGCTTTTTTTGGCAAGGGTTTTGGCTTCGGCTATTCTCCTTATGGGATTAAAGATTAAATTTAAAGTGGACGATATCGTTATCTTGAATTGAGTAGTCTTTGCCTTCAGTGCGGATTTTGCCATCTTCACGAGCTTGCGTCCAGGAGGGAAATTTGATGAGTTCTTCGTATGGACAGACTTCGGCGGCAATAAAGCCCTTTTCCATATCAGTGTGAACAATGCCTGCGGCTTGGGGGGCTTTGGTGCCTTTTAATATCGGCCAGGCCTGAATTTGCCCGGCCGCCGTATCCTTGGCGTAGGCGGGGCTGTCAGCTGTTAGCTGTTGGCTGTTAGCCAATTTTAAAGTATAGAAGGTGATAAGATTAAGAAGTTTATATGACTCCTTGATGAGCCGAACAAGGCCGGACTCGGAGAGACCGTAAGATTTTAAGTACTCTTCGGCCTCTTTTGGGGGCAAATCAATTAATTCTTCCTCCATTTTTGCGGAAATATCAAGCATATTTAAGGCTCGCTTATCGTCAAAAGATGTGCGCTTTACAAAAGCATCACTGACGTTCCTTTCTGTGGCGCTTGCGACCCACTTTTGACTTCCAAGCTCGCCAAAAAGGGATTTTTTATCTATAAGATATTTTTCTTTAACATTGAAAACATATAGAGTTGGTTTTTTGATGCCGGCTAATTCAAGTTCAATATTGACTATTTCTTTAGCTTCCTCTGGGTTAGCATCTTTGGAAAAACCGTCCAGAATATGGATAATGGCGTCAACTTCCCGAATATGGGAGAGAAACTGATTTCCCAAACCCTCGCCCTGATGGGCGTTTTTCACCAGTCCGGCAATGTCGATAAATTTTATGGTGGCGGAAATTTTTTTTGGAAGCTGTAAGCTGTCAGCTATATGCTGTAAGCGGTTATCAGGCACTTCAACCATGCCGACATTCGGTTCAATAGTAGTAAATGGATAATCAGCCACTTTGGCTTGATGCCCGCGAACCAGAGCATTAAATAATGTAGATTTGCCGGCATTAGGTAGACCAACGATGCCAATAGAAAGACTCATAATATAATCATACTTTATATATTTTATTCTTACTAATAATATACCACCCCTGGGGTGGTCTTAACATGATTAGAATTTGTTCTATTAAAACGCGAAAAGTCCCGTCGTCTTGGCGGAGCTTATATGGATCCAGTTCAAGTCCCGGAAGGTTTATCCGGTTGTCTCCGTTGGCCGTGGAAGGCCTGGTGGACCTCCTGGAGATGGCGGTCAGTTATATGAGTATAAATTTGGGTAGTAGTGACTGATTTATGACCCAAAAGCTCCTGCACTGCCCGCAGATCCGCCCCCGCCATCAGTAAATCGGTGGCGAAACTGTGGCGTAAAACATGAGGCGTCACCCGTTTGGTAATCCCGGCCATTAAGGCATATTTTCGAATCATTCTTTGGACCGAACGGGGCGTTATAGGACTAATTTCGAATTTCGGATTTCGGATTTCGGATTTTTTCGTATGTCCGTAGGAAATAAAAAGATAATCATTCTTATCATTGCGTTTGGCTAAATAAGCCTTGAGCGACTCCTTGGCTTCCTGATCCAAAAACACCACCCTTACCCGGCCGCCTTTGCCTTTAACCGAAAATTCGCTCTTTTCTAAATTAATATCATCCTTTTTGAGATTACAAAGTTCAGAAACTCTTAAGCCAGTAGAAAATAATAAATTCAAAATTGCTTTATCACGGAGGCCTTGGATAGTTTTTAAATCTGGTTTAGACAAAATTTCTTCGAGCTCTTTATCATCCAAAAAACTAATTTGCCGTTCGCCGGTTTTTATAAGCTCTATTTTATCGGGGGTAAGAGTTTGAATCCCACGAAAACTTAAATATTTCAAAAAAGCCCGTAAAGCAATCAGGTGATAATTTTGGGTGGCTTTGGAAAGAACTTTTTGACGGTTGAGAAAAAGGCGATATTTCCTGATTAATTCAAGGTTGAGATTTTCTGGCTTTTCCACGCCCATTTTTGAAGCAAAGTCAGCCAGCCGCTTTAAATAGAGATGATAGTTTCTGGTGGTAAGAGACGAATGGCCTTTTTCCACCTCTAGATATTCCAAAAAATCGGTAATTAGCGAATTAAAATTCATATTTCTCCTCATGATTAATTATGCGACTCAAAATCTTACTTGTCAAAAGACCATCTCTCTGATAATATTGAGGTGAAATGCTCTCAAAAATTCTTCAAATTGATAACAATTGGCTTTCCTTCCTGAATCATTTTGCCTTATCTCACAAGATTGCCCGGGAAGTTTTTATCATTGGCGGGATTTATCTGATTTATTTGATTCCGATCGTGCTGATAGTTTTATGGTTTTGGGAGGTAAAAACTAAGAAAGTCGCCTTAAAAGCGGTTTTTGCCGGTTTAATTTCCTGGTTGGCAATAGCCAATATTTTAGGTCGGCTAATTAATCGGCCACGGCCGGTTGAAGCCGGCCAAATTCAGGAAGTTATTTTCCATCGGCCAAGCTATTCCTTTCCTTCAGATCACACGGCTTTTCTTTTTGCCGTTAGCATCTCTTTTTTTCTCGTTGGTTATAGAAAATTGTCATATTTTTGCTTTTTTTTGGCAATAATCAGTTCCTTTTCAAGAATCGCTTTAGGTTTTCATTATCCATCAGATATCTTGGCGGGAGCAATATTGGGTTTAATAGTTGGCTTCTTGGTTTGGTTATTTGACCGGCCTTTGAATTATCTCTATAATTTTATCCTTGCCATAGCGGGTAAAATGAGGCTAGCATAAAGATGAATTTGAAAAAGTTTTACGATTATTTGGCTTTTGGGATTTCGGTTTTATTCTCGCCTTATATTACGGCGGCGATTTTTATCTTAGTTATCATTTACCGATATGCTACCAATCTGTCGGAGTTTCTACCTTGGTTGGGGATTGCTTTTTTCTTTGGTTTGATTATTCCAGGGGGAAATGTTTTATGGTTACTTGAAAAAAAAGTCCTAAATGACATCCATCTTTCAAATCACAAACAACGAAAGATCCCTTTTATCGTCACTGGTATTTCCGCTACCATCGGAGCAATAGCTTTAAGTTTAGTTGGGGCGGCCAAGCAGGTGGTGGTGATGGGAACCGTCTACGCGGTAAATACGGTGATGGTGGCTTTATTGACTCTATTTTGGAAGGTTTCCGTTCATACTGCTTTGCTTTCAGCAATAGTGACAGTGATGACAATTTTGTTTGGCATTCAGTACGGTTGGTTTTATCTATTGTTGATTCCTTTAGCCTGGTCAAGAATCTATCGTCATCGCCATACGCTAAACCAGGTTGTCGGCGGCGCCTTGATTGCTTTTGTTTTAACCGCTTTGGTTTTTTGGCTCTTTGACTACCTTTAGGAGAAAATTCGAAGCACGAAGCACGAAATCTGAAACAATATTTAATTGACTTAAATTCTAAATCTTAAACAGTTTTAAAAATTAGAATTTAGATATTCGAATTTGTTTAGGATTTAGAGCTTAAAATTTAGGATTTAATGTTAATATGGCTACCAAAATTTTAGCTTCCATTGTCGGTTTTATCATCGCCACCATATCCGCCTTAGGATATGGGGGGATAATTTTATTAATGGCGATTGAATCAGCCAATATACCTTTGCCGTCAGAAATAATTATGCCTTTTGCCGGTTTCCTGGTGGCTGGGGGCGAACTTAATCTATGGTTAGTTGCCTTAGCTGGCGCTTTCGGCTGTGTGGTAGGTTCGTTTTTTTCCTATTTTTTAGGGGCTTGGGGCGGCCGGCCGCTGATTGAAAAATACGGGCGCTGGATTTTAGTTTCCCGTCATGACCTTGATTTAGCTGATGGCTGGTTTAAAAAATATGGTGAAATAACGGTTTTTGTTGGTCGGTTACTGCCAATTGTGAGAACATTTATTTCTTTTCCGGCAGGGATTGCCAAAATGAACTTTAGCCGGTTTATCATCTATAGCTTTTTAGGGTCTTTCCCTTGGACCTTGGGATTAGCTTTTATCGGTCAAAAAATGGGCGAAAATTGGCAAAATATCCGTGAATATTTTCGCGGTTTTGATCTTGTTATTTTAGGACTTATAATCATCTTAATTTTCTGGTGGATTTTCCGCCATCTAAAACATTCATCAAGTAATAAGTAAAAACGAATAAGTTAAAAGTTCAAGTAAAAAAGTTTTAACTTATAAACTGAAGTTTTTACTTTTGACTTAGTCAATCGGCATATCTTCAACTTCACTATTATCTTTTTCGCCAGCATACTGGGCTGGCGGGGTTTGATCGTCCGGAGCTAATTTTGCTTGACTATTTTTGTCTGTTTTTACTGGTTCTTGCTCTTCAGGGGCAAATTGAATATCAATTTTTTCATTAGCGGTTTTATTGGGCGAGGGTTTTGAGCTGGGTAGAGGCGGTCCGCCAATTTCTATTTTAGATGTTTCTTGAACAGGCGGAGTTTTTGGGCTTTCGGAAGGAGTAAAAGGAGGTGGTTTTACCTCTTGCTTTTTAGGCGGTTCAACTGGGGGCGGGGATTGAAAGGGTGCTGCCGGTTTGTCTTCGACTGGCATTTGTAAGGGTTTTACCGGGGAAGATATTGGAGCCGAAGGCGGTGGCAGGGGAGGATTTATTGGCCGCGGGGCTGGTGGAGGGGGTGTAGATGGTCGCGGAGCCGGTGGCGAAGAAGCCGGCGGGATGATGGGCGGAGTGGATGAAGAAAAAGCTGGTTTAGAATGTTCTATCATTGGTGGCAGACCGACCTTTTCCGGAGCTTTTTTAATTTCTTCATTGATAGACTCTTTTTTGATCTCGCCGCCGGTAAGGTGTTCCAGATATTTAACATCAATAATCGCTACCGCCGGTTTGCCGCCTTTAGTGAGAACATAGAGTTTGTCTTTTTGAACTTCGGCAACAATTTGGGAAAAATGATCGCGCGCTTCAGTTAAGGGAATGATATTTTCCAGTGAGACCTTAAGTTGGTTTTCCATTTTATCCTCCTTGCCAATATTATGGTCATTTTAATCATATAAAGATGCAGATTTTTTGTCAAGCTTAGGATTTTTTGGGTCTGGGGCTTGATTTTTAGACTAAAATATGTTATAATTATAGTAGTTTTTAGGGTAGATGCCTTAGAAATATAATCTGAAAGGAAGGAACACAGAAAATGTCGAAGAAGAGTATCGGGGTTGCAGTCGTAGCATTTGTCAGCGTGTTCATGTGGAGGTTGGGCCAGCTTCGGCTGGACCACCTCTACCCCCGGCCAGACCATTGGTGGGGGTCGAGTGTTGCGGAGCAGGTTCTCATCCTGCTCCTTAACGACCACCTTGCCCAGGGGATTGCCCTTGGGATCGTTATCCTCACCGCCGGCCTTGTCTGGATTGGCCGGCACAAGCTCGACGAACATGTCGGGCTCTAACATCCGGACTTGCAAACTAAACGGCCCCCTCATCTCACGAGGGGGCCTTTCGCGTTTTGTATATTTTCTACTTATTACATTTTACTTTTTACTTATATTCAGATATATTTGACTTATGCTGGACTATAAGCTGACTAAATTTGATAATGGCTTAAAAATGATTACTGCGCCGATGACTAATACCAAAGCAGTGACAATATTGTTTTTAATCGGTACTGGCGCCCGCTATGAGCCAAAAAAACTAAACGGCATCTCCCATTTTTTGGAACACCTTTTTTTCAAAGGCACTAAACAAAGGCCAACGACTTTGGCGATTGCCCAGACCTTAGATAGCGTCGGCGCCTCTTATAATGCTTTTACTGGCGAGGAGAATACCGGTTTTTATGTCCGCTCTCCAGCAGAACATTTTGATTTAGCCCTTGAAGTTCTAAATGATATTTTTTATCACTCAAAATTTGACGAAAAAGAAATTGACAGAGAAAAGGGGGTTATCAGCGAAGAAATTAATATGTATCAGGATTCTCCCCAAAGTTACATTGAGGAAGTGATCAAAAAACTTTTTTATGGGCGACATCCCTTGGGGCGTCCAATTGTTGGCGAAAAAACCACTATCAATCAATTTTCAAGAGCCGATTTTCTCAAATTTAAAGATCAGCATTATAATCCCAATAACATGATAGTGGCTATTGCCGGCGGCAAATCGAATAATCAATGGCAAAAAAAAGTCGAGGAATATTTTCAGAAAGTCCCGCCCCAAAAACCGATTGATTATCAGCCAATCAGAGTCCTTCAGGATGAACCAAAAGTTTTGATCCATCACAAAAAAACTGATCAAGCCCATTTATTTTTGGGTTTTCGCAGTCTCTCGCGAACAGATAAACGCCGGCCAATTTTAAAAGTTCTCAGCAACCTTTTGGGCGAGACAATGTCTTCAAGACTTTTCACTCAAGTTCGCGAGAAAAGAGGTTTGGCATATTATATCTCTTCAGAAATGGTTGATTTTCAAGATACTGGGATTTTTGGGGCTGCTGCCGGAGTTGATATTTCAAGGACAGAAGCGGCGGTTAAAGTCATTTTAGATGAATTTCAAAAAATTAAAACTCATTTAGTCAAAACAGTAGAATTAAGAAAAGCCCAAGAAAATCTTAAGGGAAAAATGTATTTAGGTCTTGAGGAATCAATGGCAGTAGCCGGTTATTTAGCTGAACAGGCGTTGTTTTGGCCAAAAATCGAAGATCCAGATGATTTAATTTCCAAATATCAACAAGTAACCCCAAAGGATATTCAAGATTTCGCTCAAGAGTTTTTTATCCCTCAAAATCTCAACTTAGCCCTTATCGGTCCATTCAAAAATCAAGAAAAATTTTTAACTGCCTTGAGGAGGTATCAGTGAAAAATAGTCAAAAAACCCTGATTGCGATTAAACCCGAATCAATCCAGCGTCATCTAATCGGCGAATTTATTGCCAAATTCGAAAGAAGGGGATTAAAATTAACAGCTTGTAAATTAGTCGTGCCCACAAAGGCTCAAGTGGAAAAACATTATCCCGATGATGAAGTCTGGTATTTATCTTCAGGAACAAAAACTTATGAAAACTATAAGGCGCGGGGAATCGAACCGCCAATGGAACCGATTGATTTAGCCAAACGAACCAGGAAACGGCTGATAGATCATCTTACTGATCGGCCATTGCTTTTAATGGTTTGGGAAGGCCCACATGCAATTGATTTAGGCCGAAAAACCGCTGGCGCCACTAATCCTTTAACCGCTGATATCGGCTCGATTCGGGGCGACTACTCAACAGAATCTTATGAGCTGGCTGATGATATCGAGCGGGCTATCCATACTTTGGTTCACGCTTCCGCAACCCCCGAAGAGGCGGAGAGAGAAATTAAAATTTGGTTTAATGAAGATGAAATTCTTGACTATGATTTTATTACAGAAAAAGTTTTTTTCACCAAAGATTGGGGAA
>ERZ1292632.2348-Hain-H43-01um-R2-2348-length-15966-cov-4_pt1 | contig 15966 bp, 12 predicted proteins | sample MGYA00564407_ERZ1292632 | MGnify/ENA primary metagenome ERZ1292632 (study PRJEB36523, sample SAMEA6512637) | groundwater metagenome | collected 2019-01-08 | study: AquaDiva: Metagenomics assemblies of 32 groundwater samples | reverse complement strand
ACTTAGTTGGGGTTGGGTTGGTTGGGGCAATTAAAAGTCTGTTTCTCTGGAGCGTTATTTTTTCTGGTTTGGCGATGTTTGGGCTGGGGAAAGAAATTTTTGGGGCTTTGGGCGGTTTAATCGCGGCGATTTTTTATTTATATGCCCCATTCCGGCTGGTTGATTTATATGTTCGCGGTTCTTTAGGTGAATCGCTGGCTTTTGTTTTTTTCCCTCTGCTTTTTTTGGCTTTAATCAAAATCGCCCGCGGTAACAATTTGTGGGTTAGTTGGGGAGCTTTACTTTTTGCCGGCTTAATTTTGACTCATAATGTTGCCGCTTTACTTTTTACTCCCTTTTTAATCGTTTTCTGCCTGTTTTTTCGCCGGCGCCGGTTTCGCTTCGGGCTGCTGTTGACCTTGGGTTTTGGTTTGTCGGCTTTTTTTCTGTTGCCAGCTTTAATAGAAAAAAATCTGATTGCTCTTTCCCAAGAGCCCCTGGCAGATATTACCAAGCATTTTGTCGGTTTAAAACAACTGATCTTGCCTGGTTGGGGGTACGGCTCGCCCAGTACCGAAGATGCTTTTTCATTTCAACTGGGATGGGTTCATTTACTGGGATTGTTGGTGGCTTTGATTTTTTGGCGGAAAGACCGTCCGAAGGCTGGCGGTTTTGCTGAGTTAGTTTTTAAATTTTGTTTAGTTTCTTTGTCAATTTTGGTCTTTTTGATGACTCCTTTATCTTTGCCGTTTTGGCAAAAAATGCCGCTTTTTTCGGAAATTGATTTTCCCTGGCGGCTTTTAGGACCGGCGGCGTTTTTTTTGGCCTTAGGTTTGTGATATTTAAGTAAGGCTAGACGGTCTGTTTATCTGGCGATTCTTTTGCTGGTGCTAGCAGTTTTATTTAACCTTCAATATGCTCGGCCAATTTCTTTAATTGACAGACCGGATGATTATTATTTGACTAACGAGGCAACAACCACTTCTCATGATGAGCTAATGCCGATTTGGGTTAAAGAAAAACCAACTGCTAGACCGGCTAGTCGTCTGGAAGTTGTCGCTGGTGAGGTAAAACTCGGACCGGTTTTTGAAAACGCCAAACAAATTCAGTTTGCCGCTGAGGCCGAAGCTGAATCAGAAATTCAAGTAAATACTGTTTATTTTCCTGGCTGGCAGGCAAAAGTAGATGGTCAGAGAATTCCCCTGCGGTACGATAACAAACAAGGACTGATAAGACTAGAAATAATGCCTGGCAAACACCATGTTTTAGTTGAATTTGGAGAAACGCCAGTTCGTCTTTTAGCTGATATAATTTCCTTAGGAAGTTTATTAGTAGTTGGAGGGATATTTATCAGGAAATATAAGAATGAAAAGCAATAAATTCTTTATTCTTTATTCTCTATTCTTTATTCTTTTGGGCTCTTGGTGGGCGATTAAACCGCTTTTCCATCCTGGTTTTTTCCCGATGCATGATAATACTCAAGTGGTTAGGGTTCAACAAATGGCTCAAGCCCTAAAAGATGGTCAATTTCCAGTCCGTTGGGTTGGGGATTTAGGCTATGGTTTCGGTTATCCAATTTTTAATTTTTATGCTCCCTTGGCTTATTATGTGGGAGCAGTTTTTAATTTGATGGGCTTTAATGTTTTGATGGCGACCAAGTTAATGTTTGGTTTTGGCATTATCCTTTCTGGAGTATTTATGTATTTTTTGGCTCGGGAGTTTTGGGGAGAATTTGGAGGAGTGATTTCTGGGTTATTTTATGCTTATGCTCCTTATCATGCGATTGACGTTTACGTTCGGGGAGCGGTTGGGGAATTTTGGGCAATGGCATTTTTACCCTTGGTATTTTTAGGGATTTATAAACTATTCAGGAAGAAATGGTGGGGAGTAATTGTTGGCGCTTTGGGTTTTGCTGGCATTATTCTTTCTCATAATCTCACTGTGTTGATGACCACGCCATTTATTCTTTTGGTCGCATTAATTTTGTTTGTTTTCTCGAAAAGCAAAAAGCAATTCTTAATTCTTAATTCTAAATTCTTAATTCTCAGTCTTGGACTGAGCGCTTTCTACTGGCTACCAGCGCTATTTGAGATGAATTTAACTAAAGTTTTTGGTCAACTTGGTGGTGGGGCGGATTTTCGCGACCACTTTGTTTTTCTTGACCAACTTTGGGCAAGTCCCTGGGGATTTGGTGGTTCAGCTCCGGGTCGGCTTGATGGAATATCTTTTATGATTGGCAAGCTTCATATTATTTTTACTGCTTTTTCAGTTTTTACAGGTCTTTTCCTCTGGAAAAAATATAGAAAACAGAGCTTTGCCATTTTCCTTTCTGTTTTCTGTTTTCTGTTTTCTGTCTTTCTCACCAATCAGCTATCTTTCCTCCTCTGGGATGTAATTCCCCCAATGGCTTTTATCCAATATCCCTGGCGGTTTTTGGTTTTTACTGCTCTGGCGGCCTCATTTATGGCTGGAGCAGCAATTTTGTGGTTTCAGAAGAAATCAAGATTATTATGGATTGGAGGGGGAATAATTGTCCTTGCCCTGATAGTTTTAAATAGTAAGTATTTTAATCCCCAAATGTATCTTAATGTTTCCGCCAAAGATTACACCAGCGAAGAAAATATTAAATGGAAGACTTCTAAGATTTCCGATGAATATTTGCCAAGGGATTTTCCTACACCCCAAAACAGAAATGAAGTTGCTTGGGAGAAAGTGGCGGTAATGACAGGTGAAGCCGAAACTAAAGACCTTATCTTAAAATCCCATCGATATACTTTTAATGTAGTTGCCCAAAACGAGAGCGAAGTTTTAGTAAATACCGCTTATTTTCCTGGGTGGAAGGTATGGGTGAACGGGAAGGAAAAAGACTTCACTTTAAATAACGGCAAAATAAAATTTTCTCTCCCCGCAGGGGATTACCAGGTTTTAGCTCGTTTTACCAACACCCCAATAAGAACGGTTTCCAATCTGATTTCTTTAATTTCCTGGTCTGGTTTGGCAGGGTTGATTTTACTTAACCGGAGAAGATTTAAATTCGGCGGTGCACCTTAGAATTCCTTGACGACTGAAGTCTCCCCTGTGCTCAGTGATTCTTGAAAAGATATATTTGTTGTTTTGCTGATAGCTAAGTTTATAGTCAGTGTCTCCTTTAAGTTTTTGGATTATTTGCCCAACGTTATCGTAATTTAATTCCCAGAAATTGTTGGGATTTTGACCTGCTTCGGCGTTGATGAGAATTAAATCCGGCTGATAACAGGGATATTCTTGACGCAAAAGCAATAAGTCTCGATCTGGAAAGCGAACTGCTAAGGAATTATGAGTCATAATTATTCCTTCTTTTGGTATCTGAGTAAGAAACAATTCAGTCTTTTGGTGATTTTTAATTGAGCGGAAAAAATCCGGATTGTAAATTAAATTGAGTGGCCCATTTAAAACTGGTCGGCTAGATAAAATTAGAGGAACGAAAATTAAAGTCAGACAAAAGAATGAAACTATCTTTTGCCCAAGGCGTTTAAGAATAGGATAAGCCCCAATGGTGGCAAAGGCTAAACCAATGGCGGCAATGGCACTATAATGCATGGTTAGGTCTTTATTGCCAAAAACCGAAGATTCAGGGGCAAATCTGGCAATAAAATCACCAAAGGCTAGAATCCACGCCTGGGGAGCAAAAAGAGGAAGGAAGGAGAAAGAGGCAAGGGAAGTGAGCAAAGTTTTTCTTTCCATCGCTTCATCGGCTACATTTATAATTAATTTTAAAGGATTAAGAGGATAATGAGGAGCATAAAAGTAGCGGTTTTCTGGAGAAAATAAAGGAATAAGAAATTTGGTGGTTATCCCCAACCACGTAATTCCACTAAAAAGAGTTAAAACCCCAATTTTATATTGACGAGTAAGGATAAGAAAAATACCAAGATAAAGGGCGAATAGAGCGATGCTTTCTTTAAAAGTGAAACTGATGATTAGAAATAGAAAATAGAGAAAAATTTTCTTTTTTGCTAAAAAATATAAAGAAAGAGAGATAGGTAACAGGGCAGCGACTTCAGGATGAAAATCAGCAATTAAGGCATTTTGTAGACCTAGAAAAAGAAGATAAGGAAGGGTGACGCCGAAAGAGAAAAAACTATTTTTAGTTAAAACTTTACTGGTCAAATAAAGCATATAGCCAGAAAGGGCGACAAAAATTACCTGAACAACGAGTAATATCTCTGGATTATTGGTGAACCAAAAAAGAGGAGAAAAAATCACAATCCCAGGATTAAAATGGTCGGCAAACGCATTGATTAACCCGAAAGTATAATGGTCAATTATTGGCGCTTTGAACCTGGAAAGTTGATAAATTACCCTAGCGAAAATACCAAAATCATAATAAAAACTTTGAAACTGGCGGAAACGGGCAATGTTAATCAGACTAAAGCTTATTCCGTAAAAAAGACAGGCGAAAACAGAAGCGAAATCAAATAGTTTTTGTTTCATGATTTTTTTACTTTTATCCCTAGTTTAGCATATAATGAGCATAGCCATGGAAGAAATAGGGCTAGAAATGATTAAAAAACGCTCGGTAGTTGGGGTAGTTGCTTTGACCTCGCGGACATTTTTTCTTCAATTGGTAAATTTTTTCTCGATGTTTCTTTTGACGGTATTTTTGGTCCCCGAGGTTTTTGGAGTCTTTTTTGTTGTTACTGCCGTTGTTAATTTTTTAAATTATTTTTCTGATATTGGTCTAGCCGCCGCTCTGATTCAAAAAAAAGAAAAATTGACTGATTCTGATTTAAAAACAACCTTTACAATTCAACAGATATTGGTTGTTTTTTTGGTTATTGTTGCTCTTTTAGGTTCAACTCGATTGGCGATTTTTTATAAATTAAGCCCAGCTGGACTTTGGCTTTTTCGGGCTCTGGTTGTATCCTTTTTCTTGTCTTCTTTAAAAACTATTCCTTCAGTTATTTTAGAACGAAGATTGGATTTTGGTCGTCTAATTGTTCCTCAAATTGGAGAAACCATAATTTTTAATATCGTCGCTGTTTTTCTTGCCTGGAAAGGAACTGGAGTGGCTAGTTTTACCTGGGCAGTTTTAGCTCGGGGAATAGTCGGGCTTATTCTGATGTATGTTGTTTCTCCTTGGGTACCAGGGTTTGCTCTTGACAAATCGAGCGCCAAAAGGCTTCTCTCGTTTGGGGTTCCTTTTCAAGCCAATAGTCTTTTGGCTTTAGCGAAAGACGATCTTTTAACTGTTTTTTTAGGTAAGATTTTACCCTTTAGTCAGGTTGGATTTATAGGCTGGGCTCAGAAATGGGCAAACATGCCCCTCCGTTTTATCATGGACAATGTCATTAAAGTTACTTTTCCGGCTTATGCCCGACTTCAGGATAACTTATCCGCTCTCCGGGCAGGAATTGAAAAAGCTCTTTTTGCCGTTTGCTTTTTAACTTTTCCTGCTTTATTTGGTCTAGCTGTTTTAGCTTCCTCATTGGTAGAATTCTTACCGCGCTATATAAAATGGCAGCCAGCTTTAATGGCGCTTTACTTTTTCTGTCTTCAGGCTTCATTTGCTTGTGTTTCCACTATTCTGACAAATGTTTTGAATGCTACCGGGCGAATTAAAACAACTCTTAAATTAATGATTTTTTGGACAATTTTAACCTGGATTTTTACCCCAATTTTCATTTATTTTTGGGGTTTCAACGGCGTTGCTCCAGCGGCGGTTCTAGTGGCCGCGACTGTGGTTTTGCCAATCTGGTTGGTTAAAAGAATTATTGATTTTTCTTTGTGGGATAATGTTGGCAAGCCTCTTTTGGGTGCCCTAATTATGGGGGGGATGCTTTGGTTGATTGCCCCCTTAGTGGTTAGAAATCTTTGGGGAATAGCTCTAGCGGTTCTTTTGGGTGCTATAATTTATTTGGCAATTATGTTGCTTTTAGCTAGAAAAAAGATTTTTGAAGCCAAAAACTTGGTTTTGGGGGTGATAAAAAATGAGTAAAATCTCGGTTTGTTTGGCAACCTTTAACGAGGAGAAAAACATTAAGGATTGTCTGGAATCAGTCCGCCAGCTAGCGGATGAGATTGTCATTGTTGATGGCACAAGTAGTGACAAAACGGTTGAGATTGCTAAAAAGTACGCCTCAAAAATCATTGTCAGAGAGAATCCTTTAATGTTTCATATCAACAAGCAAAAAGCCTTTGAGGCAGCCACCAGCGATTGGATTTTATATCTTGACGCTGATGAACGGGTAACGCCGAAACTGAAAAAAGAAATACTAGACGCTATACGCTCTACGCTATACGCTGGGTATTGGATTCCCAGGAAAAATATTATTTTTGGTAAATGGATTCAACACGCCGGCTGGCATCCAGATTATCAACTGCGATTATTCAAGCGGGGGAAAGCCCATCTTCCCTGCGAGAGCGTTCATGAACAACCAAAGCTTTCAGGCAAGGCAGGCCACTTAAAAAATCCCCTAATTCATTATAATTATCAAACCATTTTACAATTTGTTAAAAGATTAAATGACCTTTATAGCGAAAATGATAAAAATGTCTTTTTAGCTGAAGGAAAAAAAGTGGAATGGCATGATGCGATTCGTTTTCCAGTCAATGAATTTCTAAAAAGGTTTTTCCGTGAAGGGGGTTATAAAGATGGTTTACATGGTTTGGTTTTGAGTATGCTTCAGGCTTTTTCTATTTTCGTTACTTTTGCCAAGGTTTGGGAAATTCAAGGATTTAAAGAGATTAAAGAAGAAAAATTTTTGGAAAAGACGGAGAAGGAATTTTTTAAGGTAGGGCAGGAACTGCAGTATTGGTTTTTAACCAGCCGAATAAACGAGGAAAGGAATCCTTTCAAAAAGATAATCTTTAAGATTAAACGCCGCCTGATGAAATGAAAAAAATTACCATTGTCATTCTCCATTTTATTAACCAAAAATTGACATTAGGTTGTCTTGAATCGGTCAAAAAACTTCAAACGGCAAGCTTCAAACTACAAACAATTGTGGTTAATAATAATCCTAAAGAAAATTTGGAAAGTCTTAAAAAAAGATTTAGTGGATTTGTCTTTCTGGACACTGGCATCAATCTTGGTTTTGCTGAAGGGAATAATGTTGGTATCAGAAAAGCTCTCCAGGATGGTGCTGATTATGTTTTTGTGGTCAATAACGACACGGTTTTGGATAAAAATCTGGTAGTCCAATTATTTAAAGTGGCCAGTTTAAATAATGAAAGTGGCATTTTGGCTCCTAAAATTTATTTTGCTCCGGGTTATGAATACCATAAAGAACGCTATAAAGAGAATGAACGAGGAAAAGTTTTTTGGTATGCTGGAGGAATAATTGACTGGCATAATGTTTTAGTGTCTCACCGGGGAGCGGATGAGGTGGATGGTGGACAATATAACAAGGAGACAGAAACAGATTTTGCTTCAGGGTGCGCGATATTTGTCAGGCGGGAAGTTTTTGAAAAGATTGGTTTATTTGATAAGCGGTATTTTTTATATCTTGAGGATGTTGAATTTTGTCAAAGAGCAAAAAAAGCTAGATTTGGAGTTATTTATACCCCAAAAGCTAAACTTTGGCATGCTAACGCTGGGTCCAGCGTTGTTGGTGGCTCGCTTCAGGATTATTACCTCACTAGAAACCGGATGCTCTTTGGGATGGGATATGCTCCTTGGCGAACAAAACTTGCTTTATTCAAGGAGAGCATCAAATTATTTTTTACTGGTCGTCAATGGCAGAAAGCAGGAATTAGAGATTTTTACTTAAGAAAATTTGGTAAAGGTAGTTATGAAGATTAGCGTTATTGTTATTGCTAAAAATAAGCAGAGCTTGTTTCTCGCTTTGATTAAAAATGAAAAATAATAAATTATCAGTAATCATCATCGCTCGAAATGAAGAGCAGATGATTGGGGATTGTTTAAAATCAGTCCGTCAGTTGGCGGATGAAATTATTTTAGTGGATTCAGGCTCCACCGATAAAACGGTTGATATTGCCAAGGAATACGGTGCCAAAATAATTAATCTCCCTAGCGAAAAACTAGAATTTGCCAAATGGAGAAATGCTGGATTAAAAGAAGCAAAAGGAATTTGGGTTTTCTATTTAGATGCCGATGAAAGGGTGACGCCAGAATTACACAAAGAGATAAAAGAAAGTATTAATAAGCATCTTACTGCCTATAAGATTCCCAGGAGGAATTTTTATCTTGGTAAAGAAATGCACTATGGCGGTGCCTGGCCGGACTATGTCAAAAGGCTTTTCCTGAAAGAAAAACTTAAGAGATGGGTCGGTGAACTTCATGAGGACCCAGTTTTTGAGGGAGAAATGGGGAAGCTTAAGAATCCGATTGTCCATATTGCCCATCGTGATTTATCTTCGATGGTTGAAAAAACACGAGAATGGTCAAAAATTGAAGCAGAACTTTTATACAAGTCTGGACATCCTCCAGTGACTTGGTGGAGAATCTTGAGAATTATGCTAGACGAATTTTGGCTAAGAGGAGTGAAGCTTCAGGGTTGGCGGGACGGGACGGTTGGTTGGATAGAAATTATTTTTCAAATGTTTTCTCGGTTTGTTACTTATGGACGCCTATGGGAATTACAACAAAAGCGCAAAAGTTAATTGTTAAATTTTGGCCAGTTCTTGTGATTTTTTTCCTGGCAGCGATTTTTGCCTATCCTTATTGGGCTAAGGGTTTGGTTCCCTTTGCCTCTACTTATTTGGTGACTTGGTTTGCCCCATGGAATGCTTATTTTGGTATGCCGGTCAAAAATGCCGCCATGCCAGATGTTATTAGTCAAATTTATCCTTGGCGAAGTTTAACGATTGAAACCTTTAAACTTGGGCAATGGCCTTTATGGAATCCTTACAATTTTTCTGGCAATCCCCATTTAGCTAATTTTCAATCTGGAGTATTTCACCCTTTGAATTTTTTGTTTTTCTTTTTGCCTCAAATCGATGCCTGGAGCATGATTGTTCTTCTCCAACCGTTTTTGGCTGGATTATTTACCTATCTTTTCTGTCGGGAATTGGGAATTGGGAAAATTGGCTCTTTAACCAGTGCCATTGCTTTTGGATTTTGTGGTTTTATTGTTGTCTGGATGGCTTATGGAACTTTGGGGTATGCTCTTTTATGGTTGCCTTTAGCCCTTTATGCGATAGAGAAGGGAGTTCATAAGCCATCGACGTGGACCTTTATCTTAATCAGTATTTCGGTGGCGTTTTCTGTTTTCTCTGGTCATTTTCAAACTAGCATTTATGTAATACTAGCTACCTTTGCCTATATTGTTTTCCGGAAGGCTTGGATTTTGTTTGCCTTTTGGGGATTGGGAATAGCTCTGGCGATGTTCCAAGTTTTACCCTCTTTGGAATTTTATCAGCAGGCAGCCAGAAGTGGGATTTTTACTAAAGGCGAGATTATTCCCTGGAAATATCTAATTACTCTTTTTTCTCCTGATTTTTATGGAAATCCAGTCACTAGAAATGATTGGTTTGGTCATTATGCTGAATGGGCAGGATTTATTGGAGTAATACCCCTGCTTTTAGCTTTTTATGCGGTTATTAGAAAACAAAGCTCACATATTTGGTTTTTTTCTTTATTGGGAATATTTTCCCTAAGCTTGGCTTTGCCAACCCCACTTCTAGATTTAATTATCAAATTGAAAATTCCAGTTCTTTCTACAAGCGCTGCCTCAAGAATTATTAGTCTTTTTAGTTTTTCCGGAGCAATACTAGCTGGATTTGGTTTGGACCAGTTAATAAAAGATTGGCAGAACAAAAAGATTTTCAAAAAAACTTTTGTTTTTTTGAGTATATTTACTATTTTCTTTTTAGGAACGTGGGGTGTTTTGCTCTTTTTTCACCCCTTACCAGTGGAAAAGCTCCTGGTTGCTAAAAGAAATCTTATTTTACCAACTGGAATTTTTATTGCCTTTGCTGGAATTACTGTTTTGGGATTTTGGTTTAAAAAGAAATGGCGGGTAGTGTTGATGGTTATTCTCTTGCTTCTTACGGTTCTTGATCTTTTGCGTTTTGCCAAAAAATGGATGCCATTTGATTCCCGCAATTATGTATATCCTGAAACTTCGCTAATTAAGTTTTTGGAAGAAAAAACTGCCGGTGTCGATCGGGTTTTTGGCAATTTTGGGACCGAGACCCAAACTTATTTTCATATTCCCAGTGTTGAAGGATATGATCCGCTATATATTAAACGCTATGGTGAATTTATTACCACTGCCGGAGATAGAAAGATTGGTGAGCTGGCCCGCTCGACCGTTTATCTTAATAAAAATGGTTTTTATACCGAAAAAATTTTAAACCTTTTGGGAGTAAAATATATTCTTCACACCATAAGCGACGGAAGAAATATTTGGGCTTTTCCCTTTTGGCAATATCCCAATCAGTTTGAATTAATTTATAGGGATGAAAAGCATGAGGTTTATCAAAATAACAAAGCTTTATCTAGAGCATTTTTGGTTTATGATTTTAAAGTGATTAAAGAGGACCAGGCAATTATGAATCAAATGTTAGCTTCCGATTTCGATTTAGGCAAAACTGTTGTTTTGGAAGAACAGCCAGGAATTACATCATCGAAACAGGCCGGGAGAGAACAAGGAGAGGTGAATATTATTAATTATAGTCCAACCATAATAGACATTGATGTTAAGACTTCCGAGCCTGGATTTTTATTTCTTTCGGATAATTTCTATCCCGGCTGGAAAGCATCAGTTGATAATAAACCTCAGGAAATTTACCGAGCGAATTATACTTTCCGGGCAGTTTCGGTTCCCACCGGGGAACATAAGATTAGGTTTTTCTATAACTCACCTTCTTTTAAAATAGGCTTGATGATTAGTATTGTGTCTTTAGCATTAATTGGACTGTTGGCTTTTTTAATCCCAAAACTGAAAAACAAATGAAAGCCGGCATTTACGACCCATATCTTAATATTCTTGGTGGAGGCGAGCGATACGTGATGACTCTGGCTAAGTATTTGAGCCAGAAAGGTTACGAAGTAGATATTTTTTGGAATGATAAAGCAATAAAGTCGAAGATAGAAAAACAATTAGGCATTAGTCTTAATCGAGTAAATTTTGTTGAGGACATTTTTTACCCAAGAAGAAATTTACTCGAAAGATGGAAAATTACTCGAAAATACGATGTAATATTTTATTTATCTGATGGTAGTATTCCGTTTTTGTTTGGGAAAAGAAATTATCTTCTGTTTTTGGTTCCTTTCATTAATGTTCAAGGACACGGTTTGTTAAATAGAGTTAAACTTATAAAAATTAATCGAGTTATTTCTATCTCCAAATTTACTAAGAAGCTTATTGATAAAGAATATGGGGTGGAAAGTGAAATTATTTACCCGCCAGTTTCAATAGAAGATTTCAAGTCCCTAAAAAAGAAAAATATTATCCTTTCAGTCGGCAGGTTTACCAAAGCCCTTCATAACAAAAGACAGGATATCTTGATTGAAACCTTTCAAAGAGTGGTTAAAGGAGATTTAAAGAATTGGGAGCTGATTCTTATCGGTGGGGTAGAAGAAAAAAATGATTATGTTAGTAAGTTAAGAGAGAAAATCACCGGCTACCCCATTAAAATATTAACTAATATTAGTTATGAGAGATTAAGAAAATATTACGGTGAATCAAAGATTTATTGGCACGCAACCGGATTTGGTGAAGATGAAATAAAACATCCTGAAAAAATGGAACATTTTGGCATTACCGTGGTTGAAGCGATGGCAGCCGGCTGCGTGCCAATTGTTATCAGTCAGGGAGGAATTCCAGAGATAGTGACTGATAAAATTAATGGGTTTCTCTGGAAAACTAAAGACCAATTAAAAGAACTCTCCCTTCAATTAATTAAATCCGAAAATTTACGTCAAAAACTAGCCGGTCAAGCAATTAAAGACAGTCAAGGGTTTAGTGAAAAAATTTTTTGTCAAAAAATAAGCAAGCTTGTTGCTGTGCAATAAATGAAATCATTAAAATTTAAATACATTACCAATCTTTTGGCAATTATTTTGCTGATTTTTGTTGTTGGTTTGTTTTTTAAACAATTTTTGGTATCTGGCAAGATTCCTATTCCCGCAGATACTATTGTTGGCATGTATCATCCTTGGCGGGATGTAATTTGGGATAATTTTACTGCCGGCGTTCCTTTTAAAAATTTTTTGATTACCGACCCGGTTCGTCAGTTATATCCCTGGAGACAACTACTTGTTAATCTTTTTAAGCGCGGTCAATGGCCTTTGTGGAATCCTTATTCCTTTGCTGGAACGCCACTTTTAGCAAACTTTCAATCAGCCCCCTTTTATTTTCTTAATTCTTTATTCTTTATTCTTGATACTAAAATTGCCTGGGGAATATTAATTTTTCTTCAACCGCTTTTGGCAGGCATTTTTCTTTATCTTTACCTTAGTCATCTGAGATTAAATAAAATTGCTTGTTTAATTGGAGCTTTAAGCTTTTCCTTTTCTGGATTTTTTATTGCCTGGTTAGAATGGGGAACGGTATTGCATGCGGCACTGTGGCTACCTTTAATATTGTTGACAGTTGAAAAGTTAACGAGTTACGAGTTACGAGTTAAAAAATATTTTTGGAGTGGAGTTTTCGTTTTTTCTTTAACCCAATCTTTTTTTGCTGGACATTTACAGACATTTTTTTATGTTTTCTTGTTTAGTTTTATTTATTTGGGTTGGCGATTTTTGGCGATAAAGGAGGGACGTATTAAACTGATTTTTTTATTCTTAATTCTTTATTCTTTATTCTTAATTCTAACTTACCCTCAATGGCGACCCACACTGGAGTTTATTCGACTGAGCGCTCGAGACATTGACCAGATTAACTGGCAACAACCGGGATGGTTTATTCCTTGGCAAAACTTGGTTCAATTTTTTGTTCCAGATTTTTTTGGCAATCCGACGACTTTAAATTATTGGGGGGTTTTTAATTACGGGGAATTTGTTGGTTATATTGGAGTAATTCCCTTAGTTTTTGCTTTTTTGGCAATCTTTTGGGGTCGAAACAGGAAAACTAAATTTTTTGCTATTCTGGGCTTATTGGCTTTAAGCTTTGCCTTGCCCACTCCCTGGGCAAAATTACCCTTTAAAATAGGAATTCCCCTTCTTTCTAGTAGCCAGCCAACTCGACTTTTGGTGATAGTTGATTTTTGTCTAGCGATTTTAGCGGCCTTTGGGTTAGATACGATTTTAAAGAAAAAAGAAAAACTTACTCCGCTCGTTTTTCCAGCCTTAGTCTGGGGATTTTTGTGGAGTTTTATTTTTTTGGCTCCGAAAGTTTGGCCAAATGCTTCCTGGATTGTCAATTTAGCCGTAAGTAAGAGAAATCTAATTTTACCCACAGGAATGTTAGTTGTTGGCGTAGGATTAATAGTTTTACTTTTTATTCGGTGGTTTCCCAAGAAAGTTACCTTAGGATTAATACTGATTTTTGTTTGTTTTGATTTGGTTCGCTTTGGCTGGAAATTTATTCCATTTACTAAACAAGAATGGATTTTTCCTTCAACCAAAACGATTGAATTTTTAAAAAGTGATAACCTCCCCTTTCGTTTTATGAGCACCGACAGAAGAATATTCCCGCCCAACTTTTCGATTGCTTACCGCCTCCCCACCATCGATGGTTATGACCCTTTATATCTTCTTCGTTACGGTGAATTAATTGCCGCTTCGGAAAGGGGAAAGCCTGATATTTCTCCGCCTTTTGGTTTTAATCGAATCATTACGCCTCAAAATTTCAACTCCAGAATTGTCGATTTATTAAATGTTAAATATGTGTTAGCCCTTGCCGATTTAAGTTCGCCAAAACTCGGCTTGGTCTTTCAAGAGGGGGAAACTCGGGTTTATTATAATAAGGATTATTTTCCTCGGGCATTCATGGTTTATAACTTCCAATTTGCGGAAAACAAACAAAAAGCCATTGATTTACTAATGGATGAAAGTATAAATCTTCACAAAAAAGTAGTTTTAGAGGAAATTTTACCGGCGGATTTAATTAAACTGATTAATGAGGATGTTACTAATAATGTCGCCATAGAACTATACGAAGAAAATAAGGTTGTTGTTAGCGTTGAGACCCTTAAAAAAGGAATTTTAGTCTTAACTGATTCTTATTATCCTGGCTGGAAAGCTACCGTAGATGGTAAAGAAACCAAAATTTATCTGGCTGATTATAATTTTCGAGCAGTTATTGTTCCTTCAGGAAAACATAAAGTAGTTTTTGAATATGAACCTTAAAGTCAGCATTGTTATTCCTAATTACAACGGTCGGCGGCTTTTGGAAAAGAACCTGCCAATGGTACTGGTAGCCTGTCAAAAGTGGGAGAAAAGCGGGCCTGTCCGCCGGCCGGCGGATTGGGAGGTAATTGTTGTTGATGATGGTTCAACTGACGAGAGCGTTAGTTTTTTAAAAAAGAATTATCCTCAAATAAAAGTGGTTGTCCATCAAAAAAATCAGCGTTTCGCCGCCGCTTGTAATAGCGGAGTGAAGACGGCAAAAGGTGAGATAGTGGTTTTATTGAACAATGATGTTATCCCAGAGCCTAATTTTTTAAACCCGCTGGTGAAACATTTTGAGGACCCCATGGTTTTCGCCGTTGGTTGTAAAGAAAAAGATGTTAAAGATGGAAAAATAGTTTATAGCGGTCGGGGATTGGGAGAATTCAAACGAGGATTTTTGATTCATTGGCGAGCTGAAAATCAGGACAAAACTGATACTCTCTGGGCGACAGCGGGAAGTATGGCTGTGGATAAAGAAAAATGGTTAAAGCTCGGAGGAATGGACACTATTTTTCGACCGGCTTATTGGGAGGACATTGATTTATCCTGGAGAGCAAAAAAGGTGGGCTGGCAGATTCTTTTCGAACCGAGGTCAATTGTTATCCACCATCACGAAACGACTAATATCCCTACTTTTGGCAAAAAACAAATGAAAGTTTTTGCTTATAAAAATCAGTTTTTGTTTGTTTGGAAAAATGGTGATTTTAAAATGTTACTCCAACATATTTTTTGGCTACCATATCATTTATTGAAGGCCTCTTTTTCCGGAGATTGGCTATTTTGGCAAGGATTACTGAAAGCTTTGGTCCAGTTGTTATGAAACTTTCAATTGTAATTCCGGTTTTTAACGAAGAAAGAACCTTAGAAGAGTTAGTTGGACGAGTATTGAGAGTGAAACTAACCGGAGTAAAAAAGGAAATTGTTATAATTGATGATAAATCAATTGATGGTAGTCGGAAAATAATGGAGAAACTTAAACGAGAGCATCCCGATTTAAAATTGATTTTTCGTTCTCAACAAGGTGGAAAAGGCGCAGCGATAAGGAGCAGCTTTGGACAAACCACGGGAGACTATATTATCATTCAGGACGCTGATTTGGAGTACGACCCTCAAGATATTCCTCGGCTACTCAAACCAATCCATGAGGGCAAGGCTGAGGTTGTTTATGGTTCAAGGTTTACCGGAGAGCATCGGAATATGTTTTTCTGGCACATGATGGGGAATAAGTTTTTGAGTTTTGTGACTAATGTTTTGTATAACACTACCCTTTCAGATATGGAAGTTTGTTATAAGCTTTTCCCTCGGCGGTTTTTTAAAAAAATTACCCTTAAAGAAAATGGTTGGGGATGGGATCCAGAAATTACGGTTAAACTACTTAAACAGGGAGTGCGGATTTATGAGGTGCCTATCAGTTATGCGGGCCGAGAATTTTGGCAGGGCAAAAAAATCAGCTGGAAAGATTCATTTCGAATTCTTTGGGTGCTTTTAAAGTATCGTTTTCTTGATTAGTGATTTAAAATATAGATAATGAAAAAAATTTCCTTGTCTGCGGTTTTGCTTTTTGCCCTCGTAGTTCCTTTTATTATGACTTATCGAATTGGACCAGGCGAGACTCCTTATTGGCTTTTTGGGATTATTTTCGGATTGTTATTGACAAATTTATTCGTCAGCGAAAAGTTAAAATCAATTTTGACTTGGTTGTT